>Ga0187893_10006581_pt1 | contig 19742 bp, 19 predicted proteins | sample MA1701074metaG_FD_139574 | JGI IMG/M metagenome (GOLD analysis project Ga0187893, IMG submission 139574) | White microbial mat communities from a basaltic lava cave in the Kipuka Kanohina Cave System on the Island of Hawaii, USA - MA170107-4 metaG ...
GTCTGTTTACAGTCATGGGGTCACAGGTATGGACGCTACCGGATCTGGCCAAACGGTTGCGCGTCAGCCCGAGAGGCTTGGACATTCTCTGCCGCAATCTCGCCACCGCCGGTATCCTGAGAAAGCGCAGCCACGGTTATCAGAACGGCTCGCTGTCCGGCACCGCGCTGAACGCCAGGCATCCCGCCTATCGCGGCGCCTATTTGGATCTCCTGAAAAGCACGTGGGAGGACTGGTCACACCTGACGAAGTCCGTGAAGACCGGCTTGCCGGTGGATCGCAACCGCCGGGAGAGCCGCGCCTATCGGCGCCAGTTCACCTGGGCGATGCATCATCGCTCGATCGAAGTGGCGTCCAAGGTCGCGGCGCAATTGGATCTAAAAGGGGCCCGAACCTTACTGGATCTTGGGGGGGGACCTGGGACCTTTGCGCTGGCCTTCTTGAAGAGACATCCACACCTCCGGGCCACGGTCTGTGACCGGCCGGCCGCACTCGAAGTCGCAAGAGAGATTGCCCACGCTCTCCCGCACGGGAGACGGCTTGACTACCTGCCCCTTGATTTCATCAAAAGCCCGATCCCTGGCCGGTACGACGTGATCTGGTACTCCAATGTCCTGCACATCTATTCGCCCGCGACCAATCAGGCGCTCTTACGGAAAATGGCGGCGGCGCTGTCTCCCTCAGGCCGGCTGCTCATCCAGGATGCATTCACGTTCGATCGGAACGGCCTGTATCCGGCAGAGACCAACCTGTTCGCCGCAACCATGCTCCTGTTCACGGACGAAGGGAACACCTATCCCGCCGGCGACGTGACCAAATGGTTCAAGGAAGCTGGGTTTAGAAAGGTCCGGCGCATCAGGCTGAAGCAGGGGGCCGAGGACTGGGAGGGAGGCTTGTTGGAGGGCTCGGAGCCGGCGCCACGTGCAGAAACTCCCGGCCGCCGAGCACAATCAGCAGAAAGTTGATCAGGCCGGTGGCACCGCTCAGAGCTAGGCCTGCCGGCTGAGGAGCAGACCCCGTCACGTCCTGCACCAGTGTCGCGATGTCCAACGCGAGCCCGATGGTTCCATACATCACTAGTGCCATGAGGGCCCACCGGTGCCCGGCCAGCAGCAGGCCGGCGAGCATCACCGGGATCCCGTACAAGAAGCCATACCAGACCAGTTGAAAGCGGACTACCCCCTGGGTTGCGTCCCGCACGACGGGAGCAGTCGCGGTGGCGAGCATCAGCGCGGCCAGCAGCGCGACCATCACGGTTCGGCCCTTCATGGGGTCACTCTTGCCTCACGGAATAACCGGTTCTTGCCTGCTCCGGAGGGTGGTGATACTGTGGAAGCGATGATCCAGCCTGACCGCACCGATCCCGACCGGGTCCTCATCTACGACGGGGAATGCCGCATGTGTGTGGCAGCCAGGGAGGGGATCGAACGACTCGGCGGGGCCGGTCGTGACGTTCGATTTGTTCCCTATCAGAGCGAGGAGGCTGCCTGCCGTCTCGGTGCCGCCTACAAACCGGGGCGCCCCGACGTCGCGTTCCTGGTGGATCGGAATGGTCGCGTCACGGCGGGACTCGATGCCTTCATCCCGCTCTTGCCCGGCCTTCGCGGGGGACGCTTCATCCAGGCCCTGCTCCGCCTGCCCTTCGGCCGGTCCCTGGGATACCTCGTTTACCGCATCGTGGCCAAGAACCGATATCGGTGGTTCGGGGCGGTCAAGGAGCCGCAAGCAAATCCGTGACCTTGTCCGACAGGGCAGGAGCCAGGCTGACGGCTTTTTTGAAATCCTCTCGCGCTGCTTCACGATTCTTCAACCCCAGATAGGCCTGACCCCGATAGACGTAGGCCTCGGCATACTTCGGATTGCGCGACAAGGCCCGGGTGCAATCCTCGATGGCCCCCTGAAAATCACCGAGAGCGACCTTGATTTCCCCTCGGTTGGCATAGGCCGCGGTGAAGGACGGATCGAGCCGGATGGCCTCCGTCGTGTCTTCCAGCGCCCCGCGGAGGTCATGCAACTGCCATTTGATCTGTCCGCGATTGTTGTAGCCGACGGCGAGTTTCGGGCCTCGAGCGATCGCGTCAGTGATATCGGCCAGCGCCCCCTGGAGATCGCCCAGTTGGAGCTTGGCGACGCTACGGTTGCTGTAGGCCACTATGTCCTCGGGGTTGATCGTGATCAGGAAGGTCAAATCGTCAATGGCGCCCTGATAGTCCTTCAAGTGAAGCCGGGCCTCCGCGCGCGTCCGGTAGGCCCAGACGAGGTTGGGATTCAGATCGAGTGCCTTGGAGTAATCCGAGATCGCCCCGTAGTAGTCGCCGGATTTGGCTTTCTGTTCGCCCCGCTGGAGGTACCCTTTGGCGGAGTCCTCACCCGAGAGATCGGGGACCGTGGGCTCGGACTTTTGGATGCGGATGTCAAGGTCGTTGTCCTCTGCATGGCCCCGGCTATAGGCAGTCCGGAGCGGGGCTGAGGGGTGCTGGGTGTTGGGTGCTGGGTGAGAGGTGGTAAGGAACGAAAGCTGAAAGTTGACCGCTGAATGACTGGAAGGGGAGGCAAGCGCCGGGGGTGACATGGAGAGCGACAACAGGGTGAAAAGTACAATGATGAGCATGTCAGGGTGGCCTAAGGCTCGTGAAACTCCTGGGCTGAGCGGGAACCCTTACTTGTAGCTCACGAGCGCGGGTTACTGCAAGTCGGTCCGAGTCCCTGTCCGAACGCTCGATCGTTCAACGTTGTAACGTTGGGACCTGACTCTATGGCATACTGGCAAGGTCCGAAGGCGAGAGCTGTGGTCATCGAACCGGGAGGGGTGTTATGGGACCGACCAAGGTGATCGTGAAGGGCGATGCGCTCTATGAGGTGCGGACCGGAAAGTTAGTGAAGGACGGCTTAACCACATCTAAGGAACGGGAAGATTATGCAGCCCACCACTATATTGCCTTGCCTGTTGTGGACAATGCCGGGCGGCCCTGGATGCTGGACGGCAACCCGGTCTACTGCCTCCGCGGGTCCCGATACGAGACGGTGAACGATGAGAAAGCCCATCTGGCCCGGTGTCCAGATTGCGGAGGGATGGGTGTACGGACCGATGAGATGACGGTGGCCTCCGATTGCATCCGCTGTGTCCAATGCGGGCATGAATTCGATGCCAGGCTCGAGATGATGGAGAGTTGACCATGAGAGAAGCAGCGCGGAGGGCGCTCCTTCTTCTGGTCCTCCTCCCACTGGGCTGCTCGATCCTGCCGGGGCATTGGCGTCCAGGCTGGAATGAGGATTGGCGCGGCAAGCCGGCGCCGCCCGTGACCGCAGCTTCCTGGGGGGTGAGCGACCTGGAGACCAAGGATGGGCGGTTCGTCGGCCTTGCGTTGTCCGGTGGCGGGAGTCGCTCCGCCAATTTCAGCGCGGCGGTCATGCTGGAGCTGCAGCGGGTGGGGTTGCTGGAGCAGGTAGATGTGATTTCGGCTGTCTCCGGCGGGGCCCTCCCGGCCGCCTACTACGGGTTGGGGGAGGCCCAGGCCGGCTCGTTTACGGACAGGACGGTGCGGGACAAGTTCGGCTACAGCTTTCAGGGCGAGTGGCTGCAACGCTGGTTCTACCCCCACAACATCTTCCGCTACTGGCTCTCGGATTTTACCCGCTCGGACATCATGGTACAGGTGTTCAATGCCAACCTCTTTCACGACAAGACCTTCGCGGATCTGCGGCCACGTCCCAAGATTCTGCTCAATTCGACCTTGCGCAACACCCACAGCCGGTTCACCTTCACGGACGAAACCTTTCTGGCACTCAATTCAAACCTCTCCCGTTATGAGATTGCCAATGCCGTCAATGCCACCTCGGCGTTTCCCGGCCCGTTCGACGACGTGACGCTGGAGCGATATGGGGGGACGCCGGAGTACCGGCATCTTTACGACGGCGGGCCGATGGATAACCACGGGGTGCAGGCCCTGACCGAATACCTGGTTCGGGCCGTTTCGGGGACCAACCTCGATACGCTGTTTCCGAACGGCTGCATCATCTTTGTGGTGGATGCGGCCCCGGCTCAGGAGGATGAGGACCTGCCCTTTCGGCAATCCAGCCGTCGCTGGGTGGACTATTTCGTGAACACAAATGCGATCGATGCGGCTGATGCCATGCTGGGAAACCTGCGGACAAACCAACTGACCCAGATGGGAATCCGGGTCGTGGATCAGGACCTCAGCGGCACCCTGCAGTTGCCGGATGCCCATTACTGCCGGTGCCAGGTGCGGCACGTGGCGCTCCGGCATCTGCTCTATTCCAGTGCACCTGGCGCTGACGATGAAGCCTTTGTGCGGCGGGTGACGCGAATCCCTACCGCATTCCGAGTCGGCAAAGAGGAGCAGGATGATCTCTTCACGGCTGCGAGGGTGCTGATGGGGGAACTCGCGGATGCGAAACTGCTCCCCACGCCGGACACCCGCACGCAGTGCGGCTCTTCGTGAGAGTCGCAGGTGTCAGGTGCTAGGTGTCGGGTGTCAGGGGTTAGCCTCAATCCCTAACCCTCAACCCCCAACACCTATCCCTCAAGGTCGAGGGCCATCAGATAGTCGTTCAGCTCCTTCCTCTGCGCGGCCTCTGTTCCCCTCAAAGTCTCGACTTCCTTCTGTACCTTCTCGGTTTCCGTTTCCTGCTGGTCCAGCTTTTTGACATACCGGCCGTAGAGCTCGGAGTTCTGCGGCAGCTTGGCCATGTTCTCACGGATACGCCCTTGTTCCTGCGAGATGTCCTTGATGCGCTGCTCGAATTGACTCCGCCTGGTGGCCGTCTGGCTGAGGCGATCGCGCAGGGAGGCGGCCTTCTGCAGTGCCTCCCGCACAGCGGAGCTGACCTTGGGGCCTTGCACATAGTAGGTGATCTGATCCCACCCGGAGTCGGAGAGTCGGAGGGCCTGTTGGGTCAGGCGCTCCTCGCGTACCTGTAGTTTGGCTGACTGGCCCGGCTCCACCGCGAGGGGGAATCGGTAGAGATTCCGGGTTCGCTCCGGCGCCTGTGGCGGCTCTTTCAATGTCCATTCTGCTCGGAAGGGATGTTCGATCAGCACGGTTTTTTGTTTCTGGTCTCGGTTCTTCACGTGATATGTCTTGGCCTCGATGAGCCTCCTGGTCGCGAGCAGGGTTCCCTTGCGGAGGCTGACCGTGACCAATTCCTGCTGGTCCTGGTCTCCGAGCATTTCGACCTCGCTCTTCAAATCGAGTGCATAGCTGATCAACCGCTCCTGGCCAGGCGGGAGGTCCTCGATGCGGGCATCACCCGCGTAGGCACCGGCGTCGAAGACCGTGATGGGGCCCTGCATGAGGTGCAACGCCGACGTGTTCTTCAGACGGTACCCGTTGAGCGGATACTTGGCATGGACGGCGGGGTTGTAGATGGAGAGCTTTTGCCCCTCGATCTTCTCGCTGAGGATGGGGAGCATCGCTGAGGTCTGACGAGGCAGGGAGACGGGCGCGTCTATCGCGTATTGGAAAAGCTCACCTGTTTCAAGCCCTTTGGCCCCAGCGCTCACCCCCTGCGTCAGATCGAAACCGGGAGAGGGCGGTGCGCTCTCCTGCTGCATGAGCATGGCCGGCGCATCGGCGGCTGCGCCCGCCGCTTCCTGCTTGGCCATTGCGCGAGCCCTGGCACCGACTATCTTCTTTCCCTCCATCGCCTCGTCATACACGGGTGGACGCAAGGAGGCATATAGTTCCGGTTCCACGACCGGCCGCCTCGCGTAGAGGGGCCGGTACAAGTCCATCGTGAAAGAGATGGGTCGGCCGGACACGAGCGAAAGACGCACGGCGTTCCAATCCTGTTCGGTGGTGTTTTCCACAATCGCCCAGCCTTGCAGCAACGGCGGCCCTTCCTCGCTTAACACGAGGCGATAGCTGGTTTTCCAGATGGGGGTCTCGATCAGGTAGGCCACGCGTGCAGGCCTGGCCCCCTGGCCTTCGAAGGTGAGCGCGACGGTCTTGCGCTGGGTGTCGTGACCGGTGGCCAGCACCGCCAGCGCCTGCTGGAGTTCGCCGTTCAGCCGCTCGTTGAGCAGGCGGATACGCTGGACCTGGCTGAGGGGGATGGACCGCAGCCCTTCCTCGGTCACGAGGTTGAGATACTCCACCTGTATCACTGCCGGCGGGTTGCCTGTGCCGACGGGCTGCTCCTTCCGTTCGATTCCCAGGACGGTGCCGCTCGCGACGCTGGGGGCGGCCACCTCGATGCGTTCGCCCCGGATCTGGTCCAGCACTTGCCCCAGGGTCGGGTTGTTGGTGAGGTTGATGCCGAAGCTCTGCAAAGTCTTCGTGATGGGGTCACGCGACTCGAAGGCCACGGCCGAGACTCGCCCCCCGCCGAAATCCTGGATAACCAGGCTCTTCAGCAGATCGTTGACTGTCTCCGCTCTGAATCGCAGGTCCAGCCGCGCGTTCCCCTGGATGGGACCATCATGCTGGAAATAGCCGACCCCGCTGGAGTAGAGCACGACTTTCGAGAGGGGTAGGGTAGAGGAGGGAGCCCCGCTCTTGGACCCCTCACCGGCAGCGGCAGTCATGGGAACGGCCGCCATCAATAAGACCGACAGACCAAGCAGAAGCTCCTTCATGGGTGCTCTCCTTTCCCCGTCTCTCTGGTTCTCATGGTTCTCCTAAGGTCAGGATAGAGCGAACCTTCCGGTGGGTCAATCTCGTACCCCCTCGCTCCTGGCAGGAGAGGGAAGCGTGAGGGAGAGATGCGGCGTCTATCAGCGGGGTGTATTATAGCGGGAGGCCTCATTCTTCACGTGAGGACTGGCGTGAGGAAGACTCGATGAACCTGTTCCTGATCCTTCTCGTTGTGATTGCAGGTGCCCTATCGGAGGGCTGCGCCTCGATCATGAACAGCAGCACCGTGGATGTGACGGTGGCGACGACTCCCAATGACGCGTTGGCTACGTTCAACGGCCAAATGTTCAGGACGGTGATGCCCGTCAACATCCCGGTCCCGCGGGGGAGGGATGGTCTGGTCATCCATATCGAGAAGGACGGCTATGAGCCTCAAGACCTTCGGCTTGAGCGGCATTTCGTCGGGTGGGTCTGGGGAAACGCCGTCCTGGGCATCGCTGGCGGGTTGATCGGCACGGGGATCGACCTGATCAGCCAGCGAGCCTGGTCCGTGGACCCCAGGGAGTTCAAGGTCTCCCTCAAGCCGGCAACCGGCTTGTTGAAACCACCGTTTTCGGGCGGCGGATCGCTCCCGCTCCAAGCCCCAATATCTGCCGTCGCCAGTGATGTAGATCAGCCGCACCGCCGGCACGATGGCCGCAAAAATAATGCTCATGCTGTGGTCGTGGGAGTAGACAGCTATCGCAGCAGGTTGCCTCGGGCAGATTTTGCCGACCACGACGCCCGGATCGTCGCCGAGTATGTGGCTCAGACCATGGGATATGAGCCGGACAATGTGGCGCTGTTGCTGAACGAACATGCCACCAAAGGGGACTTCGAGAAGTACGTGGAAAGTTGGCTGCCCAACCGTGTCGAAAGCGGCGATTCGGTGTTCATCTTCTATTCCGGGCATGGGGCCCAACATCCAAAGACCGGCGAAGCCTACCTCGTTCCGTACGACGGCGATCCCACGTTTATCGAAAAGACCGGGTATCCCCTGGCTCGCCTGTACGACCATCTTGCGACCCTGCCAGCCAAAGAAGTGGTCGTGGTGCTGGATTCGTGCTTCTCCGGCACGGGAGGCCGCTCAGTGATCGCACCGGGGATCCGTCCCATCATCACCGAGCTCAAAAGCCCCATGCTGGCGAAGGGGAAGACCCTGGTCCTCGCGGCGAGCACAGGACAACAGGTCTCGAGCACCTATGGGCAGAAAGGCCACGGTCTTCTGACGTATTTTTTCCTCAAGGGGTTACAGGGCTACGCGGATACGAATAAGGATGGGGCCATCGATCTCGTGGAGCTCTTTGATTACCTCAAGCCGCAAGTCGAGCGCATCGCGCGGCGGGAGTTCAATAACGAGCAGACCCCGCAACTCCTCGGGTCCCCGGAGTTGCTGACGAGGGATGTGAGACTGTTCGACTAACGGAGTGGCTCGCGCGATGCTCCAGCCGTTTCTCTTTCCCCTCGGAGTGCTCGCCTCGGCCGGTCTTTCGCTTGCAGGTTGCGCGGGACCAGGGTCCTCGACCGGTGACTTCGGCGCAGGAACCCGGACCACCCAGAGTACGGTGTCACAAGCGGACTCCCCCAAGGTGACGATCCTCGGGCATGATCCGGATGGCTGCACTTGGGTGGAATCAACAGCAAGTATTGCTTTCGGGGAACACGATACCAAGCATCAAGCCAGGGCTCAGGCTGTCTCTGAGGCTCGGATCAAGGCGATGCAGCATCTGTTGGGAGTGCGCGTACAACATACTTTTATAGACTTCCAACAAGAAAACAGCCTTAAGGGAAACGCGGCTTTGACCGAGCACCTGTTACGGGTTACCCAACTTGGGCGGGTGCTCAAGGAAGATATTCTATGGGCAGGTCCGGTCGATCTAACAGGTTGTCATGCATGTCGGTTTGAAGCCCGCATACGGGCGTGTATTGTCCCGCTTCGAGATTTGAACGATCGGGACTTTGCGGTGCATCTCTTCCTCAACCAGGGGAGGTTTCACGATGGAGAGGAAGCTCTCATTGCCGTGACTCCTACGCGGGATGCCTACGTCTATGTTTTCAACGTCGACATGGAGTGGAACGCGACGCTGGTGTTTCCCAACGACTACGCCAAGAGTAATTTCGTGGGTGCGGGCCAGACGTTCATGTATCCCAATGAGCCTCTCAGAGCAAGAGGCATCCGCACTGTTGCTCGCCTGCCGCCGGGCGCTTCTATCTCTGCGGAGATGATGCGCGTTATCGCCTCCAAAGTTCCTCTGCCAAGGGCACTGCTGGAACCGTCAGACCTTCCTGGGTCATTTCTAAGCCTCATGCGCAAACTGAATGCCACTGAATTGGAGTGGGTTGAGGACGCGCAAGCATTCACCATTCAAAAACGTTAGGGAAGCTTGCGGATAGTTTGCTGCAACCCCCCCGCCCCTCGGGGGAGAGAAAACTATCTTGACAGGCAGAAGCGAACACAGCATAATACACACTCACCCTGTGCCATAGAGGTGTGTAATGGCTCGCATCAATGTCGTGCTGCCCGGAGAACTCTTGGAGCAAATCGATCGGGCGGCGACGGAGGATAATGTCAGCCGCAGCGGCTTTCTCCAGGAGGCGGCGCGTACCTCCCTCGCGAGGCGGCGGGAGGAGCGGGAGGCAGCGGAGCGCTTGGCTCGACGACAGAAAGCTGCTGCGGAGATGGATCGCCTGGCCGAGAAGTTCGGAAAGTGGGACGGCGTCAAGATCCTCCGTCAGTTCCGCGAGAACCGCTCGGGGAAAAGGTCATGATCGTGGCCTATCACGCGGCCTACGTGGTGGATGCCTCGGTCGCGGTCAAGTGGTTCGTCCGGGAACGGGAGCCGGACCGTGAAGCGGCGTTCGCCCTCCGGCGGCGCCATGTCGAGGGGCAGACGCGGCTGATCGTCCCCGAGCTCTTTCTCCTGGAAGTGCCCAATGCCATCAAGTTCGCAAAGAGGGCCTCGGAAGATGAGTTGGCCCGCGTCATCACCACTCTGCATGACCTTGACTTGCAGACCGAGCGGCATTCCTGGGATGTGCTCCGCAAGACCAACGCCATCGCCTGGGCCTACAATCTCACCTGGTACGACGGCCTGTACGTGGCCCTGGCAGAGGTTTTGGGGTACCCGCTCATTACCGCCGACGAAGCCCTCATGCGGAAGATGCGCGGCCACAGCATCGTGGTGCGGCTGAAGGAGTTGGAATTCGGATGACCGCAAGGGGACTGGCTCCGCGTCGGCGCGGTGCCTGTCCCCGTTCGCCCTGAGTCCTGAGCATGTCGCAGGATCGAAGGGTCTCATTAGCATCCCTCGCCCCATTTATGGGGACAGGGGAGGGTGAGGGGGAGTTACAGATGATCAGGTGATGACGATCAATCCGAGGCCGCGAAAATCTGCGTCGAAGGCGAGACAGGGTATGTGATCGAGCAGCGTGGTAACCACAACAAAAGAGACCGCGTCACAAAAGGAGAGTCGGTGATCGTGTCCATATTGTCGAAAAATCTGCTCGGCCTCGCCCCGCACGCCATCGCCCACGGGTATGATTCGGAGTTGCGGCTTGACTTCGGTAAGAAACGCCAGCGCCGTTTTAAAGTTTCTCCGATAGCGAAGGAGCGTCGCCGTTTCGCTGATGATGTCCCAAGTTGTGGTCAGCGTAGTGCCCGCAGCCGCCGCTTCGGCGACCATCGCCTTGGCTTGCTTGTGGTTCGCGTCGCCCTGATCAAAGCAGGCGTAAAAGAACGACGTATCGCAAAACAACAGGGGCGGGAGCGCCATTACCGGCTAACGCCATCTGAGCCGTAAAGGTGCTCTTTGACGTGAGAGGAAATGTGGGTCTTGCGTCCACGGTGTTTCGGCAGCTTCTCCATCAACGTCAAGAGCTTTTGGGCCGCTGCACCTGGCGCCGGCTCGGGCTGGGCCGCGCGAAGCTCCGCCACGACTTCGTCGTGCAGCGTGATCTGCACGCTCGCGCCGGCATTTCTTCGGACCCGGCGGACCAAAGCCGGCAACCGCTTTCGAGCCTCGCTGATCGAGATTTTCATGGATGCCTCCCAATGAGAACTAGAGAAAGTGTACAGCGTTGTACAAATTCCGTCAATCTACCACGGACACCGGCATTTTCCGAGCGTAGGGGCGGACTCGATCCTCGCCCGATGATGCGCTTCCTATGGTGACCCATGCCCTTCTTCGCCCACTCAGAAAACGGTGCGGGCCAGAAGCATGATCTGGTAACCCACCTTGAAAGCGTAGCTCGCCTGGCATCGCAATTCGCGGGCAAGTTCGGTGCGGCAGAATTCGGTTACTGGGCCGGACTCTGGCACGACCTTTGGAAATATTCTGCGGCCTTCTAGGGATGGCAGCGTGGAAACAGGAAGCCGAACAATGAACATGGAATTACCCCGCTACGTTGCCCATCAACGGAAAGTGGATGGAGCCGTTCAAAGTCTCGAATGTCATCTGTTGGGAGTTGCCGACATAGCCAAGTCATTTGCCGCCAAAATAGGCCTGAAAGAACATGGCGAACTTATTGGGCTGCTCCATGATTTGGGTAAGTACAGCAACGAGTTTCAGGTCTATCTTCAATCCGCTGTCGGCCTGATCAATCCGGACGAAGATGATTACGTCGATGCGCGGGGACTCAAGGGCAAGGTGGACCATTCCACGGCGGGTGCGCAGCTTGTGTGGGAGGATCTGTCCAAGCAAGGGGACATGGGTCGGATTGTTGGTCAGATTCTTGGCTTGTGCATCGCCTCACACCATTCTGGCTTGATCGACTGCCTGTCCTCGAACGCCAATAAACCTGTTGAAGATATTTTCACGAGGCGGGCTGGCAAGCGGGATGACCGATCACATCTCCGGGAAGCCATGAGCAAGATGGCCCCGCCCATCGACAAGCGCTTTCGGGAGTTGTCTTCCATGCCAAGCTTGATTAGTGGTATCGAGGAGTCCATCCGGAAGGTAGCACGCGGCGAAAAGGTTGAGGCTATTATTCGGTTCAAGGTTGGCCTGCTCGTGCGTTTTCTGTTCAGTTGCCTGGTCGACGCAGACCGTGTCGATACGGCTGATTTCGAGAGGCCAAAGGCCGCAAAGCATCGCCTCAACGGGCAATACACCGAATGGCCCCTGCTGATCGAGCGCCTTGAGAAGCATCTGGAAGGATTCACCCTCCGGAATCCTATTGATGAAATCAGACGGAGCATTTCCGATCACTGCCGTGACGGTGCCATCCGTGACAAAAGCATCTACACCCTCACCGTACCCACGGGGGGCGGTAAGACTCTTGCCAGCCTGCGCTTTGCCTTGCATCACGCGAAACATCACAAGATGGATCGAGTGATTTACGTTATTCCATTCACATCCATCATCGACCAGAACGCCAGCGTTGTCCGTGGGATCCTCGAACCGACGAATAGCAACCGTGGTCGTGTGGTGCTCGAACATCACTCCAACCTCACGCCAGAACAGCAGGGGTGGCGTGAAAAGATGATGACGGAGAACTGGGACGCCCAGGTCGTCTTCACCACCAGCGTGCAGCTTCTGGAAGCCCTCTTTGGTGGAGGCACGCGCGGCGCGCGGCGGATGCACCAGTTGGCCAATGCGGTGCTGATCTTTGACGAAATCCAGACCTTGCCAGTCAACTGCGCGCATCTCTTCTGCAATGCCATGAATTTCCTAGTAGAGCACTGCGGCAGCACGGTGGTGCTATGCACGGCCACACAACCCTTGCTGAACCTTGTAGACCCAAGCAAAGGCGCGCTGAAGTTCACGAAGAGCGATGACCTCATGCCCGACGTAAAGGGGCTGTTCGACGACCTGAAGCGTGTGGAGGTGCTAAATCGTCGCAAACCGGGTGGATGGACCGACGAGGAAATCGCTCGACTTGCCCTGGATGAGGTTGTGCAAAGTGGAAGCTGCCTCGTGATCGTCAATACCAAGAAGTCCGCACAGGTGCTTTACCGGCTCTGCCGGGAAGCAGGGGGGATACAGCACTTTCATCTGAGTACCAGTATGTGCCCCGCGCACCGCAAGGAGATACTCGACAAAATTCGAAAGCTGCTGGACGATGAGTCTCCCGTGCTCTGTGTCAGCACCCAGTTGATCGAGGCTGGCGTGGATGTAGATTTCGGAGCGGTCATTCGCTACACAGCGGGTCTGGATTCCATCGCCCAGGCTGCTGGCCGCTGCAATCGCAATGGAAAGCAAAAAGATGCTGATGGAAATCCCAAGGCAGGGCGGGTTCTCGTGGTCAATCCGGCGGTGGAAAACATAGACAGGCTCAAGGATATTCAGTGCGGCAAAGGCATCACCGAACGATTGCTTGACGATGTCGAGGCAGGCAGCGAGGACTTCGGCGGCAACCTGATCGGGCCTAAAGCCATAGAACGGTATTTCGAATACTTCTTCTTTGCGCGCCACCAGGAAATGGATTACCCCGTATCCGCCCAGACTGTCGGGCGTGATGACACACTGTTGAATCTTCTCTCCATCAACTCGCTGGCTGTGGATGAGTTTAAACGCGACCACAGCGCGGCTCCCAACATCTACCTTCGGCAATCTTTCATGTCCGCTGCCCGGGCCTTCAAAGTCATTGAGGCGCCGACACGAGGCATCATCGTGCCCTACGGAAAAGCTGGGCGGGACTTGATCAACGATCTTTGCTCGGCCTTCGAGGTGGAGAAGCAGTTCAAGTTGCTGCGTCGGGCGCAGCAATATACCGTCAACGTCTTTCCCTATGTCTTGGATCAGCTTCAGAAGGCCGGGGCCATACATGAAATCCAGAAGGACGTGGACATCCGCTATCTGTCGGATGTCCGCTATTACAACCAAGCGTTCGGCCTGAGCCAGACGCCAGAAGGAACCATGGAGGTGCTTTGTGGCTGACTCACTCAACAGCAGCATTGAATTTAAAGTGTGGGGGCGATTCGCATTGTTTACGGACCCACTGACCAAGATTGGCGGCGAGAAGTGTTCCTATCACATCCCGACCTACGAGGCGCTGAAAGGAATCGCGAAGTCCATCTACTGGAAGCCAACGTTCATCTGGGTGATTGACGAAGTGCGGGTAATGAGACGCCTCCGGACACAAACCAAAGGCACCAAGCCACTGATGTTTAGTGGGGGGAATGATCTGGCTATTTATACCTTCCTAGCTGACGTGGAATACCAAGTACGCGCCCATTTCAAGTGGAACCTCCACCGACCAGAACTGGCTGATGATCGTAATGAAGCCAAACACCACATTATTGCCAAACGCATGTTGGAGCGTGGAGGACGCCAGGACATCTTTCTTGGCACACGGGATTGCCAGGGCTATGTCGAGCCTTGCGAATTCGGTTCGGATGCGGGTGCCTACGACAATGACCCGGAGATCGCCTACGGTCTTATGTTCCACGGCTTCGACTACCCGGATGAAATCGGGGAGAGCAAGCTTGAGGCACGGTTCTGCCGTCCCAAGATGCTTAATGGCGTTGTCAGATTTGACCGCCCTGAACAGTGCGATATCCGGAAGTTCATCAGGGAGATGTATCCCAAGCAATTCAGGCCGGGGCACAATCTCCTTAACGCTGAGACCGAAGCCACCGCATTAGGGTGCTGAGATGAGCTGGATTCAGAACCTTTACGAAACCTACGAGCACTGTGCCGTCCAGACGTATGCCGAGTCAGAAGCAGCGCTGACACCTTTGTATCATGTGGTCCAGCAAGCGCATATCGAAATAGCCTTGGATAGCAAGGGCAATTTCAGAAGAGCTGATGTAATCGCTAAGGACAAGACCGTTATTCCCGCCACCGAGAAATCGGCCACTGCACGGACAAGCGCAGTGGTGCCCCACCCTCTATGCGATCATGTCAAGTACTGTGCCGGTGACTACAAAGAGGATAATAAACCACACAACGAGCATTTTGAATCGTATCGAGATCAACTTCGGAAGTGGTGCAAATCAGAATCTTCCCATCCAAAGGCAATCGCAGTTCTCAAGTACGTCGAAAAAGAGACCGTACTAGACGACCTAATCAAGGAAGGCGTCATGCCGGTTGATGCCAAGCGTCACTTGCTAAGAACTTGGCGATCCAAGGAAGACAAACCACAACTCTTTAAGCAGTTGACCCCAGACAAGGGAACATACAAATCCCAGAATGCCTTGATCCGATGGCGCGTGGAGCTTCCGAATGATCCGGTGTCGGAGGTATGGAAAGACGCGACTCTGCAGGATGCGTGGATTCGTTACTGCACAGCCAGCGAGGAAACCAAGGTGGGTGATCTGTGCATGGTCACGGGGATCAAGAGGACACTCGCCAACAAACATCCGAACAGGATTCGTAGCGGGAAGGACAATGCAAAGCTCATCTCAAATAAGAAGGAGGAAGACTCGGATTTCATCTACTTAGGACGGTTCTTGCAGGTCAGTCAAGCAGCCGGGGTCGGGATAGAGGTCTCGCAGAAGGCACACAGCGCTCTGCAGTGGTTGATCATGCGGCAGGGATTCCGTAACGGTGACCAAGTCATCGTCGCCTGGGCGGTGAGCGGTAAGGAGATCCCCGATCCGTTTAAGAATTCTGCTGCCATGCTCGGACTGGAAACTGGTAAGGCCGACAATGCAAACCAGTCGCTGGGAGACGCTGGGCAAACTTTTGCTCTCCGCCTCAACACGTACATCGCAGGCTATCGGACCACGCTGGGTTCGACCAACGACATTGTGGTCATGGCTCTGGACTCGGCCACACCGGGTCGCATGGCCATCACCTACCACCGCGAGCTTACAAGCTCCGATTTCCTTGACCGCGTGCAAGCCTGGCATGAGGCGTTTGCGTGGCTCCAGAACTACCCCAAGGATCTCAAGTTTGTCGGGGCGCCGTCTCCCAAGGACATCGCCGAATCCGCTTATGGTCGCCCCAAGGATGACACCCTGAAGAAGTTGCATAAAGCGACAGTGCAGCGTCTGCTTCCCTGCGTTATTGATGGGCAGCCAATTCCTCGCGATCTCATGGAATCGGCGGTGCGCAGGGTATGCAATCGAGCTGGCTTGGAAGATTGGGAATTCGAAAAGTACCTAGGCATCACTTGTGCATTATTTAGAGGTTACTTGAAGGAAAGGAGCTACGAGATGACGTTGGAACCGAATCGAACCACCCGCGACTATCTTTACGGTTGCCTATTGGCAATCGCGGAGCATATTGAGGGCCGGGCACTTTATCTTGCCGGAGAAAAACGGGACACCAGCGCCGCAAAGCTGATGCAACGATTTGCTGACCGCCCCTGCTCCACGTGGCGGACCATCGAGCTTTCACTAAGTCCCTATAAGACTCGACTTCGCGCGAAGCACCCATCGTTTCTAAGCGGAATGGAGAAGCAACTCGACGCGGTCAGCGGTAAATTCCAGGCGCAGGACTTTCTGGATGATCGGCGACTCTCCGGGGAATTCCTGCTGGGGTATCACTGTCAGCGACAAGCATTGTGGACCAAGCCGAAAACGGAAACTGATGAAGGGAATGCCGACAACTAATCAAACAGGGAGAAACCATGACCACACTACAACACAAGATCGATTTCGCCGTCGTTTTCCGAGTGAAGAATGCAAATCCCAATGGAGATCCGCTGAATGGCAACCGCCCACGCACGGACTATGACGGTTACGGCGAAGTAACGGATGTATGTATCAAGCGCAAGATTCGGGACCGCCTTCTCGAACGCTGGGTCGCGAAAGGGCGAAAGGAAGACGGAAATATGATTTTCGTTCAGTCGGACGATCGTAAAGAAGATGACGCATCGAGTCTCAGGTCGAGAGCCGAAGCCGCGCTTGGAAACAAGTTCGGTTCGAGCGAGACGCGCAAACTGGCCTGCGAAAGATGGTTTGACGTGCGCGCATTTGGTCAACTGTTCGCATTGAACACCAAATCTGCCAAGAAGAAAAAGGACCATCAGGATCAAGAGGATGATACGGGAATGTCCATCGGTATTCGTGGGCCAGTTTCGGTTCAATCCGCGTTTAGTGTGGAGCCGGTGAGTCAGCTTGTTACAAGCACCCAGATCACCAAGAGCGTGAGCGGCGAAGGCGATGGCAGCAAGCGCGGTTCCGACACGATGGGGATGAAACACCGTGTAGATCGTGGCATCTACGTCTTTTTCGGCAGCATGAACCCGCAGTTGGCGGAGAAGACGGGGTTCAGCGATGCAGATGCGCAAGCTATCGAACAGGTACTACCGAAGCTGTTTGAGAACGATGCCTCGTCCGCCAGACCTGAAGGAAGCATGGAAGTGCTGAAAGTGGCCTGGTGGCAGCACAATTGTAAAGCGGGGCAATATTCCTCCGCTAAAGTTCACCGTACGCTGACTGTGAATCCCGATGGCAGTATCAACCTAGGTCCGCTCAATGGTCTTACACCTAAAGTCATTGATGGTTTTTGATTGGGGACGTGGGCTAGCCAATGATGGATGACAAGACAGACGACCCAGTCATGATCTCCGCCTTGGAGCATTGGAGCTATTGCCCGCGCCAGTGCGCGCTGATTCACCTGGAGCAGACCTTTGATGAAAACCTCTACACGCTGCGGGGACGGGCGCTGCACGAGCGTGTGGATGACTCGACATCGGAAGAAAGCCAGGGGGTGAGAGTAGAGCGTGCCGTGCCGCTGTGGTCCAAGCGTCTGGGTTTGGTGGGCAAGGCCGATGTGGTTGAGTTTCATGGCGACACGCCCTATCCCGTCGAGTACAAACACGGGCCGCGACGCGAACACGAACACGATGATCTTCAAGTGTGTGCTCAGGCCATGTGCCTCGAAGAGATGACGGGAAAGGCCGTCCCACGCGGGGCGATCTATCATCATAGCTCTAGGCGACGGCGGGAGGTGATATTTGATGACGGTTTGCGGAATCGTGTCGCAGAGACTGTTGCTGCCATTCAGCGCATGCTGGTGAGCAAGACGCTTCCCCCGCCGGTCAACGACAAGCGGTGCGATCACTGTTCTCTTAAAGAATCCTGCATGCCTTCCGTGATTGGCGAGCAAGATCGGGCTAGAACGGTGGTCGCGGAGTTGTTCTCCGTTCCCGACGCATAACGGCTATGCACCAGATTTTAAACACCCTCTACATCACGACGGAAGGCGCCTATCTTCACGTGGACCATGAGACCCTCAAGGTAGAGGTGGCGAAGGAGGCCAAGCTCCAGGTTCCGCTACACCACATTGGCGGCGTGGTCTGTTTCGGCGATGTCATGATCAGTCCGGCGGCCATGGGTCGCTGCGCCGAGGACGGTCGATTCGTCGTCCTTCTCGATCGGAACGGCCGATTCAAGGCTCGCGTGGAAGGGCCGGTGTCCGGCAATGTGCTGTTGCGATGCGCTCAATACGAGGCGATGTCGAACAAGGAGAAGTCTCTTTCAATCGCCAGAAACCTCGTCGCAGGAAAGATCCAAAACACTCGTCAGATTCTTCTGCGTGGGGCTCGCGAGACGGAAAACCAGGCTGACGCATCGGCCTTGCGCGAGGCGACCGATGTGCTGGCCGGCGCACTGTCTCGGTTGCCTGGCTGTGAGGATGTGGACATCCTGCGCGGGATCGAAGGGGAGTCGGCGCGTGTGTATTTCTCGGTCTTCGACCGGATGATCCGTGAGGACCGGGAGACGTTCCAGCTCGATGGTCGCAACCGGCGTCCACCGCTTGATCCAATCAATGCCTTGCTGTCGTTCCTGTATGCGCTGACTCTGAACGATTGTGTAGCTGGGGCCGAGGGGGTCGGACTCGATCCGCAGATAGGGTTCCTCCATGCGCTGCGACCGGGACGGGCCGCTTTGGGCCTGGACCTCATGGAGGAGTTTCGCAGTGTCATGGCCGACCGGCTCGCGCTGACGTTGATCAATAGGCGGCAGATCACCGCGAAGCATTTCGTGAACAGGCCGGGTGGAGCGGTCCATCTTGAGGATGATGGACGGAAGGAGGTCATAGTGGCCTATCAGAAGCGGAAGCAGGAAGAGGTCACGCACCCGGTGCTGGATCAGAAGATGCCATTGGGGTTGGTTCCGCATGTTCAAGCCCGGTTGCTGGCGCGTGTCCTCAGAGGCGACCTGGAAGCCTATCCACCATATCTCTATCGCTAGAGGGCAACCGTGAACATTCTGGTCACTTACGATGTGGCGACTGATTCCTCGGCAGGAAGGCGCAGGTTACGAAAGGTAGCTCAGGCTTGCCAGGATTTTGGACAGCGGGTTCAGAAGTCGGTGTTTGAGTGTTCGGTCAACGAAACGCAGTACGAGGAGGTGATCAGGCGTCTGTTGAAGATCATCAAGGAAGACAAGGACAGTCTGCGGGTGTATAGGCTGATCGAACCCAGGGACAAGCATGTCCAAGCCTACGGTGTTGATGCCGCCGTGGACTTTGACGAGCCGCTTGTGCTTTAAGCGCGAACCGGCAGTGATGGTCTAAACCAGGGGTGGATCGCGGTGAAGATAAGTGCACGACTTTTTGCGGGGTTCCGTAACTGGGCTGGCCCCGATAGCCAGGGTTCAGGCCGTTGTTCGGAAGGTTCGCGCAAGAGACATCGGAAGCCACTGAGAACACGAAGGTTCCCAGTGGCGCTGTAGCGCCCGCCCTCACGGGCGGGCGAGGATTGAAACGTGAGCAGGCCCTCCGGCTTCACCACGCCCGCGCCGTAGCGCCCGCCCTCACGGGCGGGCGAGGATTGAAACTCTATTGATTTGGCCAACAAACTCACCAGCAAACCGTAGCGCCCGCCCTCACGGGCGGGCGAGGATTGAAACAGCGCAAAATGTCAGGAAAGAGGATGACACGCCCGTAGCGCCCGCCCTCACGGGCGGGCGAGGATTGAAACGTTTGTCACGAGCCGGTGCGTCATAGGCTTGTAGTAGCGCCCGCCCTCACGGGCGGGCGAGGATTGAAACATCGGTAGCTTACCCCAAGTTACTGCCCAATGCTGTAGCGCCCGCCCTCACGGGCGGGCGAGGATTGAAACTCGCCTCCCAGGAACGCCTCGGCGCCCAGATCGTCGTAGCGCCCGCCCTCACGGGCGGGCGAGGATTGAAACGATCGCACCGGCGTCGAACTCGCGGAGATCACCGGTAGCGCCCGCCCTCACGGGCGGGCGAGGATTGAAACACAC
>Ga0187893_10006582_pt1 | contig 19742 bp, 8 predicted proteins | sample MA1701074metaG_FD_139574 | JGI IMG/M metagenome (GOLD analysis project Ga0187893, IMG submission 139574) | White microbial mat communities from a basaltic lava cave in the Kipuka Kanohina Cave System on the Island of Hawaii, USA - MA170107-4 metaG ...
CTGCCGGAGAGCGGACGCCACGCAACGCCCAACCTTGGTGCAAAGTTGCGGTAGTCCGGATTGTAGACGGAGTCCGACGTGCAGCAACTGGCGAAGATAGGATTGTTGACCAGCTTGACGAACGCTTCGTCGCGATAGAGCGCGCGGCCGCCTGGGAAATCATAGTCGAAGATCTTGCCGCCGCGCGAATTCTCATACCAGGGGCCGCGATATTCCCAGCGCAGGCCGACATTCAAGGTGAGCGACGGCGTGAGCCGGACATCGTCCTGGACGAAGATGTTGGCATCGTTGTTTCGCAGCCAACCGGAATCGGAGTCAAACGGAGTGCCGGCGGCCAGACTGGCGTAGCCCATCAGGTAGTCGGCGAAGCCGTTGCCGGTGTCGGGACGGCCCGCCACCTGGGCAAGGGTCGGGTTGCGTGCGGTGTAGGCGCCGTTGAAATTGATGATGCCGTTGCCCTGGAAGCCACCGATGCGGGTGGTGCGGGAGCGGCGGAAGTCTATGCCGGCCTTGAAGGTGTGTTTGCCTGCGGTGAACGTAAGGTGCTCAACGTAGTGCTGCGTGTTCGAGATCGAGAAGAACGGCACGGACCCGGCGTAACCGATGTTGGTGTACTGCGTACCCGGAATCATCGCCGGCAATGCCTGATACTTTTCGTTCAGGTTGCGGAGGCCCGCATCCTTCCAGTAGAGAATGCCCTTACCCTGAGTTTCGAAGCTCTGATCGAAGATGAAGTGGTTGTAGGCGGCGCGAACCTCGTTGACGAGGCGGGACGAAAAGACGTGGGTCCACTGCAGGGAGGTCAACCAACTAGACTGCTGAGTCGTGACACCGGAGAGCGGGATTACTGATGGAATCGGCGCGGTTTCCTTGGAAAAGAGATACTGCCAGAAGATACGGTCGTTCACGGAAATATTGTGATCGGCGCGGATTGTGTACTGATCGATTCGCACGGGCGTGCTAGTGCCGGCCTCGTAGTTGTTGCAGGGCGTGACGCAGGGCCTGTTGGGCTCGGGCCAGAACTTGACCAGCGCCGAACTCACCGGCGCAAAGCGGCTTGCGGGAATGCGATTGCCGGAGAAGGGTAGTTTGTTGACAGGCAGCGCCTGACCCGGCGTGAGCACTCCGGTGACAGGATCGAACAGTTGAGTGGGCCACGAGCTGAAGTCGCCCGACCTCTCGGCCGCGGTCGGGACCTGGCCGACGCCGATGCTTCCGATGACCCTGCGGCCACCCTGGTAGCCGGCTTGAAAGAACGTTCGATTGCGGCCGTCGTAGAGCTTGGGAAGATACACGGGACCACCCACCGCGCCGCCAAACTGATTCTGCTTGAGCGGTGTCTTGGTGCGGAAGCGCGGATGGAACTTCTGGAGCTTGTCATTGCGGAGGAAGTCGTAGAGAGAGCCGTGAAGCTGGTTGGTGCCGGATTTCATTGCGATGCTGACCTGGCCGACGCCCATGCCAAACTCCGCGGGATAGAGCGCGTTTTGCAGCTTGAACTCTTCCACGGCTTCGATGGGAGGGATCTGGCTAGGGAATTGAAATAGCGGCTCGTTGAGCGAAACGCCGTCGATCAGGTAGGTGACCGATGACGGCCTGGCGCCATTGATGCTCACGTTCTTGATTCCGTCATTGAAGCCCTGGCGGCGGATGGACGCGGTGACACTGATACCGCCTTGCGGCTCGGTGACGCCTGGGTTGAGGCGGAGCAGGCTCCGGAAGTCGCGACCGTTGAGCGGCAGCTCGGCAAGTTGCCTCGTGGTGACCACCTGGCCGATAGTGGCGTTGTCGGTCTGCACGAGGCTTGCGAACTCGTGGACGGTTACGGACTCGGCGGTCTCACCCACTTGCAAACTGAGGTCAATGCGCACGGTCTGGTTGACGCTGACTGTCACCGGCCCGATGGAGACGCGCTTGAATCCGGTATGCTCACAGGCCACTTGGTAGACGCCGGGGATCAGACTGGGAACGAAGTAGTTCCCGGTGTCGTCGGTTTGGATCTTGAAGGCGACGTTTGTCTGGGTGTTGGTGACAGTAAGCGCAGCGCCGGGAACGGCCGCACCCGCGGGGTCGCGGACAAGACCGACAAGCGCGCCCGCTGAGGTTTGAGCGGAAAGTGTCACTGTGGCGAGCGAAAAGATGAGCGCGAAGGCGAATCGATGCCGAGTCATGGTGTGCCTTTTCTCCAGGATTTCCGTTTTGGGTCTCGCACGGTTGGAGTATACCCCAGACGACTTCTGGGCGGTCGCCTCACGATTCCTGTACTCGTTCCTGGATCGAGCATCACGCTTTGGTGTAGCGTTCTCTCTCACAAGCCAGTTACCACCACCTTGAATTACCCTTCTCTCCTTGATATAGTCAGATCCGATAGCCACCGGTCTGGGTAACGGAGCCTCCTCCGATCCGTTCCCTCTCTGGCCCGGCCAAAACCTCAGAAAGGACGGTGTGGCGTGAGTTCTAAAAAAGAACCCGACCTCAAGCCCAAACCTCCGAAAGGCTTCTCCCGCCGCGGATTCCTCGGCGGATCGGGCGTAGCTGGCGGAATTCTGGGCAGCGGTATCCTCGAACAGCAAGCGGAAGCAGCACCACCAGCCAACGTCGTTGGCCCTGGCGAAACATCCATTACTCTGAATATCAACGGCAAACCCACCAAGGTCACCGTCGAGCCCCGGACCACTCTGCTCGACGCACTCCGCGACCGGCTCGAGCTCACCGGAGCCAAGCGTGTGTGCGATCGCGGAACCTGTGGAGCCTGCACGGTGCTGATGAACGGCAAGGTGGCATACGCCTGCACTGTTCTCGCCATCGATGCGCAGGGCAAGGCGATTCAAACCATCGAAGGCATCGGCAATCATCCCATCGTCGCGGCCTTCGTCAACAACGACGGCATGCAGTGCGGCTATTGCACACCCGGTTTCGTGATGGCGTCGAAAGGTTTCCTCGACCGGAATCCCAACCCCACGTATGAGCAGGTAAAGGCCGGACTCGGCGGCAATCTCTGCCGCTGCGGCACCTACGTCGGCGTCCGCAAGGCCGTGCTGGAAGCGGCCGGCAAGAGAGGAGGGAGAAATGCCTAGTTACAGCTATCCCCCGATGGAATCGCGCAAGGTCATGGGGCGTCGCATCAATCGCGTCGACGGCATGCCCAAGGCCAGCGGCAAGGCGAAGTACAATTCCGACGTTCGCCCCGCGGGCACCATTCACGCCGCGATTCTTCACAGTCCCCATGCGCACTGCCGGATCAAGTCGATCGACACTTCGGCTGCCTCGAAGGTTGACGGCGTAACAGCCGTTCGCGTCATAGCTCCTGCGGGTACCGAGATCCAATGGACCAACGCCGAGATCGCCGTGGTCGCCGCACGCACCGAGGAGATTGCCCGCGACGGCGTCAGAGCGATCAAGATCGAGTATGAAGTGCTGCCCCACCTCGTCCGTGAGGACAAGCTCGAAAAGGCAGGCAACCGCGCTAAGCCTGCCGGTGAGCAGGTACAGGGCGATCCCGATGCTGCTTTCAAGCAGGCCGACGTCACGCACGAAGGGGAATACGGGATTCCCGTGATCACCCACTGCTGCCTCGAACCCCATGGCTCGATCGTTGCGTGGAATGGCGACAAGGTCGAATTCTGGCCCTCGACGCAAAACGTCTCAGGCGTCGGCGACGACCTTGCCAAAGGCATCGAGATTCCTCCCGCCAACGTCCATACGCATATGGACTACATCGGCGGGGGATTCGGATCGAAATTCCAGGCCGACCGCTGGGGCGTTGAAGCTGCGCGCCTCTCGAAGGAAAGCGGCGGGAAGCCCGTCAAACTCTACCTAGATCGCGCTCCCGAGCTCACCATCGCCGGCGTGCGCCCCTCGGTTTTCGGCAAAGTGAAGGTCGCGGCCAAGAAGGACGGGACGCTCACCGCCTGGGATTCGCTCACCTGGAACACCGGCGGATTCACCGGCGGCGGACTCAACGCGGATCTGTTCCCCTATGTGTTTCGCAATGTGCCCAACCGCCGCATCAATCACACCGCGGTGTCTATCAACGCCGGCGGATCCCGAGCCTGGCGCGCTCCAAATCATCCACAGGTGTCCTACATCACCTGTTCAGCGCTGGACGACCTGGCTCACAAGCTCGGCATGGACCCGCTGGACTTCTTTATCAAGAACGCCCAGTTTACGCTCCGTCCCGACGTTTACAAGAGCCAACTCGCCAAGGCCGCCGACATGATCGGCTGGAAGAAGAACTGGCATGCCCGCGGCGACAAGACCGCTGGTCCGATCAAGCGCGGCCTCGGCCTCGCAGTTGGAACCTGGGGTGGCGCCGGTCATGCCTCCACCTGCCGCACCAACATCCATCCGGACGGCTCGGTGGAAGTAGAGCTCGGCTCGCAGGACCTCGGCACCGGCACACGGACAGCGATTCTGCAGGTCGCCGCCGAAACCCTGGGCATCCCGATGAATGCGATCAAACTCAATATCGGCGATAACGGACTCCCGAGATCGGGGGCTTCCGGTGGCTCCACGACCATCGGAGGAGTGTCCGCCTCCACTCGGATCTCGACCAGTACCGCTCTCGAGAAGTTGCTCGAAGCCGTAGCTCCCTCGCTCAATGTCAAACCCGAAGAACTCGAAGCCGTCGATGGCAAGATCCAGGTTAAAGGGAATGCTGCCAAGAGCCTCACCTGGAAAGCGGCCTGCGGCAAATTGGGTGTCCGTACTATCTCCGAAACCGGCTCGCACGATCCGAAAAACCCACGCGGCATGTCGACCCTCGGCGTGGGCGGAGTCCAGATGGCTGATGTTTCCGTCGACATCGAAACCGGCGTGGTCAAGATGAACAAACTGGTGGGCGTGCAGGATTGCGGCAACATCGTGAATCCCAAGCTCGCTGACGGCCAGATGCACGGAGCTATGATCATGTCGGTTTGCGCGGCGCTGATGGAAGAGCGCGTCATGGACGAGATCTCCGGAAAGTGCCTCAATCCCGACATGGAATTCTACAAGCTCGCCGGTATCGCCGATATCGGCGAAATCGAGAGCCACATGGACATCACTCCGGAACACGACAAGCGGGGCATCATCGGTCTCGGTGAGCCCTCCGCCGTGCCCGGCATCGCTGCCATCGCCAACGCCTGCACCAATGCGATTGGCGTCCGTGTCAACACTCTGCCGCTCACGCCGCGCAACGTACTCAATGCGCTGGCGGGAAGGAGGATGGCCTAAATGCAACCCTTCGAATATGCTTCCCCGACTGCTCTCAAGGAGGCCTTAGGCCTGCTCGGAGCCGAGTGGACGGATGCCAACATCCTCGCCGGCGGCACCGATCAGATCAGCCTCATGAAGGAGGGTCTACATCATCCCAAGCGGGTGGTGAACATCAAGGGCATCAAGGAGCTCGGCGGCATCTCGAAGACCGCCGCCGGTCTCCGCATTGGCGCTACGGTCACCGTCGATGAGCTCATGGAGAATTCGCTTGTTCGGGCGGAATATCCTTCGCTGCTGCAGGCGGCCCGCGGAATCAGCTCTCCGCAGATCCGCAACATGGGGACCGTCGCAGGCGACCTGTGCCAGCGGCCCCGTTGCTGGTATTACCGCAATCACCTGGGTCTGTTGGCCCAGAGGGACGGCAAGAGCCTGGTCGAACAAGGGCAAAACGAATTTCACGCTATCTTCCACGAAGGTCCGGCGAAATTCGTTTCGGCTTCGAGCTTCGGACCAGCGTTGATCGCTTTGGGCGCGACCTTCACGATCGCGTCCGCCAGCGCTACTCGCAAGGTCGAGGCAGCCAAGTTTTTCACCACTCCGAAAGCGCGAGGCGAACGCGAGAAGGATCTGAAACCCAATGAGATCCTGACCGAGATCGTCATTCCTTCGGCTCGTGGTGTCAAGAACTCCACCTACGAAGTCCGCCAGAAAGAAGCGCTCGATTGGCCGCTCGCGACCGCGTCGGTCGCGCTCAAGATGAAGGGCAACACCGTAGAGTCGGCCAAGGTGGTGCTGGGGCATGTCGGGCCAACGCCGGTTTCGGCCGAGAAAGCGGCTGCGATGCTTGCGGGCAAGACGATCACCGAGGATACTGCTGCCGCCGCGGGGCAGGCTGCTGTCGAGGGCGCGAAACCCCTCAGCGGCAACGCCTACAAGGTGCAGTTGGTCTCGGTTTCGGTGAAACGGGCGCTGCTGGCCGCGGTAAAAGCGTAGTCCGGTAAAGAGCACAAAGGCGGATCCCCAAGCGGGATCCGCCTTTTGTGTTTCGCCTGCGTAGCGCTCAGATTCCCATTGCAAGGTAGTGGTTCAGTTTGACCTGGAGCACGGTTCAGCGTGCTGCCGTGGGCTTCAACCCTTGGTCCGCCCGGCGAGTTGAAACTCGCCGCAGCACGCTGAAGCGTGCGCCACGGCAGACTGAGCCATTGCAATCGCGGCGCTAATCCAGTATTGTATTATTGAAAATAGTTTCGTCGATAATGTATGTTTCTTTCCTATAGTTAACAAAATGAGATCAAAGACCAGAGCACTCTCCGCGGTCGAGCTGCGACAGCGCTCGGAGAACCGGCTCCGTCGTGAGCTTTCTTTCAATACCGCAGGTTTCTCGCCCGATAAAATCCCTGAACTCATCCATGAGCTGCGGGCATATCAGATCGAACTCGAGATGCAGAATGAGGAATTGAGGCGGAGGCACCTGTAAATTGAGGCGGTTCGCGATGAATATCTGGATCTATATGATCTGGCGCCGGCCGCCTATTTTACTCTGGACGATAGCGGGCATATCCTCCACGTCAACAGCACGGGCGCGTCCATGCTGGGGATGGTGAAGGGCGAGTTGTTCCAGCAGGAACTCTCGCGTTTTGTAGAAAGGGAGGACCAGGACACTTACTACCTGTTTCGAAGGCGGATTTCGCGTACGCGCGAGGCGCAGCGTTGCGAGCTCCGGCTGGTGGCAAAGGACGGCAGAACGTCGCATGCGCGCCTGGAAGGGATCACAGCGCGGAACCGGCAAGGCGGCGCTGTTCAACATCGAGTCCTAGCAATGGACATCAGCGAGGGAAAGCAGGCTGAGGCTGCGCTGCGGGAGAGTGAAGAGGGGTATATGCTGGCGGCTGGCGAAGAGGATCCACCGCTGGCAGCGCGATTCACGGGTGCTGTTCGCCGTGCTGTTTTTGGATCTGGACCGCTTCAAAGCAGTCAACGACAGTCTCGGCCACGCGATGGGAGACCAGCTCCTGGTGGAGATCGCCCGGCGGTTGGAAAAGTGCCTCCGCTCCTGCGACACTCTCGCCTGGCTGGGGGGCGATGAGTTCACCTGCCTGCTGGAGAGCATCCCGGAAGAGTCTCAGGCGACGCTGGTCGCTGAAAGGATAGAGGATGCCTTGGCGGCGCCGGTTCGATTGAAGGATCAGGAAGTCTACCCCAGAGTGAGCATCGGCATCGCTATCAGTTCTCCTCTTTGCCAGAGTCCGGAGGATCTGCTCCGCGACGCGGACACGGCTATGTACCGGGCCAAAGTCCGCCAGGATCCCCATCACGTGATCTTTAACCGGCAGATGCATGCCGGCGTCTTATCTAATTTCGAATTGGAGCAGCACCTGCGTCGCGCCCTCTTGCACGGCGAATTCAGCGTTCACTATCAGCCGATCGTGTTTGCTGACGGCGGAGCCATCGCCGGGCTGGAAGCCTTGTTACGTTGGCGGCATCCCAGGCGCGGACTGGTGAGTTCGGCCGAGTTTCTGCCACTGGCTGAAGCGACAGGCTCGATTCTGGAGATCGATACCTGAGTGTTGCACGAGGTCTGCGAGCGAATCAGGCTTTGAGGGCTCCCAATGGCCAACGAAGCCGGGCGCCCGTCAGCATCAACCTCTCGGGGCGGCACTTCTTGGAGCCCGGCCTAGAGAAATTGCTCGAGCGAATTTTGTTGGGCGCCGGCATAAAACCCAATGAGTTGCGGATCGAAATCACCGAACGTACCTTCGCCGAGAACGTCGATTCCGTCGCCGATATCCTGAAGAGGCTGCGGGTTCGCGGCTTCGAGCTGTGTCTGGATGACTTCGGGACAGGTTATTCTTCCTTGAACTATCTCACCCGCGTACCCATCACGCACCTGAAGATCGACCGTTCTTTTGTCAGCCGCATCTGTGGCCGGGACCGTGATTTCTCAGTCATTAGAAGCATCGTTGAGCTCGGTCACAGCCTGACAATGCAGGTGACGGCGGAAGGAGTTGAGACGGCAGACCAACTAAACCGGCTCATAGAGGCCAAGGTCGATTTTGCGCAGGGCCACTATTTTGCCAGCCCATGGAGGCGGACGCGGTGGCCCTGCTGGCGGCTTGCCCGGAGCCCATGACGGGACGCTGCGCACATTTGGGGCCTAAAAGCGAAACTTGAGCGCCGCCTGGAATACCCGTGGACCACCACTCACACCGGTATCCGCCGTCCGCAAAAAGTACCCGCCAGTCAGAGCGTTGAAGAGCCGGGTTTCATTCTCCAGCACAAAGTTGGGTCGATTCAGGATATTGAATACTTCGACCCTCAGTTGCAGCCGGCGCCGCTCTCCGAATCCGTAATTCTTCGATAACGCGAGGTTGCTCGAGATCGACCCCGGTCCATCCAGAATGTTGCGCCCGGAGTTGCCGAACCCGAACGGCTGAAATCCATAGTTGCTTCCGAAGTGGCACGTGGCAGCGGCATTGGTGTTGGCGACGCACGGGACTTCCTCGAATGCGTTCAGATCGTACCAGGGAAAGTCCACTCCCTGGCGGCCCGCAAGAGAAGAACGACTCAGTTTGCCGCTGGCGACGCGGTTGGGCCGGTCCGACTCGCCGAGATTCGCGTCGACATTCGAGACCCGCACGGTGAATGGATTCCCCGAGTAAAGGCTCGCCGTTCCCGCCAATTGCCAGCCGCCCAAGGCTGCTTCAGCCCAACGGCCCATCCGGTTCAGGTGCGCTCGCCGCCGGCCGACTGGCAACTGGTAGGATGCTGCCGCGGTAAGGACATGGGCCCGATCGAAGTCCGAGCGGCCACGGTCGAGAAAGAGGTTCCGCGAGTCGAGCGCGTTCGGGAAGCCTCCTTCGGAATTGCCGCTCGCCTGGGAAGCGTCGTCAATGGATTTGCTGAAGGCGTAGTTGACGCGGAAAAATGTGCCGCCGCGCGCGCGTTTGCGCAGCGAGATCTGGTAGGCGTGGTAAATCGAGTTGGAGCCGGTGCCGTAAAAGTTGATCGTGGCGAAACCGGTGATGGGCCGCGGGAAATTAGTGCCGGTGGCTGCGTATGACTCGCGCGTGCGGAAGGGTTGATTGTAGTCGTATCGCCGGACCAGGTGAGTGCCTTTCGAGCCGACGTAGCCGGTTTCGAGCGCCACTCCCTTACCGATTTCGCGCTCGATGGTGAGATTCCAGCTTTGGAGATAACTGGTTCTGGGCCGGAGCTCGTAGCCGAACACGTTGAGGATGCTTTGGAAAGTCGTCCGGTTCACGGGAAACGGGCTTTGGAGGGAAACCAGATTGGGGTCATTGTTCACGCCCGAGAACTGCTCGCGTATGGCGAATGGAAAGTTGTTGCTGAGATCGTTGCGCAGGTTGTTGAGGAGCTCGCCGCCGTAGAAGATGCCGTATCCGCCGCGCAGGACGATCTCGTCGCTTCCGAATGAGCGCCATGCAAAGCCGGCGCGCGGGCCGAAGTTTGTGAAGTCGGTGTATTGGGCGGCGCGTGGAAGACCGGCTTCGGCCGCGGTAACTACTTTGCCGGCAAGGCCCGCCGCCTGGATCAGCCCCGTATAGCCGGGCACGGTGCGGCTGTCAGAGATGACGAGTTTGTCGAGGCCGATGACGAAGTTTCCCAGGCGGTCGTAACGGTCACGAGGGGCGGCAGTCACTTCGTAACGAATGCCGAGGTTGACCGTCAGCGTGCGGGAGACCTTCCAGTCGTCATTGAGGAAGGCGCCGAAAAAGTTCTGACGCCAATAGTTGCGATTGGTTCCGGCGAGGCGCTGGGCATTATTGAGCCATCCGAGCAATGCATCGGCGATGGATTCCCCGGACCGCACGCCACTGAAGTTATAGACCCCGCGGATGTTTGTATGGAAGGGCTGATTGAAGCGGACGCGGTCGATATCGCCGCCGGCCTTGAGAGTGTGTTTGCCGTGGATCCAGGTGAACTTGGAATTGAACTGGAGAGTAGTGACATCAAACTGGTCCGGATAGGCGGCCGCGGTTCCGATAGGCAGGTAGTTGGTGAAGGTGAAACGGGGGAAATCCTGAACTTCCGGGTTGTTTTTCGCTTCATCGCCTACGAGGTCGGGGAGGCCGAGCTGTGCCGCAATGTTTTGCCCGGAGTAGGCTCCACGCCCGCGCAGATGATAACGGGAAAGCCCACCGCGGAACTCGACGAGGAAGGTGGGAGTGAGCATGCGAGTCCAATCGAGGCCGGTCAGCGAGCGTCCAGTATCCGTAAAATTCGGATATCCGCCCATGTCCGAGCCGCCAAAAGGATTCATGGTTCGATCGAATCGCTTCTGATAGCGGTAGGAGACGGAGTTTTTGTCGTCGAGCTTCCAATCGAATTTGCCGAGGACGCTGTCCCAGTGGTCGTCGTCGGATGCGACGGTGCGGTGATTCAAGCCGGACGGCGTAACCGCATTGGGAAGAGGAAAGAGATCGATGAGCTTGCGGCCAATGGGATCGACGCGGGAAGCGGGGATACGGTTGTCGGGGAAGCAGGCTCTTCGGTTGCCGGCGTTGCAGGGCGAGCCGGCGAGGCGATCCCACAAATAGATCGCGCGGCCAAGGTTGGTGAGGCTTTGCGAGAAATCTCCCTGGCGCTCGGCAGGGGTTGGAACGAGTCCCAGACGGGTATTCTCGAGGAGTTGCCAGAAGCCCTCGTAGCTTCCCATGAAAAACATGCGGTCGCGGCGGATTGGACCCGCCACGGTGCCTGCAAGCTGATTACGCTGAAGCGTGTGTTTCTTCCCTTCGAAGAAGGCGCGGGCATCGGCAACGTCGTTGCGGAAAAAGTAGTTGATGTCTCCGTGGACCTCATTCGTTCCCGACCGAAGCACCATGTTCAGGATGCCGCCCGCGAACTTGCCGTACTCGGCTGAGTAGCCCGCTACTTCCACTTTGAACTCCTGCATCGCGTCGATATTCGGCCGCACGACAGCTCCGGCTCCGCGCGGGTCGCGATTGTTCATACCGTCGACGTACATATTGGTGTTGGTGGCGCGGGCGCCGTTGACGTTGAGACCGGAACCCTGGCCGCCGGTTGCACGAGGCACAACGCCCGGGACAAAGTACGCGAGGTCCATGAAGTCGCGGCCATCGAGCGGCAGCTCCTGGATTTCTTCGCGAACGATGACATCTCCTTTGATGTTGCCGCTCTCGGTGTTGATCGTGACAATACTCGATTCGACTGTCACCTTCTCGTTCACCTGACCGACTTCGAGCTTTACATCCGAGCGAAGTGTTTGCCCTACCTGAAGAACGATACCGGTCTGGACGTGCGACCGGAAGCCCTCCATCGCAACGGTCATTTCATAAGGGCCCGGAACGAGGTTAGTGAGGACATAGACACCTTCCAGGTTCGACTGCATGGTACGGGCGATGTTGGTCTCCGTATTTCGAATGATCACCGTGGCGCCGGGAATGATCGCGCCACCACTATCGGCGACTATGCCGGTTACCGTGGCAAGATTGGATTGCGCGCGGGTGTTGTGGATCACGGCAAAGATGAGAAGAGTCAGACGGAGGCAGACCGGCATATTTCGATCACCCGATTGAGATGATGATACGACTCGCGGAGGAGGAGGACAAGAGGAAACTGTTAAAAACGTGGGGCAAGCTTCAGCTTTTCCAGAAAAGACTATGATGGCGCCTCTTCGCCGGAGCGGAAATCCAAGTCAAATCGGGCTCCCGGACCCCCGCCGATGGCCAAAGTTCCACCGATCTGATCGGCGAGGTGCACGACCAGGCGCAATCCAAGCGACTTCAAGTTTGCATGATCGATTCCCGCCGGCAGGCCGACCCCGTTATCGCGAACCGTGAGCCTTGCCCAGCCGCTCCCTTTGTTGCACAGTCGAATCGACACTTCCCCGCTACGGCCTCCGGGGAAGGCATGGCGGAAAGCATTCGTGATCAGCTCGTTCACCAGAAGACCGCAGGGTACTGCCCTATGCAGATCGAGGTACGCCTCATCAGCCTCAATTCGGGTTCGAATGCCGCGACTCTCCGCCCCAAGGCCGGTCGCCACCAGGGGCGCCAGGCGCCTGAGGAAATCGCCGAGTTGGACGCGGGCGAAGTCCGTGCTCTCATACAGGAGTTGATGAACGAGCGCCATCGCCCGCACGCGATTCCGGCTTTCGGCGAGCAAGGCTTGCGTCCGGGGCTCGCCGACGTGATCCGCCTGGAGATTCAAAAGACTGGAAATGACCTGCAAATTGTTTTTCACCCGATGATGAATCTCTTTGAGCATTACTTCTTTCTCTTGAAGCGAGCCTTTGAGCTGCTGTTCCCGCTCCTCGAGCTCTCTGGTCCGTTCGGCTACGCGCCGCTCCAGCTCGTCGTTCAGCCGTTCCAACTGCCGGGTCTTGCGGCGGAGCTCGGCATAGACGCTGACTTTTGCCCGCAGGAGCTCCGGAATCACTGGGACCGAAATATAGTCCACAGCTCCCCGCTCGTAACCCTTGAGCCGGTCAAGATCACTTAGATGCACGGCCGAAATAAAAATGATGGCTGTCTTCTGGTAACGCGGATGCTGATGGATGATCTCGGCGAGTTGAAACCCGTCGATCTCCGGCATGCTGACGTCCATCAGGACGACGGCGATGTCGGTTTTCAACAACTGGTCCAGGGCTTCCCGGCCTGACCCAGCCTTGATCAGCGTTTCGCCAAGCTCATTGAGGATGCTCTCATAGCTAAGCAGCTTGGAGGGTTGATCGTCCACCATCAGGATTTTGATCTTCTCGTCCTCGGTCATCCCTCCTCCTTGTCTACCGGTGCAACCACATACGCAAGGCCGACAGCAGTTGCTCGGTGTCGACCGGTTTGGCGAGGTAGTCGGACGCGCCTGCTTCCAGGCACTTCTCCCTGTCGCCTTTCATCGCCTTGGCGGTAAGCGCGAGGATCGGTAACCGCCGGAATCCAGGGTTCTGGCGGATGAAGTGCATGGTCTGGTATCCGTCCATTTCCGGCATCATAATGTCCATCAAGACAATCGCCATGTCAGAAGTTGATTCGAGCTTCGCGATCGCCTCGCGGCCCGTACCAGCGGTGAGCACCGTCATGCCGCGCCGCTCGAGCACACTGCTGAGCGCGAAGATGTTCCGCACGTCATCGTCGACAACCAGCACCTTCTTTCCATGCAAGGCATCGTCGGAATTGTGCAGCGTGGCGAGCATCCTCTGTTTTTCCGACGGCAGGTCGGCGACTACCCTATGGAGGAACAATGCCGTCTCGTCCAGCAGGCGCTCCGGCGACTCGACGCCCTTCACCACAACGCTGCGAGCCAGCATGTGCAACCTGGCATCCTCGTCCGCCGACAATTCCTTGCCCGTGAATACTACCACCGGCACCTCATCGAGGGCTGTATCCTTCTGGAGACGCTCCAACACCTCGAAGCCCGACATATCCGGGAGACGGAGGTCAAGCACGACGCAGTCGTAAGGATCCGCGTGGAGCGCTGCCAGCGCCTCCTCGCCCGTTCCGGCGACCGCGATGTCAATGTCGCCGTGACGCAATAACTCCGTGATCGTGAACTGTTCGGAAGTGTCGTCTTCCACCACCAGCAGCCGCTTGCGGCGCCGCCTGGTAAAGTCCTTGATCCGCGAGAACGTCTCCTCGAGGCCCTCAGTCGTGATGGGCTTTGTGACGAAGGAAAATGCCCCGCACGCCAAGGCGTGCTGCCGGTCTTCGTCCAGCGTAACCATCTGGACCGGGATGTGCCGCGTGGCGGGATCCTGCTTGAGATGGCTGAGCACCGCCCAGCCCATCATGTCGGGCAGAAACACATCCAGCGAGACGGCCGTCGGACGATATTCGCGGGCCAGGGAGACTGCATCCACGCCGCGCATGGCTACGATCGTTTTGAACCCTTTAGCGCGAGCCACATCCTGCAGTACGCGGGCATAGTGCGGATCGTCCTCGACGATGAGCAGAGAGCTATCGTCCGGCTGGAGGATCTCGCGGTCGTCCGTAACGGCTTCGATGGGGCGCTCCACTACGCGCCCGGCAGGAGGAGGATTCAATCTTTGAGCCGCCAGCACTCTGTTCTCCGGCTTAGTTACGACGCCGGACCGGCCGACATAGGTCTCCGGAAGGTAGAGTGTGAATGTGCTGCCCGCACCCGGAGTGCTGCGCAACTGGATCTCGCCGCCCAAGAGACTGGTCAGCTCGCGGCTGATGGCCAACCCCAGCCCGGTACCGCCGTACTTGCGACTGGTGCCGGCATCGGCCTGTTGAAAAGCTTCGAAAATGATCTTCTGCTTTTCGAACGGAATGCCAATACCGGTGTCCGAGACTTCGAACGCCACCACACGTGTCGCGCTCCTAAGCACCGGATCGCCGGCGCTCCAACCTTCGGTGGCGGCGAAGACATTCAACCGTACGCTCCCCTGCTCGGTGAATTTGAATGCGTTGGAAAGGAGATTTTTCAGTACCTGCTGGAGCCGCTTCGAGTCGGTGACAAGACTGCGAGGAAGGGCCGGGTCGAGTTGCATCTCGAAGGCGAGGCCTCGATTCTCGGCTTCGTGGCGGAACGGTCGCGCCACCATCTCCAATAGCCTGGTAAAGAGGATCTCCTCGGCATCCACCGAGACCGTGCCGGATTCGATCTTGGAAAGGTCGAGAATGTCGGTGATCAGATTCAGCAGGTCCGTTCCGGCGCCGTGAATCGTGCGTGCGAATTCAACCTGTTTCGGCGTTAGATTTCCGTCGGGATTGTCGCCCAACTGCTGACCCAGGACCAGGACACTGTTGAGGGGCGTGCGCAGCTCGTGCGACATGTTGGCGAGGAACTCGGATTTGTACTTCGAAGTCAGGGCCAGCTCGGCGGCCTTCTCCTCGAGCGCACGGCGAGCCTGTTCGATCTCCTGATTCTTGCGCTCCACTTCTGCGTTTTGCTCCGCGAGCTGGTGCGCTTTCTGTGCTAACTCTTCATTCGTCTGCTGCAGCTCCTTCTGTTGTGTCTGAAGCACGGTGGCGAGTTCCTGCGACTGCTGAAGCAGTCCCTCCGTCCGCATCGTCGCCTCGATACTATTGAGCACAATGCCGATGCTAGCGGTCAATTGTTCGAGGAACGCGAGATGCGAGGCGGTAAAGACGCTGAGGGATGCCAGCTCAATTACCGCCTTAACTTCATCCTCAAACAACACCGGCAGCACGATCACATTCCGCGGGATGGCCTCGAACAGTCCCGAGCGAATCGGGAGGGTTTCACGCGGCAAGTCCGTAATCAGCATGCGGCGCTTTTCCAGAGCGCACTGGCCCACGAGGCCCTCGCCAAAACGGAGGTGTTGCTGATACCCCGTGGGCCCGCCTCCAGCGAATGCCGCCAGCAGGGCGAGGCTCGGCGGGTCCGATTTCGCTGTCACCTGGTAGATCACCCCCTGCTGCGCGTTCACCAGGGTCGTCAGCTCCGACAACAGCAACCGCCCGACGGTGGCCAGATCGCGCTGGCCCTGTAATATGCCTGTGAACCGGGCGAGGTTGGTCTTGAGCCAATCCTGCTCGGTGTTGGTGTCCGTGGTCAGTCGAAGGTTATTGATCATCGTGTTGATGTTGTCCTTCAACTCGGCAACCTCGCCGCTAGCCTCCACTTGAATGGAACGCGTCAAATCGCCCTGCGTCACCGCAGTGGCAACCTCGGCGATGGCGCGCACCTGGTTAGTCAGGTTCTCGGCCAACAGGTTGACGTTACCCGTGAGGTCTTTCCAGGTGCCGGCGGCGCCCGGGACGTTGGCTTGACCGCCGAGGCGGCCTTCCACACCCACCTCGCGCGCCACGGTTGTGACTTGGTCGGCGAAGGTGGCCAGCGTGTCTGTCATGTTGTTGATCGTTTCTGCCAGGGCTGCGACTTCGCCCTTCGCGTTCACGGTCAGTTTCTGCGAGAGGTCGCCAGTGGCTACGGCGGTCACGACTTTAACAATGCCGCGCACCTGCTCGGTAAGGTTGGTGGCCATGACGTTGACATTGTCAGTAAGGTCTTTCCAGGTACCGCCCACGTCGGGCACGTTGGCCTGGCCCCCGAGCTTGCCGTCGGTACCGACCTCGCGCGCCACACGCGTCACTTCCGAAGCGAAGGAGCGCAACTGGTCCACCATCGTGTTGATGGTGTCTTTGAGCTCGAGGATTTCGCCCTTCACGTCCACGGTGATCTTGCGCGACAGGTCGCCGCGAGCCACGGCGGTAGTGACTTCGGCAATGTTCCGCACCTGCGCCGTGAGGTTACCGGCCATGGCGTTGACCGAATCGGTAAGGTCTTTCCAGGTACCGGCGCCCGGCACGACCGCCTGGCCGCCAAGCCGTCCCTCGCTGCCCACCTCGCGCGCCACGCGGGTCACTTCCGCCGCGAACGAGCGCAACTGCTCGACCATGGTGTTGAGGGTTTCTTTCAACTGCAGGATCTCGCCGCGCACGTCCACGGTGATCTTGCGCGACAAGTCGCCGCTCGCGATCGCGGTGGCCACTTCGGCGATATTTCGAACTTGGCCGGTGAGATTCCCAGCCATCGAGTTCACGTTGTCCGTGAGGTCTTTCCATGTGCCGGCTACGCCGCTCACCTGCGCCTGGCCGCCCAGCTTGCCTTCGGTGCCAACCTCACGCGCCACGCGCGTCACCTCCCCGGCGAAGGCATTGAGCTGGTCCACCATGGTGTTGATGGTGTTCTTGAGCTCGAGGATTTCGCCCTTCACGTCCACCGTAATCTTGCGTGACAGGTCACCGCGCGCCACGGCGGTGGTCACTTCGGCGATGTTTCGCACTTGCGCCGTCAGGTTGCTCGCCATCGAGTTGACGCTGTCCGTCAGATCCTTCCAGGTGCCGGCGACGCCAGGTACGACCGCCTGGCCACCCAGCCGTCCCTCGGTACCCACCTCACGTGCCACGCGTGTGACTTCCGCGGCGAACGACCGTAACTGCTCAACCATGGTGTTGAGCGTTTCCTTCAATTGCAGGATCTCGCCGCGCACGTCCACGGTGATCTTGCGGGACAAGTCGCCGCTGGCGATCGCGGTAGCCACTTCGGCGATATTTCGCACCTGACCGGTCAGGTTCCCGGCCATCGAGTTCACGTTGTCGGTGAGGTCTTTCCAGGTGCCAGCGACGCCACTCACCTGCGCCTGCCCGCCCAGCTTGCCTTCGGTGCCCACTTCGCGCGCCACACGCGTCACCTCGCCGGCAAAGGCATTGAGCTGATCCACCATGGTGTTGATAGTGTTTTTGAGCTCGAGAATTTCACCCTTTACGTCTACGGTGATCTTGCGAGAGAGATCGCCGCTGGCCACGGCGGTGGTCACTTCGGCGATATTGCGCACCTGCGCGGTGAGGTTGCTGGCCATCGAGTTGACGCTATCGGTGAGATCCTTCCACGTACCGGCTACGCCGCTCACCTGCGCCTGCCCGCCCAGCTTGCCTTCGGTACCCACTTCGCGCGCCACGCGCGTCACCTCGCCGGCAAAGGCGTTGAGCTGATCCACCATCGTGTTGATAGTGTTTTTGAGCTCCAGGATTTCGCCCTTCACGTCCACAGCGATCTTGCGCGACAGGTCGCCGCTGGCTATTGCGGTGGTCACTTCGGCGATGTTGCGCACCTGTGCGGTCAGGTTCCCAGCCATCGAATTTACGTTGTCGGTCAGATCTTTCCAGGTGCCGGCCACACCGCTCACCTGCGCCTGCCCGCCCAGCTTGCCTTCGGTACCCACTTCGCGCGCCACGCGCGTCACCTCGCCGGCAAAGGCGTTGAGCTGGTCCACCATCGTGTTGATGGTGTTCTTGAGCTCCAGAATTTCGCCCTTCACGTCTACGGTGATTTTGCGCGAGAGGTCGCCGCGGGCCACAGCGGTGGCTACTTCGGCGATGTTTCGCACCTGGGCCGTGAGGTTGCCGGCCATCGAATTCACGTTGTCCGTGAGGTCTTTCCAAGTGCCGGCCACACCGCTTACCTGCGCTTGGCCTCCCAGTTTGCCTTCGGTTCCAACTTCGCGCGCCACGCGCGTCACTTCGCCGGCAAAGGCGTTGAGCTGGTCCACCATTGTGTTGATGGTGTTCTTAAGCTCGAGGATTTCGCCCTTCACGTCTACCGTAATTTTGCGTGAGAGGTCGCCGCGCGCCACGGCCGTGGTCACTTCGGCGATGTTGCGAACCTGTGCCGTGAGGTTCCCCGCCATCCAGTTCACGTTGTCGGTGAGGTCTTTCCAGGTGCCGGCCACACCGCTCACCTGCGCCTGGCCGCCCAGTTTGCCCTCGGTGCCGACTTCGCGCGCCACGCGCGTCACTTCGCCCGCGAACGCGTTGAGCTGATCCACCATCGTATTGATGGTGTCCTTGAGTTCGAGGATTTCGCCCTTCACGTCCACCGCGATCTTGCGCGAGAGGTCGCCGCGCGCCACAGCGGTGGCCACTTCGGCGATGTTTCGCACCTGGGCGGTGAGGTTGCTGGCCATGGCGTTGACCGAATCGGTGAGGTCCTTCCAGGTCCCAGCCACGTCGGGCACGTTGGCCTGAACGCCGAGTTTGCCGTCGGTACCCACTTCACGCGCCACACGTGTGACTTCCGAGGCGAAAGAGCGGAGTTGGTCCACCATCGTATTGATGGTGTCCTTTAGCTCGAGGATCTCGCCCTTCACATCCACCGTGATCTTGCGCGAGAGGTCGCCGCGCGCCACTGCGGTGGTGACCTCGGCAATGTTGCGGACTTGAGCCGTGAGGTTGCCAGCCATGGCGTTGACCGAGTCTGTGAGGTCCTTCCAGGTGCCGGCCACTCCCGGAACTACCGCCTGGCCTCCGAGCCGTCCATCGGTGCCGACCTCGCGCGCCACGCGCGTCACTTCCGAGGCGAACGACCGCAATTGGTCCACCATGGTGTTGATGGCTTCTTTGAGCTGGAGGATCTCGCCCCGCACGTCCACGGTGATCTTGCGCGACAAATCGCCGCTCGCCACGGCAATGGTCACTTCGGCGATGTTCCGCACCTGGGCGGTGAGGTTGCTCGCCATCGAGTTGACGCTTTCGGTAAGATCCTTCCACACGCCGCTAACGCCGCTCACCTGCGCCTGGCCGCCAAGCTTGCCGTCGGTGCCCACCTCGCGCGCCACGCGCGTTACCTCGGCAGTGAACATGCCGAGCTGCTGGATCATGGTGTTGACGATCGTGGCCGATCGCAAGAACTCGCCTTCGAGCGGTCGACCGTCCACATCCAGCCGCACGTTTTGCGTCAGGTTGCCTTGTGCGACACTCGCAATGGCGCGCGTTACTTCGGTCGTCGGCCGAAGCAAGTCGTCGATGAGCGTATTGACCGAGACCTCCATCTCGCCCCAGGCTCCTTCGGACTGATCGAAGCGCGTGCGTTCCCGCGTTTTTCCCTCTTTGCCGACGACCTGCCCCAGGCGCTTCAGCTCCCTCGCCATCTTCTGGTTGGAGGAGACAATCTCATTGAAAGTATCGGCAATCTTTCCCTCTAGGCCTATCCAGTCGCCTGGAAGCCGCACTGAGAAATCTCCACCGCGCATGCGTTGCAAGACGCGCAATAAGGGGCCGAGATTGCGAACCGCAGCC
>Ga0187893_10006583_pt1 | contig 19741 bp, 19 predicted proteins | sample MA1701074metaG_FD_139574 | JGI IMG/M metagenome (GOLD analysis project Ga0187893, IMG submission 139574) | White microbial mat communities from a basaltic lava cave in the Kipuka Kanohina Cave System on the Island of Hawaii, USA - MA170107-4 metaG ...
TATTAATGAATATCCCTGTCTGATCAATATCTTTAATTTGATCCATGAACCGGTTTTTTAGATCATTTACTTCTGAGCTGCTCATATATATTGATGAACCCCAATAATACGAGATAAGAAAAGTGATTATACCAAATGCAAGATACAGTAGACGTCTCTTGATGGTGAGATGCAATTCAGTGTAGTAGGGGTATTGCTCCTATAATTATTTGTAGTTATTATTCATTTATCTGTTATAGAAATGTAATTAAATATGGCGGTTTCATAGTCAAGGTGGACAATTTGGATTTCGGAACAGAAATATCCAATGCCCTATGTTTTGCAATTAGTAAAGGATATCAGGTACATCCTGACGCTTTTGAAATGCTTAAAGGGCTTGATATAGATATTCTTGGGATCATTCAAGACATTATTAAAGCCAAGGTAATTGGTAAAGATAATTCTTTAATTCTGGTTGAAGATATAAAAATGGTCGTTGATAAACATTCTAAAAATGGAGGATCTCAAAACAGTTCTTGCAATAAGTCTTCATCATTAGATTCATTACATCTACGCAATAGTGATACATCAGAACCAGTATCATACAGAGTACTTTTAGATCCAACTCCTATAATTAATAGTGGAGAAGGAGTTGAAGGGTATATTTCGCTATTTAGAAGCAGGTATGAAAAATCTATGCGCATCTTATCCTTACGTCCCGATAGTAGACGAATTACAAGAGTAAAAACTCTGAAGAAAAAAAATACAGATACTGGAAATCAGAAACCATACATACGATATGAACAGTTTTCAGGATTATCCTCAACAATGGTTGTAGCTGGCTTGGTTATGTCAAGACAGTTAAAGCGGCATGGATTAGAAATAGTGATAGATGATTTTAGTGGAGATTTACATGCGATGGGTACGACTGAGGATATAAAAAAACAGGGCTCGTTGATCACCACAGATCAAATGGTTATGTTAGAATTAGAGAACAGTGGGAAAAGTCAAAGTTTCGTTATAAAAAATATAATATCACCTGATATTCCAGATCATTTGCCAAACAGGGCCAAATCTGAATCCTACGTGGTATTAATCTCAGACTTACATGTAGGAAGTACATATTTCATGGAAACCGCATTTATGAAATTTTTGAATTGGATATCAGCAGCTGATGATGAAATTGTAAGGAAGATCAAATTTCTATGTATTGGAGGTGATTTAATTGATGGTATAGGAATATATCCTAATCAAGACAAAGAATTACTTGAATTAAATATTAATAGTCAGATGTCACATGTAATAGACTTACTCTCACGTATACCTAAACACATTAATGTTTTTGTTATTCCTGGAAATCATGATCCTGGTCGAAGAGCATTACCACAACCTTCTATTCCTAGGCAAAACTCTGAAAAACTTTACACATTTCAAAATTTTAAGATGCTCGGAAATCCTAGTTTAATCGAATTGAATGGTGTAAAGATACTAATGTACCACGGACAGAGTCTAGATGATATCATAGGTACGATCCCTGATCAAAGTTATGCCAAGCCTGCGGAAGCAATGAAAGTATTATTGAGGGCAAGACATCTTTCTCCTATTTACGGAGAACATACTCCTATAGCACCCGAACAAGAAGACCATATGGTAATTACTGAAGTTCCAGACATATTTCATTCAGGACATATACATGTTCTAGATGCTCAAAATTATCGTGGAACATTAATAATAAATTCTGGAACTTGGCAGGGACAGACAAACTTTCAAAAAACAATGGGCATTATACCTACTCCTGGAGTTGCAGTTATAGTTGATCTGTCTACACTTCAACCATTTATAATGGATTTTAATCAATAGAAAGTAATCCTGTGAGGATAGAATCCTCTTTTAAGGCTTCCTTCACAGTTGAATGTGGCACGGTGATCCTAAGTTTTTGTGATCTACCATATCTGCCTTGACTTATTACATCACTAGTTATTAGTCCTAATTGATCTAACTCACTCATTATTTGGGTTATTCGACGTTGGGTTAATGGTTCTTGCTCAATACGTCTACATATATCTGAGTATATTTCATATACTTCTCCAGTGTTGCCATTTCTTGATTTCAATACTGCTAACATTAGTATTTTAGTATGCGTTGTTGAATTTCTCAAAACTTCATAATTTGTATCCTTTTCAATTTTTTCTTGTGCTAATCTAATATGCTTTTCTTCAACTTTATTTGCTCTTTCTATTTCTGCAATTTCAGCTGCTACTCTTAAAAGGTCAATCGCCTTTCTGGCATCTCCATGCTCTCTACCGGCCATAGCTGCACAAAGATTAATGGCCGCACTTGAAACTACGTCTTCATTAAATGCTATCATTGTCCTTTCTGCAAGGATTCTTTGCAGTTGTTCTACAGTATACGGATTGAACACTAACTCTTCTTCGCTGAGACTGCTCCTAACTCTAGGATCAAGTTTATCCTTAAATGTTAGACTATTAGATATTCCTATAAGGCTAATAAATGATTCAGTTGAGATTCTCTCGTTAGCCCTAGTAAAATTATAAAGTATATCATCCCCATTCTTTTCCACCAGTGAATCAATTTCATCTATAACAAGAATCACATAAAGTTTTTTCCTTCTTTGAATAAATTCTAAGATTCTGTCGGTCGCCTCACCCATTGATAAGCCTGTAAAATGAACCTGTAATTTTTTTTCTCCTTTATTAATGCCCATTTTTTCAGCAATTTCGTGTAAGACCTTATATGCTGTATTAGCACTCTTTGCGTTTACAAATGGCACTGTTAATTCTAATCCTAACTCCTCGCCTTTAACAGAAAGTCGATGTAAGACATTCTTAACCACGGCAGTCTTTCCCGTTCCTGGTTTCCCAAAAAGCAATAAATTAGATGGTCGAGATCCTTTTAAAACAATAGACAAAGTATGTGCGATAGTCTTACTTTCTTCATCTCTAAATGGAAGTCGGTCAGGCACATAATCTATGGTTAATGCTCTTCTATCTTTAACAACTAGCGATGTCCCCGAAGCAGCTTTATCAAATATACTATCAAGGCTATCATCATTCAAATCTATTCATCATTCCTATTACCATGTAAATATACCCACACCCCTGTTTTTCCTTTCCAACATAAGAAAGATACTAAACTAAAGGGTGTTAACAACAAGTTAACAAACGATTTTAAACAGGAGAATCAATTATTGTTAATTCTTAACTTAACTATCTATCAATGAATATATTAGATAATGAGATATGAACTGCAAAAGAAATCAAGGGGTGGGTGTTAATACATTACTAAATCAGATGTTAACGCTGGTTCTAAACCATACTTTGCTAGCATAAAATGTCCCAAAATATACCCCTTTATTTCCACTGGAGAGTTAATAACGTTTTTAACATTGTTAATGTCCCAAAATATACCCCTTTATTTCCACTGGAGAGTTAATCTGAACTGCATTTCAGAATTTGTTATTAACAAACAATGAGAAAATGATTTAATCCCAGCTTCTCATAATTTTTTCTTAACAGTTTGCAATTAATAAAGCATGTTAATGATGATTTTAATGTAATGTTAACAAGCTTGAAATAATAAATCAAATGCAGAACAGGCCTATACTGATTCTAGATTCTGTTCAGTCCTAGTTGTGACGTTCAAATCATTATGCAAATCATGTAAATGGCGTAATCCTGTGTCAGTAATGCTATATTTAAATGGCTTAGAACTTGTATCTCTCATCACAAAACCTGAGTGATATAATCCATTCATTATACGAGATGTATGTTCACGTGTCTTTCTGACCCTCTCTTGAATTTGCCTTGTCGTCATTGGTTTCTCCTTTAACAATAACAATATTTGCTCCAAAGTATCTATGTACGTATGTGTTTGTGCAGATTTCTCCGCAGGTTCTTCAATAATCACATCATTTTGTGATATCATATTAATATCACGTTCTGAATCACGTTCTGAATCACGTTCTGAAACGTCCTTTTTACTGTCTAAGTCACGTGATATCAAGCGAGTCCTCCCTGACATTTCTAACATGTCAACCTTAAATTGGAGATCTGCAATTGCTTTATCATGTACTTGTAATTTGTCGGCATATTGTTTTATTCTGTTATCAACAATTGCATTTTTTAAGGAACTGTTATTATGCTTAAAGAACTTCACAGCCTTGTAAGATAGGATTATTGCAACTCCACAAAAAAAAGAAACTATTACCAATAGCAGGGTGTGCATGTCATAGCCGTCAAACATCACATCTAGATGTGATATATCATTGATATAACTTTTATTTCTGATGGATTAATTTTTGTATTATTTCATCTAAAAGTGATATCACGTTACGGCTATCGTTCTGGGATATCGTATCACGTTTGATGCTTTCCATAAGATGTGATGTGTTATCTAATATTACTTCTATTGTATGAAATGTTCCTGTATCAATCATGTTTAGATATCTTAAGATAATAAGACTATAAAGAACTCTAACGATTTTTTGTTCAGATTGCTTAAGCTGTCTATAATATGCGCCTTTACTTATTCTGTCAGGAGGACTCCTCCCAGAGAATTTATTATAAAGTATATATATCTGGCGTTCAGTAAATAGAGAATTTGTAATAATGTGTTTGATTATATCATTATATTGTATTTCGTTAGAAGCCAATGTACTATACAAATTGGTATAGCTAAATAATATCCTTTATGGATTGGACCCATGACTTATCAAAGCAATGATATATAGTGCTTAAGAATGAACTAGAATGTGGAACGCAGGATCGAGAATTACATATTAGACGAATTAAAGAAGTATGGTACACTGTGCTTTCCACTCATTGATTCAGAAAACTCTACCAATGCAGCACTTATAGGAAGTAAGGCTCAGAGTCTAGGTGCATCTGCAATCCTTATCGGTGGTTCGTCAGCGACAGATCAGATTGAACTAGCAGAAATGGTCTTTACACTTAAGTCTAAAATCAATATACCTGTAATACTATTTCCAGGTAATGTAACTGGAGTTGTACCTAAAGCTGATGCAATTCTTTTCAGCTCCCTACTTAATTCAGAGAATCCTTACTTTATTACTGGGGCACAGGCTTTGGGAGCTTTGTCAGTTAAAAAATATAACATCGAGTCATTACCTACGGGGTATCTTGTTATAGGTGAACATACAACAGCATGGTTTGTTGGTCACGCTAGGTCTATCCCTTTTGATAAGGGAGGAATAGCAGTAATGTATGCGTTGGCAGCACAGTACTTAGGGATGAGGTTTCTATACCTTGAGGCCGGATCGGGCGCGGCTCACAGTATTCCCACAGATATGATAGCAGCAGTGCGAAAACACTTTACTGGTGTTTTGATCGTAGGTGGTGGCGTTCGTACTTCTGAGAAAGCTAAGGAAATCGCTAATGCAGGTGCAGACATAATAGTAGTTGGAACAGTAATAGAGAAAGATGATGATTGGGAGAATAAACTATCTTCTATTATACACTCAATAAGGAGATGATAATTACACAATAATGACGATAACTAGCGATGGTGTAACTCGCCTGAGGAATACCCATATGCCAGTTTATTACATGAATTATCAACAAGACATTCTTAGAAAAGTCGAGCAAATTTATGAATTAGGTTCAAAAGCAAGAAAAATTGGTCTAGATGCTTCAAATGCAATTGACTCCAAAATAGCATACGATCTGGCTGATAGGGTGGCAAAAATGCACGATATTGATATTGCAAGCAGGCTAAGGACCTTATTAGAACGGACTACTAAAGAAAAAGCGGCGCTCAAGATTGCCGAAGAAATTGCATTAGGAGAATATGATGCGGGAGATCTTATAACTCGACTTGATAATGCCGTCCGAGTGAGCTTAGCTGTGGTCACAGAAGGTGTGACGGTGGCACCATTACAGGGTATATCCAATGTTCAACTTAAAAATAATTCTGATGGTAGTACCTATCTTTCTATCTCATTTGCTGGCCCAATACGGTCTGCTGGAGGAACCGAAGCGGCACTTACCATGTTAATAGCAGATCACGCTCGAAAAGTTGTTGGTATAAGTAAATACATTGCAAACTCCTACGATGATGAAACTGGTCGATTTGTAGAAGAACTTCGTATTTATGAGCGTGAAGTAGGCAATTTTCAATTCAAAGTTTTAGATGAAGATGTCATTAAATGCATCAAAAGTTTACCCGTAGAACTTGATGGTATTGATACCGACCAGGTAGAGGTTGCAGGCCATAGAAACATGAGGCGCATCTCTACTGATAGGGTACGTGGGGGTGCATTAAGGGTAATGAATGATGGTATTATTGGCAGAAGTAGAAAATTACTTAAACTCGTCGAAGCTCTGGACCTTGTTGGCTGGGAGTGGCTTAAAGATCTAAAAGGAGCAGTACAAACTGGTGATGGTGACGATGCGGCCAATCACAGAATGTCGGAAGTTATTACTGGAAGACCTGTACTTTCTATGCCAAAGCGGTTGGGTGGATTTAGATTAAGATATGGCAGGTGTTGTAATACTGGCTTCGCAACAATTGGAATTCATCCTGCAGTTCCAGTTCTTTTAGACCACGCGATAGTTGTAGGAACACAGATAAAAATGGATGTACCAGGCAAAGCATCAACCATAGCGTTGGTAGATGATATAGATCCACCAATAGTACGACTTAATGATGGGAGTGTTTTGCAAATAAGAACCGCTGAACATGCTTCAGTTGTACGACAAAGAATTGAAAAAATCCTTTATCTTGGTGACATACTTATAAGCTATGGTGATTTTCTTGAAAATAATGCTGAGCTGCTTCCTGCGTCTTACGTAGAAGAGGCATGGCTTCAAGAATTACACTCCCATCTGTCAAATTCAAGTATTTCAAACCTGCAAAGATCAGAAATTAATCCCCAATTGATTAAACTAATGAGCAAATCATTCAAAGACGTACCAAATATAAAAGATGCATTTAGGATGAGTTTGATGTTAGGCATACCATTATGTCCAAGGTATTCTTTTTTCTGGGAGCACATCAGTATAGATGAAGTACTATTCTTAAAGGAAAACCTAATTTGTTCCTATATTCAGGATGATAATAATGGAGCATCATGTTCCTATTTCTTAATTAAAAATAATTTTCAATTAAAAGATATTTTGGAGCGACTTGGAGTATACCATTTATTAGTAGATGAACATATTAAGATCGATAATCCTGATCAGGTATACTCTTTGCAGAGACTCCTGTTTTCGGATTCTAGTATCCCTACAGAAAGATGTAGTTTGCAGTTTTGTGCTAATGATAGTATCAAATCATTGGATACAATAGAATTTGTCTCATCTATTTCTGGAATTCGATTGATGCCAAAATTTGCTTCTTCAATTGCAGTAAGAGTCGGCCGCCCTGAAAAGGCTGCAGAACGAAAAATGAAACCTCCAGTTCATGTATTATTCCCTATAGGTTCAAAAGGTGGCTCCACTAGAGATATTCTAAAAGCTTCAAAGACCAAATCATCCTTTTTTGCAGAAATCGCGAATAGATTTTGTAATAGTTGTAGATTTCCTTCACTAGGAACAAAATGTAATAAATGTGGATCACCCACCCCTATTCGTAATTTGTGTATAGTCTGTAGAGAAGAGATCGTGTATAATGGAAAGAACAATCGTTGTAGTAGATGTGGCAGGGAAGGTAAACCCTATTCGCCTGTTAGCTTTCCTTTGAGTAAAGTAATTGAGCAAGCTCAACACAAACTCGGTCTAAAGGCTGCTGAACCTTTTAAAGGAGTCAAAGCTCTGATGAGCAAAAATAAATCAGCAGAATTGTTGGAGAAGGGATTGCTGCGACAAAAACATCAGTTGTATGCCTTTAAAGATGGAACTATAAGATTCGATGCAACCAATGAACCACTCACACATTTTAAACCAGTTTGGATAATGACCAATATTGAAAAAATTAAGAAATTAGGATATAATAAGGATTATATTGACAAAGATCTAACTTCATCCGATCAGCTTATCGAACTATTGCTGCAAGACATAGTCCTACCTCTGGATTGTGCAGAACATCTAGTTAATGTGGCCAAATTTATAGATGAGGAATTAGTAAAAGTATATCATCTAGAACCTTACTATGGCATTTCTACTATTGAAGATTTGATAGGTCATTTGATTGTTGGCCTTGCTCCGCACACATCAGTTGGTATTATAGGTAGAATTATCGGATTCACAAAATCTCAGGTATGTCTAGCATCTCCTATATGGCATTCAGCAAAGCGAAGAGATTGCGATGGTGATGCTGACTCTATAATGCTCCTTCTGGATGCATTTCTAAATTTTTCTTTTGACTTTTTGCCCGATAAAATTGGTGGACTTATGGATGCTCCGTTGTTGATTCAGCCTACTGTGTTACCTTATGAAGTACAGCGACAGGCACACAACGTAGACATATCTTCTTTCTATCCTCTAGAATTCTACGAGGCTACCTGGAATAGAGCTAAAGCAGCAGATATCACTTCCAAAATAGAGATCATAAAGAATAGGATTGGAAAAGAGGATCAATTTTTCAACTATATGTTTACACATTTTACTGAATCATTAACAACAAATGTTCAGCATAGTGCATATTCTAGATTAAGTACTATGGATGAAAAGTTGCAGATGCAAATATCTATTGCAAGATTAATTAATGCAGTCGATGAAGATGAAGTAGTATCAATGGTACTAACTACACATATCCTACCTGATATAATGGGTAACATGAGAGCCTATTCCTCTCAGACATTTAGATGTAGTAAATGTGCAGAAAAATATCGCAGAATTCCATTACGTGGTAATTGTCTTAGATGTGAAAATGAATTATTACAAACAGTAACAAGAGGTTCTGTTGAGAAATATCTTAATATTGCACATTATATGTGTAGAGAATTTAAGATTAATGATTATCTGCGTAACAGAGTAGAATCTCTAACTACCGAATTGAAACTGATCTTTCGAGAACAAAAGAAGGAACAATCTACACTGATTGAATTCATGAATAAATAATAAAAAATAACTAATGACGATTGATTATTTTGATAATATTTTGTTATTGTTTAGACCTATTAACTAGACTAATATACTCATATGCACCTGTTATGTTGTCGAATGTATAGTGGACTTTTTGAAACTCTTTTCTAAAATTGGATACGTCCTTTGCAACAATAGTCGGATCCTCCTTTTCAATCACTACTCGTTTTATAAAATGAGCGATATCTATCATTTGATCTTCTTTCATTCCTAGCCTAGTAACCTCAGGAACTCCGATCCTTATCCCACTGGGATGCATATAATGTCTCCCCGCTTTAATGTCACCCGGCAACAATTGTCTATTCAAAATTATATTCGCATTTTCCAAATCTTTTTCAACAGTTCCTCCATCACCAAACTTTGATACATCAACAGCAATTTGATGTGACTCTGTGTATCCTCTCTTTTCTCCTAATACTCCAAAACCTAAACCTGCAAGCTGTTCTCCAAGTTTTTGGGCATTCGCGATTACCTGTGTAGCATACTCTCTTCCAAACTCTAGTGATTCAGTCAATGCAATTGCCTTACCTGCGACATGATGAAGATGGTGACTACTAGTATTACCAGGGAAGATTGCCTTTTTTATGGATTCTGCGTATTTATCATACGAAACTATAATCCCTCCTTGGGGACCCCATAAAGTTTTATGCGAGCTCATCGTCATTGTATCGACTCCCTCTCTTAATGGATCTTGAAATCTACCTCCGGCAATTAGACCCGCCACATGAGCTCCGTCGTAATTAATATGAATATTGTAATCGTGCATAAAGTCAGCTAATTCCTTTACAGGATGAGGGAAAAGAAATAGACTACCTCCAAACATTCCTAACTTTGGCGTCTTACCAGATCTAGCCATTTCTTCGATCTTTTTCTTTGTTGCATCTACATCGATGGTCATTTCTTCCTTTGAGAAAGGATAATGTTCTATATTCAATCCATGTACTAAACCAGCAGTACCCGAATGTTCTTTCTTGCCATGTGAAATATGACCGCCAGTGGGTATAGATGCAGCAATCATATAGTCGCCTGGATCTGCGAATGCAGAATATATTGCAAGATTTGCTACCACTCCGGATGTTGCCCTACAGTCTGCAAATTCAGCACCAAAGACTCTCTTCGCTAAATCGTTACATATTATCTCTACTTGATCTATATACGTACAACCTGCATAGACTCTCTCGCCTGGCCATCCTTCTGCATACCTATTTCCGAAATCAGATATAATTGCCTCTCTTACTGCTGGACTCGGTATATTCTCACTAGCAATTAATGGGATAGAGTTGTTGAACCATTCATGATGTTTTCTTAATAAACTTAATACTTTATCAAATAACTCATTCGTATCCATTATTTACTAGTTTCGTTTTCTGTCCTAATTTAAAACATTGCATAAACACACAAATAATCTGATCTAATCTTTATTTTTGAAAATCTAGAAATAAGTCAAATCTATAATGTCCTTACGAGAATTACTATTCTTCCACTTTCTATAGATAGCAATTCATTTAGTAGTTTTCCTTTACGTTTGTAGTTGGGACTAATCTTATTACTTCAATTTATAGTTCTGATTAGAACATATTGATACATGGGAAATAGCAACTGCTGCTTTTGATTTAGAATATGACGAATCTCCTCTACGGTCACAAACAGGCACCATCTTTGACCTTTACTGGAATCCTATCTTGATCTGTACTCTCCAAGTTCAGATATATTAGTATAGAATCTGGGATATTTTTCTACTAAATGCTACAATTCAAACTTTCATTAACATCAATGCATATAGTACATGTCATATACAATAATATGATACAATGTATGATTAAGAAAGGTTTCTATGACGGCAGTAAGTGAATTATATTTACAAATTATCTGATGTATTATGCACTAAATATATAAATAATCATCAGCTTTACAAATACTTTCAAGAATAATCGTACTTAGGATTAGATCTAGGATAATAATATTATAACGATAATCTAAAAAAGGATAAGTCTCGCTAGGCTTTCTGACAATCATTTTATACACCACTTCTTTTATCTAGGCTCTTTATTGCATGAGTATGGAAGCATATTGCGTTAAGTGTAAGTCAAAAAGACTAATGAAAGATGAAAAAAAGGTCACAATGAAGAATGGTAAACCAGCTACCCAGGGCATTTGTACTACTTGCGGAACTAAAATGTTTAGAATAGGTAAATGATTTCTAAAAGTATATGACATTGCCATTCCCTCGTGTTGATGGGGAGATACAATATAAGATAATACAATGTTTTTGCAACCTTATTTTGCAAATATCATAAATATTATAATTTTATAAATTACCTTTTTAATTTTTTAGGCTGAAGTTGCCTTAATAAGGCATAAAATATGAACTTTTGGATCACATGATCAAAAAGTGTTCGGAAAGTAGCCAGAGGCTGAGCTGTACGGATTATTGCTATACTGGAGCTTTCTGCTTACCCTTTCCTAATTTGATTAATTATCATTGACTACGAAGTTCTTGTCACTATTATTGCCATTATCATTATCATTACTAGTACTATTATGTTCTATGTTAATGTCCTTATCAGTTACAGCTATTGTTGTAAGTGGTGGTACTAATTCATACATTTTGCCATAGATATGCAATAAACGCATTCCTTTTTCTGTTGTTCTATATGTGTGCTTTCCATCTTCATATTCGATAAGTCCATTGTCCTGTAACATTGTAAGATATTCTCGGAGCTGAGCAAATGATAAAAATGCCTTGTACATTATTTTTGTCTTAGTAGCTCCTCCTCCATTTGCAGCCTCTAAGATCAGACCCACAATTTCTGTTCTACTTCTGTATTTCATGATAGAATCAAATAGAACATGTAAACTAAATATTTATGTGAACCTTCTATTATTACTGATAATTACATTAGTATGTATTTAATTAAAATATTTAGCTGTTGTATCAATTGTAATTATCTGATCTTAGAAGTGATCATTCTACTGGAAAAAGAATACATCAATAAGAATTCAATGTGTGCTAATATCAAACATCATTTGAAAGGGCTTGTATTAAGGAATCAAAATTTGTAACATTCTGATCTCTCTTATATACTCTTAGCTTCTCTATAATGTTGTCTTTGGACAAAAGATTTAGCATATTATTTATATAATGTGATATCATTCCATTTATAAGTAGTGATTGACTTGCAGAAGTTACATTATTAGATTTCTTCTTATTTAAGCTCGTACTCTCAAAATCTATAATGCTAACGCGATCTGAATATGAAACAATTATGTGATAATTCAAATTACTTAATTCTCCATGATTAATATTTGCCATATCCAAGATAAAGCATTGTTTTAGTATCGTAGTAATAATATTTAGCACTCTATACTTGTTAAGACATTGTTGTCGAATCCAATCAATAATACTTAAACCATCAATAAATTCCATGATAATTAGATTTTCTGAGAATTTAATTAACTTAGGACCTATGCCAATTGTATTTACTATTTGATGTACTGAAGCTTCTCTTAACATTGTCTTCCTATTTGCATCCATTCTTCTAATCTTCAAAGCATATGTTTTATTGTCAATCCTCACTTTAAGTACTATACTGACTGAACCTTTGCCCAAGATTGATACTTTACCAATCTGAGTATTTCCTTCAAATATGATATCAGTTATTCCCAGATCTTGCATTTCTTCAATGCGTTTGATGAATTCACTTGTACTCAGAGTGGGATAGGAAATGATCTTGGCAAGATTAGATAAATTCGGATCATTTTTATCAGAAAAATATCTTTTCAATTGTAGTGAGTTCATTAATTGCTGTCTTCACCAAATATGTAAATTTAGTTTCATTTGCAGTATAAATTTGTGTTTTATTCCCGAGATCCGGTACAAGGCCCTTAGTGATACCTATACTATCAATTCGTTCATCTAAAAGAAGTCTAACATATTCTTTTGCATCAGTAGCCTTTCTTGCTACTAAGGTGGTTATTCGCATCTCATTATCAATCCACATTAATCGTGCAACATTATTATTCTTTGAAATGAAATTATTAGCATCATATTTCCTTAAAACCTTCGGACCAGTTTTTACCATATATGATGGTAGAGTTATTGATTCTAACAAGAATATGAAAGCTGCTTCTGTTCTCTCGTCTGTAGTACATATACTTCTTATAACATTAAACCCCTCTAGTATCAATTGCTTGGAAATAGCATTTATACTCTTTTTAAGTTGACCCCAAATCACATCTGGGCTGCGTTCTCTGTAGTTAAAACTTACTACTAATATATTTGGATATATCTCTGAAAAAATATTAGCAGTTCCTCTCCTCTCTTGACGTATGAAGAATTCTATCGATGGTTTCTTTAGAAATGTTCTTGCTGCTAATACAAATTTGCCAAAGTTCTCTACCGAGATTGCTGTTCCTAAGTTTCTCTTAGGATCAATTGGATCCAATATAATTATAGAATGTTTAAATGTTTTCTTTGCAGCCTCTTCATCTATTGGACCCGTCGAGATTATGAATTTTTCCTCTTGTACATGAGATAATGCTTCTAAAGTAGATTGAAATGAACCGTACTTAAGAATTAATACTTCTGTGACATATCCACTAAAACCATTTTTAGCAATTTCAGCCCCATATATTCCCAAGGATTTTAGAAACTTCTTTAATAGCCTAACCTGATCCCTTTTTTCCTCATCTAACTTCTTTGTAACATACTCTGTATGAAATGGTGATCTATCAGCTGCACTTATCCAATTCCACTTTTCAACATCGTAACAAGGAACTATATTTACTCTTATTCCTTCGACAAATGCTTCAACGTACGGATGATCAGAATATCTCAGATACGGTTGGTATTGTTTTAGTGATTCCAATCCTATTTGCTTGCCAAGTAGTTCAAATTCTTCTTCTTTCAAAGAACTGTTCATTTTGACGAATATATCAATATCTACATCACCTTTAAGCCAGGTTCCTTTTGCATAAGATCCTCCTAAGACTACATCCTTAATTTTTGTAGAGGATGCATATTTGATTATACTTTCCTTGACTTCCTTTGCAACAGAAGATACTTTTTTTACCTCTCCTTGCATAGGTTTAGATAGTTCTAATGCTTTTAGGAGAACTGAGTTCAATTGGCTCATTTTGCATAAACTGTAAGTATATTTGAATAAATCGGACCTTGCGATGTAAGATCACTTTTTTTCAGATGAAACCTATCTATAGTGTCAGCACCAAAGATCCTGTTTTCCATCAAATTAGATAAACCATCAAAATCTATTCTTACTCGCTTTTTCAGACGGAATAATGTTAAATGAGGTACAAAGATCTGGTCCGTTCTAAGTCCTTCCCGATCCAATTTTGATAAGATAGTACGACTAAAATTCATCATCTTCTTTTTTCCATCATCGTCAATCCCTATCCATACAATTCTAGGAAAGTTCTTGTTAGGAAATGCCCCGATGTTATTGTACAATATTTTAAACGATTCAAATTCGACTCTCAATAGTTTTTCCGTAATATTTTTTATAATATCCTTATGTATTTCACCCAAAAATAGAATTGTGAAATGAAATTTGTCTTTTTCTATCGGCTTAACCACCTTTAAATCCCATCTAATGCTAGATGTTATTTCTTTTTGTAAGTGCTCTAGAGCAGTTATATTTGATGCATCCATAGCAATAAATGTTCGTACAGTATCATGCAATCGCGTATACTATCAGACGATCTGTAACTTTATAATATTCTTTCTCTACTATACAGACGAAATATTCCTATTCCTAGCTATATTCTGATGATGCTGGCATGGGAAATGTACGATCTCAAGAATAGTTAATTAACAGGAAGAGAAAAAGGTAAATCTTACTTGCTCATAATTTAAGAAAGAAATGGGTTTAGATCTTAAACTGCTTGTGTCACCCAGACCTATTTTTACAACGGAGTTATCAAGTAGAGTAATAGCTGTGGATGCCTATAATACCATTTACCAGTTTCTCTCTACAATTAGGGGTCAGACTGGAGAATTACTTACTGATAATGAAGGAAATATAACCAGTCATTTGAGTGGTTTATTTTATCGTAACATAAATTTGCTAGGTGAAAATCTAAAATTGATATACGTCTTTGATGGTAAGCCTCATCATTTAAAATCAAAAGAAATCGAGAGAAGAAAACGTATTAAGCAAGAAGCTGTCGAAAAATACCAGGAAGCGATAACACAAGGAAGATTTGAAGACGCAAGAAAATTTGGTCAAGCCACTTCCGTTTTGACACAGACCATGGTAGAAGAATCAAAAAAATTACTCGCTCTTTTAGGAATACCCGTGGTTCAGGCCCAATCAGAAGGAGAGGCAGCAGCAGCTTATTTGACTAAATCTGATAACGCTTTTTGTGCAGCTAGTCAAGATTATGATTCGATATTATTTGGAGCGAAGAGACTAGTACGCAATCTCACTATAAGTGGTAAGAGAAAAGTACCTAATAGAAATCTATATCTGGATATTCAGCCGGAAATTATCAAACATATAGACGTACTTGACAAAATAGGATTGACCCACGAACAGTTGGTAGATATTGGAATTTTAATAGGTACTGATTTTAATCCTGAAGGTGTAGCTGGAATAGGTCCCAAGACTGCTTTAAAACTAATTAGAGAAAATGGCAAATTAGAAAATATTGATAAAATAAAAGATAAAATAGGACAGATCCCTTATCAAGATATTCGCGACATATTTCTAAATCCTGATGTTCCAAAGATCAATAATATTGAATATGCTGATGTCGACTACGGTAGTATAGTTGATTTTCTTTGCGGAGAAAAAGACTTCTCTAGAGAACGTGTGACTGGAGCTTTAGACAGGCTAAAGAAATCAATATCAAGTCGCAATCAATCTCTAGAAAATTGGTTTTAAAAACCGCCTACACATAGCAAAAATGAGCATTATATTAGTGATACCGTCTTCCTTAGCTGTGACTAGTTTTGCCGTAAAAGTTCCCTGATTTAGAAAACTACTAAGTTCACCTTTTAATATCACTATCATCATGATGTAACTACCACCAGTTTTATTTTAACACTCTTCGATGATGGTCTTCAAATAGTTCAGATCATTTTCTACCGTTTTTATATCTTCGGCATATCTCTCGTCTGTCATCTCCGGTGTCTGAAACACCGTCAACATTACCTCGCTTCCATTACCATTCTTCACCACACGCATAGGAACATATACTTCTATCCCAGTAATCAACTTCACATGGTGGTCTAAAATTCCAAAGTTATTTCTTTCTGCAAGCATGACTTTATTCTGTCCTTGTGGAGTGTCCCCGACCCATTCCCCATTTACTTCCTTTATGGATGAAAAGGTGCTGGAAGCCCACCTAGGCAGGTTTTCCAAGTTTGAGACGAAGTCATAAACTATTTGAGGATTGCTATTTATGGTTCTGTTACATTATCGTCGGATTAAAATGATTAGACAAGTTGTTAACTATCGTCTGATGAGTAGCTAGCTTTAATTCTGACTTGTGTGTACCATGAGAAATGTCAACTGGTTTTCAGTTCACGTGTCAACAATGTGCTACGCCATTTCCAGTAAGTCCACCGGGACAAGAATATATTAGAATCTTACCTGCTGAATGTCCGCGTGGAGACAGCATGACCATTCATAACTTTTGTCCGGCATGTCAGTTCCGTAACCCAATCATTTGGGATCGGGATCATGACTTACCATTTCATAGAGATCCGGAATCTGATCTGAAGCCTGCCGGGGTAGACTAACCTTAGACCTTAGTTTCTGTGTAGCTTAAGTGTGTTGGATAGCTCTTAAGATGTTCATCTGCGAAATATATTTTCGGCCTTCCCAGATCTTCTCCGCATACGTCACAAATCATATGAGTGATTATTATTTTCTGTGGATCTATTTGCATACCTATTAAATTCCAAATGCCAAGCTTTAAACTTATCATTATGAAACTTTTTTACTCGCATTCTCGATGATCGTTTTCCATTTGTCTTTGCCTTCAACGGTTATCCCACAAGCCTCACTTGGAGTCAAGCCGTTAATCCCCATATGCGGTCGAATATAATTGTGATAGATTTGATATCCGGTTATGATTGGCGTTGTTTTGTGCTTTAAACCACGCATGACTTTCTCGCGGTCACGAACTTCTCCATTAAAACGCTCCATCTTGTTATTATTATGATCACCGCGTAAAGTTATGATCTTGACATGTTTTGGTCGATCTTTGTTTGTCCAATATTCTTTCTGAAATGCTATGTGATATGCTGGTAAGCCGTCAGTGATGAGCGTGCGCGGCACCTTGCCAGCAATTTGCTTTCCATTTCTAAATAGATTTCGTGCGTCATGTTGATATTTTGTATCTGCTACCTCTTGAGCAATCCAGAAACGTGTTTCGTCATCGAGTAACGCAAATAGATATTTCAGATTGCCATGAACCTTAACGTACAACTCATCGGCGCGCCACGTATCAGATGCGTTTGGTTTAATCTTTTCCAGATACTCATTCATGAGCTTGACATATTTCTTAATCCATTTGTAAACAGCAGTATGACTCACGTTCACACCACGTAGTTTTAGAAACTTCTGGACATTGCGCAATGATTCTCCGGTGAAATAAAGTTGCATTGCAGAAGTTATGACCTCCGGAGTGCTGCGCATCTTTTCAAAGCCAAGATTAATCGTAAAGTAGCGACCACAAGACTTGCAGTTGTATTTCTGAATGTCTCCATATTTGTTATGTCTCAATCCATCTTTGACAATGCTTGTAGATTGACAATAGATACAATTGTCAGTTTGGACAATTGGAGAGATGCGTTTTATTTCAACTGCTTTTCGTAACGATAGACTAAACTCGACCGCAAATACATGCTTGCATTTGGCAATACCATCATTTCGCTCCGCTGTAAAGACATAATCCGGGCAAGAACATTTCCAGCCTGATTCAATCGCCACAATATCATAAAATTTCTTGGCTGAAGATTGCGAACGTACTTGGTATGTACTATCATCGATTCGTTTTACCGCGCCGTCTAGCTGTGCTATCGTAAAGCCTTTTTGTTCACGGGGATTGACTTTAGTTGGAGACATATCTTCTTATCCATATATGGTTATACAGTACTTAGCTATAAACATATCGGCATATGGTTATATACTGCTATCCACATATAGTTATATGTATGGCAAAATTGAATGTCGTGCTACCAGACAAGACTGAAGAGAGATTTAGGCGAGCAGTTTTTGAATCAAAAGGTATGAAGAAAGGCAATATTTCAGAGGCTTTGACAGAAGCCATAGACTTGTGGATCATTGAGCAAGCAAATAAGAAAAGAGGTGAGAAAGCGAAATGAGTTCGGACGCATTTGACAAATTTTTCAGAGCGAAATACGATTATCTGAATGAGTGGATAAATAAATTCGATGGAGCATCAGCCGTGATGGATGATAATCGAGTAGAAAAGCACATGTTAACAATAAGTAGCGCATTACTGCGAAATATCAAAGATCTATATTTCATTCACGAGGTGTCGTTAGAGATGCAACTTCGGATCAGAGACGATCTCAATCAGCTCAAGACGAGAACGGGTCAAACTGAACAAATGGCCACTCAACTTAGTGAACGAATGGATTCTACTCTTGGGACGTTGGAAAAGAGACTCAAAGAAATTAATGAGCAAGACGCACAAGACCGCCAAAAGATGGGTGACACTACATTCTATGGATAGTCATTATCTCAAGAAACAACTGATATGTGAAATAGAAGAAGCGATAAGAGTCAAAGAACTGAATCTTCAACTCATGGAACAATTAGCTTATACGGGTCATTGGATTTTGAATTATTGTCATAATAACAATATTCATCCATCGAATACAGAGAGACTGCTGGAATTAATAGAGGCCAGTAAGACAATAGTGCGAGACATCTGTGAGCCTTACAACATATCCGACGAAAGTTTACAGCGTAAGAAAGATGATAAATCCGACGATAATGTAACAGAACCCTATTTATCGAGGTATTCATCGTTCTGGATTTCATCATTGCATTATCGGATAATGGGGAGCTACCTAATAAGCAGCAATGCACGAGTCCATTTATAAAAGACAAGATAATTACGTGACTTTCTGAAGTTGGCAACTATTAGAGGCCTGAATCACGTGAACGGTTGAACGGCTATTACATACCTTTCCTTTTTTCAGCTCTAGTGATTCCCTCCCTCCCTGTTACGTTCTTCGACCTTTAAATAAGTGTCAGCAATTAATAATACGTTAGTTAATGACAGATAAAAAGACAAGGATCCAAGCCGATCCTAGTATAGATCCTTCTGAACATGATGATAATAACGACGTAACTATATACAATGCTAACGAAAAAATGTCTGTTCATGCTATAGACCTTGAGATACAAGATATTGATGGAGTAGGCCCAACAACAGCAAAAAAGCTTAAGGAGGCAGGGATCGTATCAGTGATGGACCTAGCGGTAACTAGTGCAGACCAATTAGCTGTAGATATTAATTCTTCCAAGGATAGCGCTGCAGCATTTATTATGGCAGCTCAGAAACTGCTTAGAGAATCAAATGTATTAGAAAAGGAATTTGTGACTGCTGATTTTGTTCTTGAAAAAAGGAAAGCTATGCTAAGATGTTCTACTGGTTCTAAATCTTTGGATGAATTATTGCTAGGAGGAATAGAAACACAA
>Ga0187893_10006584_pt1 | contig 19739 bp, 18 predicted proteins | sample MA1701074metaG_FD_139574 | JGI IMG/M metagenome (GOLD analysis project Ga0187893, IMG submission 139574) | White microbial mat communities from a basaltic lava cave in the Kipuka Kanohina Cave System on the Island of Hawaii, USA - MA170107-4 metaG ...
AGGCCAGGAAGCGACCAGCATGCACTCACCGCCGCCTGGACCTTCAATGACACCGGGGCCTAAACCTGATGCCCCGCCCTCGATCTCGGGAGACACTTGACAGGCCGTTCCACCTCAGGTCGCTATTTTGATCATTTCTCGCACCGAGCGTGTCCCAGCCAGCCTGGTGGGGCGCTCGGATACTCACGCCTGGGCAGACCGGAGGCCTGTGCCAAGCAAGAACCGGTGACGTCGTTGCGCTTGTCCGAAATATTGGACAAACGCAACGACGGGCCCAACTGGCCACCCGTCCGCCATTGTCGCGAGAAGCGGAGGTTCGTGGCGGGCGGGGATGACTGGCAGACCGCCGTCCATGGCGAACGCCGACCCGAAGTCCAGCACGCCGAGGCGCCCGTCGGCGAGGATGCGGAAGTTGCCCGGATGCGGCGAGACCACCGACCCGCCTGCACCTGAGCGCTCCAGCCTCACCGCTCGAAGGGTCGTCCAAGAGCGCTTGGGTCCTCGGAACCGTCCGGACGCGTCAATGAGTCGGCGAACTTACGCAACTCTTGGCCGAAGAGGTCAGGGACCTCCCAGTGCGGGACGTGGCCGACATTCGAATATAACGACAGTGTCGCGTTGGGTATCGTGGCCGCGTGATGCCGGGCGGCCGCCGGAAAGACGATGATGTCTCGATAGCCGTGGGTGACCAATGCAGGTTTGCTGAACGCGCGCAACACGTCATCGTTATCCACGACGCGGGAGAACAGACCCTCACGGACGTGGGGAGGCACCATTGTGTTGAATCCAAGGAAGAAACAGAAGTCGGTCTCCGAAAGCTCCTCGTGGGTGCACATGCGCATGAACTCGGAGAGGCTGCGCAGGCTCTCGTCCACGCTATTCGAGAAAAGCCCTGGCGCCAGAGCCTGGAACTCAGGGCTGATGACGGTCATGGCATCCTCGGTGCCGACCTTGGTGATCGCGGAGACGAGCTGGATGCCGCTCACGTCCGCCTCTCCGTAGAACCTCAGGTAGTCCCCGATCACCACTCCCCCGTACGCGTGCCCAACGAGCAATGGGCGTTCCAGACCGAGAGTCTGGATCACCGTGTTCACGTCCTGCGCCCATAGCTTGGAGTCACCGTACGCGCCGACGGGCTTCTCCGAGCGCCCATGCCCTCGGAGGTCCATCGCGACGAGCCGGAAGTCCTCGATCAGGTCGGACTCGAACTGCTTCAGGAAGGAGAGCCGGCACTGCGAGAACCCATGAAGGAACAAGATGGGTCGCGCGTCTTGATCGCCCTCGTCGATGGCATAGAGCCGTACTCCCCCGCCGCCTTCAACCACGTGAGCTCTCATCGGTGAGGCTCTCCCCCAGTCACTCCAGACTTCGTTGAGTATAGGTCAGAGCCGCCCCTGCGGGTGTCACCCCGAAGGCAATATGTCCCTCACCGCGTTGGCTGCCCGCAGCAGCTGCGGCGCGATGTGGTTCACGACCTTCTTTTCGGTGAACGTCTGACGCGGGTCGCTAGCCGCCAGGGCAGCGAGCGCCTGGCCGCGTCGGTCGGTCACGGGCACGGCGACCTCGAGGAAGTCTGATACGAGGGGATCACTGAGCACGATGTAGGCCGACTGTGCCCACGCCGCCTGGTCCTCCGCGGTGTAGCTGGGAGCGCCAGGATCCTCCTGGAGCCCCGGCTCGATGGCCTCGTTCCAAGCCTGTGCGCACGCTCGTGCGATGAGGACACGCCCCGCGGCGGTCTCGAACGCGCGGGGCATACGGTAAGGAGCGCGGTACAGCTCGCCGACGTGCTCGCCATCGATGTGATCGACGTAGGCCACTTGGCCACGTATGAGCAGCGCCACCTTCACCGTGGCCTTTGTGGTCTTGCGAAGCTCGAAGAGGTACGGGGCCAATACCTGGACGACGGGCAGCCCCGCGAGATAGCACTGGGACAGCCGGACGAGCTCAGGGCCCAAGCTGTAGCGGGAGGACTCGGTGGATTGGTCGACAAGACCGGCGGCCAGCAAGGATTGAAGCGCGCGATGGGCAGTAGGTACCGAAAGCCCGGATTGTTCGGCAAGCTTGGTGAGCTGCTGATGCGCTGGACCCTTGCTCAGGAGGTACAGCAGCCGGGCCGCACGGCGCACGGTTCCAAGAGACCGGCCTTCGGCGCGGTACAACTGCTGCTGTGCGGGCGCGTCCGTAGGAAGCTCCTTGCAGGAGGACCGCGGTCGCGACGCTGCGCCGCAGTCATCATCGCATACGTCGCCGCGCGGCTTGGCTCCGGTCGATCCAGCAATAGATAGGGCTCGCGGCGTCAGGAGCCACCAGCCGCATGACTTGTTGGTGAAACTTGTTCGATCCGAGGTGCGTGACTGCACCGGCATCATCCACTATAGATCCGCCTGATTGCAACAGATCCTTATTATTCACCGGACGATCGATCAGGTGATCGAGCCGGAGCCGCCCAGGGCTCGGAGAAGGAAGCCATACGTTGTATGCGGGGTACGCACCCGTACACGGTGCATACTCCCGCATTCACAACCGCCCTGACGCGCACTTCGGGCTTGGTTTGCGCAGCGAGATCCTAATCGCCCGCACGCCGGCCAGTCGTGCCCGCGGGAATCTCAAGCACGGCGTCGTAGATCGCCTTTGTGTGCAACGCCGCGCCAAGCGCGCTGTCGGGAACCGGGTCCGTGGGCACATCGAGCGCTGAGGCGAGCGCGGGGAGGTCCCAGGGGGGAGGAACGGCCAGCCGACCCGCGGCCAGCGTTCCGACATCGATCAAGTGGTCCCAGCCCTCGACGCGCCCGTGGCGGTGCAACAGCCGCTTTAGAAACTCGGCCACCGTGCCGGTGTGGAAGCTGATCAAGTACGCACTCGCGGTGAGATCAGCGAATGCGTCGGAGAACTCCATGAGCCCGGATAGCTGGTGATCGGAGAGGGGCCGGTCGCGCCGACCCGAGGAGCCCAGGACTGCGAGGTCGGTGCGGGCTTGATTGACGGGCAGCTGCCAGCTGTGGATCTGTTCGCGGCCATCGGCACGTATGACGAGGGCAGCCTCCCAGATCTCGTGCATCTCGGGAAACAGGCCCGTCGTGCGCACTCCTGTGAACGCGAGGCGTACGCCGCTGGCTTGCCCCCTGGCGCTCATGGCTTATGCACTCGACTGGCTTGTGCCGGTTTTTGATTTTCTATACTGACTGCGGAATAATCTATCAACGGCATGGATACTCTCCGATAGATGGACTAAATATGATTTATGCACTATCGGCGTCCCGTCATGATCCAGTATCTCCTCACCGCCGCCTCGCTGGCCTTGGAACTCAATGGTCCGACCACGATGCGATGGGGGTAGAGGCGGGCGGCAGTGCCCGGTGCCAACGACTGCAAGGTCAGCCAGTTATTTGTGCTCCAACTCGGGACTCGCATGGTCGCTTGAGGCCAGCGGCCATGGAAGGCAGCGACGCTGCAGTGGGGATGCAGGAATGAGGCAGGGGGGCTTGTCTCTTAAGTCGTATCGTTCGAGGCTAGAGCCGCTTTATGCACAAGGGGAACAGCTGTGACGGAGATAGCCGAGTGGGACGGCTCGGCAGCCCGAGCGTTGCGGAAGGCCCTGCGCATGTCGCAGGAGACCTTCGCCCAGCACCTGGGAGCGGGCGTACGGACAGTCCGTGCCTGGGAGTCCGCTGGGCCCAATATCACCCCCGCAATGGTGTATCAGGACGCACTCGACACCGCGCTCAGGCAGGCCACGCCCGAGCAGCGCCTCCGGTTCGAGACGCTGCGAGCTGATGAGCGGCGGCGAGACGCAGGGCTGACCGCAGACGCAAGAGAGGAGGATGACACGGACCGTCGAGACTTCGTCGGGCGTTTCGTCCGGGCGGTCATCACCGCCGGCCTCGCCTCTGGGGAGACCCTCGAGCGCCTGGCGGCACCGGCGGACCGCGGCGTGGATTCCAGTCTCGTGTCCGGCCACGAACACCTTGCCGACACGATCGCGATGGCCCACCGCATGGTGCGTCCTGACATTCTCGTCACTCCGGTGACCAAGCATGCTGACGAGTTGCTTACCCTCCTGGACCGGCCCCTGTCCCCAGTGGACCGGGTGAGGCTCAATGCGGTGACAGCGGCCGTGTGCGCGCATGCGGGCACCCTCTCGTTCGGTCTCGACGACCCGGTCCGCGCTCGTCGCTACTTCTCACTGGCCCGTGACGTCGCCGACGACAGCGACGACGATGTCCTCCATGCCCAGGCTCTCGGCGTCTCCAGCGCGGTGCACTCCTCACTTCCCCGGGGCGGGCGGGGAGGTAACCCCCCGCGCGCGATCGCGATGCTGTCCGAGGCGGTGGACTGCGCGGTACAGGCCGACGCGCACACCCGCTCGTGGCTCAACCGTTGGCTCGCGCTTGAGCTCGCCGCGATCGGCGACGAGCACGGCTTCAACTTCCACATGGGGCGGTTCGAAGACGCTTTGGCGGAACCCATCTACGACGGCAAGGGCTATTTCGGTCGTGCGCACAACGGCAGCTTTGGGGTCGACGAGGAGCGCCTCTACGCGGATATGGGCCTTGGTCTCATGCTGCTGGGCAAGGCCGATGCCGCGGACAGTCTCCTGGCTCGTGCCCTCACGCCCAAGGCAGCCCGCTGGGGCATATTCCACAGCACGATACTGACCGACACCGCCGCCACGCGTGTCTTGCAAGACGAGCCTGAGGCCGCCTGCGACATCCTGTCCCAGGCGCTGGACACGGCTCTTGCCGCCGGATGCCCCATGGGCGTCCAACGGGTTCGCGGCGTACGCGCCCGCTTCCCGTCACTGTGGGACTCTTTCTGGTACGTACGCGATCTGGACGAGCGCTTGCCTAGGGCGTAGGACCTCGCGCGGCGCGGGCGAGGTCGAGCAACGCCGCCTCGGCGTGGGCGGCGGCCTCGCGCCGCTCGTGTGCCCAGGCGGTCAAGGCGGCGGCGTGTTCGCGGCGTGTCTTGACCATTGCGGCCATGGGACCGGGGGCGCACGAGCCGGGGACGGTGCGGGCCTGGATGGCAGAGACGGGGTCGAGGGCGTTGGTGACGACCTCGGGTGGCAGGACGAGGGGTTGGCCGAGCACCTCCCTGGCGGCCCGGTCGAGGACGGAGGGGTCGAGCGCCCCGGACCCCTTGCCCTCGTCGATCGCGTGGGCTACCGCGCGGCCCACCACGCGGTAAGAGGAGCGGTAGTCGAGGCCCGTCTCCAGCGTGATCGCCTCGGCGAGGTCGGCCGCCTGCCCGAAGCTCTCCCGCGCCTTGGAGGCCATAACCCGCTCGTCCGGCACCAAGCTGGCCGTCACCGCGGCGGCGAGGCTCAGCAGGCGGGTGCCGGTCTCGACCGCACCGCAGACCTCGCCATAGGCGTAGAGCAGGTTGTCCGTCCGCGCGGAGGGGGTGCGCTGCGTGGCCATCAGGCCGGTGGCCTGGCCGATCAGGCTCCCGGCGCCGCCGCGGATCACGGGCAGGGCGTAGGGGTTGCGCTTGTGGGGCATCAGCACGCTCGCGCGGCAGAACTCGTCGCCGATCCGGACCAGGCCAAACTCGTCGCTGGTGTAGATCTCGAGGTCCTCGGCCAGCCGGCTCGCGTTGATCGCGGCGAGCGACACCGCCGAGAGCAGGGCGACCAGCCCGTCGGTCTGCCACATGGCGTCGCGGGTGTGCGCGACGATCCCGTCGAAGCCGAGGAGCGCGGCCACGCGCTCGCGGTCGAGGGGGAAGCGGGACCCCGCCACTCCTCCCGCGCCTCCGGGGCTGCGATTGACCCAGCGGTGCGACTGTTGGAGGCGTTCGCCGTCGCGCAGCGCGGGATCGGCGAACGACAGCAGGTAGTGGCCGAACGTCGTCGGCTGCGCCGCCTGCAGGTAGGTGTAGTCGACCATCACGGTGCCGCGATGGCGGGCGGCGACCTCCACGAGCGCCGAGGCGAAGCGGCCGACCGCATCGGCCACGTCGAGGACGCGCTCCCGCAGAGCGAGCCGGAACGCGATGCGGCCGGCCTCCCGCCGGGGCCGGCCAGCCGGCAGCCAGCCAGCGGCCTGCCCGACCCGCTGGGCCAGCCAGCGCTCCCGAGCGTTGTAGGCGTCGCCGTAGCGAGGGTCGTAGGGGAACTCCTCGGCCTCGACGCCGGACAACTCCAGCAAGGCGCCGAGCAGGTCGGCCTGTTGACCAGCGGGGATGACCCCACGCTCGCCGAGCATGACCACGTGGGCGAGGTCGGCGAGGTTCAGGCCCCGGTGCAGCAGCGGCGCGTCGGCGATCTCCAGCCGGTACCCCGCTTCGACCATCTCGGGCGCTGGCCCCTTGCGGATCCTCGCGTCCGCACCGAGGTACCCCTCCGGCGGCGTCGACGCATCCACCTCAGGCGTCCAGGCCGCTGGTCACGAAGGCGGTCGGCGCTCCACCGGTGTGGAGGAAGATCACGGGTCCTGGACCCAGCTCGGGAGCCAGGTCGACCAGGGCAGCCATCGCCTTTGCCGTGAAGACGGGGTCGAGGAGCAACCCCTCGGTCCTGGCGACCAGCTCGGATGCAGCCTGCCCCTCGGGGGAGGCTTTGCCATAGCCGGGGCCGAGGTAGCCGTCGAGGACCTCCGCCTCTGGCAGCCGCACCTCCAGCCCGAGCAGCTCGGCGCACGCACGCCCCAGCTCCCCGATGCGGGCGACGCACTCGGCTTGCGGGCGGCTCACGGTAACGCCGACGACCCGGTATGAGGCCTGGAGCCACCGCGCACCCACAAGCAACCCCGACTGGGTGCCGCACGAGCCGGTCGCGGTGACCAGGGCGGTCGGGCATGCCTCTTGCTCGGCGAGCTGGCCCGCCAGCTCGAGGCTCGCCCGCACGTACCCGACGCAGCCAAGCGGCGTCGCGCCTCCCCGTGGGATCACGTAGGGCCGGCGACCGGAGGCCCGCAGCGCCGCGGCGACGTCATCGAGCGCGGGATCGACGGAGGCGCGGTCCTCGTCGCCCGTGTACGTGACCTCGGCGGCGGACAGGGCGTTGAGCACCGCGTTGCCCTCGGGCGGCCCGCCCGGCGGCTTGCCGTAGAGGACGAGGTGCGCGGCCATGCCAGCCCGGCGGGCGGCGAGGGCGGTCAGGGCTGTGTGGTTGGACTGGGTGCCCCCGCCGGTCACCAGGACGTCCGCGCCCGCGGCGCGCGCGTCCGCGACCAGGTACTCCAGCTTGCGGATCTTGTTCCCGCCGGTGCCGACGCCGGTCAGGTCGTCGCGCTTGACGAGGACCGGCACGCCGAGAGCCTCCGACAGCCGGGGCGCCGGATGCAGTGGAGTGGGCAGCGTACCGAGCTCAACCCGGGGTACCTGGGCCAGCTTCACGCCCCGCTACCCCCTAATGGCCAGGATTCGGCACGCATGCGTGCCGAATCCTGGCCATTAGCAGCGAGGACCCGGTCGACCAATGGCCCGCACTGGCCCAGCGCCTTGGCCGGGTCGAGGAGACCGTCCAGCTCGTCCTCGCTGAGCACCGCCGTCACTCGAGGGTCCGCCATCAAGGCGTCACGGAAGCTGGACGCCCGGTCGATCCCCGCCATCGCGGCCTCGTAGACGACCTCTTGAGCCGTGTGCTTGCCGAGGCGTGGCGCCAAGCACGCGAGCACCGGCTCAGACAGCACGTACCCCGACTGCTGCGCCAGGTTGCGGGCCATGCACGCCGTGTCGACCTGGAGGCCGGCCACGAGCTCGGCCCCGAGGGCGACCGCGGCGCCCGCGGCCATGCACGCCTCTGGCAGGAACGCCCACTCCGCCTTCCATGCCGCCCCGTCGCGCTCGTGGTCGTGGACCATCCCCTCTAACGCTAACCCGGCCGCCGACCTCACGACCCGCGCCAGGGTCCCCAGATGCTCGGACAGCTCCGGGTTGCGCTTGTGCGGCATCGTGATGCTGCCCACCTGACCGTGGCGGAACCCCTCCGCGAGCTCGCCGATCTCCAAGCGCGCGAGGTTGTAGACCTCCCTCCCGATCTTCGCCACCGTGCCCGCGCTGACGGCCAGCAGCCACACGAACTCGGCGATCCGGTCCCGGGCGGTCAGCCAGGTCATGTCCGGCACCGCGAGGCCAAGCCGCTGGCAGAAGCGTTCCTGCAGCTCCAAGCCCCGCTCACCCCAGAACGAGGCCGTCCCCACCGCGCCGGCGAGCTGGCCGACCGCGAGGCGCCCCGCGCATCCGAGCCACCGATCGACGTGGCGCCGCACCTCGGCCACCCACACCGCCGCCTTGAAGCCGAAGGTGATCGGCAAGCCCGGTTGGCCGTGGGTGCGGCCGACCATGATCGTGTCCCGGTGCTCGGAGGCGAGGCCGAGCAGCCCAGCTTCGATCCGCCGGAGGTCCCGGACCATGACGGACGTCACCCGCTGCATGACCAGCCCGGTCCATGTGTCGGTCACGTCCTGGACCGTGGCGCCGTAGTACACCCACTCCCCGGAGCCGGGGCCTAGCAGCGCGCGGAGGACCTGGATCAGTCCGAGCGTGGAATGACCGGTCTGGCGGGTGCGGGCGGCCACCTCCTGGAGGTCGACCAGCTCGACCCGCGCCTTCTCGGCGATCTCCACGGCCGCGGCCTCCGGGATCACGCCGATCTCCGCCTGAGCGCCGGCCAGGGCGGCCAGGATGTCGAGCCAGGACTGGGTCCGGCCGGTGTCGCAGAACATGTCCCGCAGCTCCGGCGTTCCCCACAGATGCCCGTAGACGGCCGAGTCCATGATGTGGGCCGTCACTGGTGAGCTCTTGAGAGAGGCTGCATTAGTAACCGTCCGCTAAGGGTGGGTGGGTGGGGGAGGTTGGCCCGGTCGCGCTCATGCCTGTGCCGCCAGGAGATGCAGCGCGCGCCGCACCTCTTCGAGGTTCGCGCCCCAGGGCACCACGAGGCGAGCGCCCGACGACTCGATGCCACGCTCGATGAGGCAGCACTTCAGCAGCGTGAGGGCCTGGCCGGGCGCGTCCACAACCTTCGGGCAGATCTCGACGCGGCGCGCCGGGTCGTGCCCGTAGAAGGCCTCGTGGATCTGGCGCGAGCGCTCGCAGCCCACCAGCGTCCACGCTCCAGCGGCCGGGGGGCAGGCGTCGAGGAAGTCCACCGGGACGTCGAGGTCGAGGCCGGCGCAGCGGCAAGGGAACAGGTAACGATCGGCTCCCGCCTCGGCCGCCAGCTTGCGGAGGTCGATCGGGACGAGCTCGAGGGCGATCGGTGGCAGCTCCTCGTCGTAGTCCAGCACCTGGCGGGCCATCTCCCACAGCTTCGGCGGCTCTGGGGGGATCACCTCGACCACCCGGATCGCGACCGGCGCGGGCTCGACGATGAAGTTGACGTGCTGGAACTTCCCTTGGACCACGTAGACACGCCCGGGCAGGCCGGACCCCAACGCCGCCCGGGCCATCTGAGTCGCGTTGCCCGTGTCGACGCCGGCGTCGTCGAGGAAGACCACCTCGTCCGGCCCGGCGAGGTACCGCACGCTGGTGACAGGGGAGAACAGCGGCTCGGTGGAGGCCTTCTCCACCTGGACCACCGCGCGATCGCCGCCGCGCACCATCACGATGAAGCCGGTGCGGCGGTAGACGGGACGGCCCATTAGGTGTTCCCGCAGCGACTCTCGGTCCAGGGGGACCGGCGCCTCTTGGACGCTGACTCCCCGGTAGGGCCGGGCGATGAAGTTGCGGCCGACGGCGGTCATAGCGCGCTGAACGCGCCGTCGAGGACGATGGCCGAGCCGTTCGCGTACGCCAAGTTCCCGCCGGCGAGCAGGCTTACCACCTCGGCGATCTCCTGAGGCTGGGCGACCCGGCCCTGGGGGATGCTCGCGAGCGCCTGGGGACCCAGCTCGGGGTCCTCCAGGCGCCACCGCGTCATCGGCGTGTCCACCATGCCGGGGCAGATGGCGTTAGCCCGGATGCCGCGGGCGGCGTAGTCGACGGCGATCGAGCGGGTGAGCTGCACGACCCCACCCTTGGACGCCGTGTAGGCGCAGCGGCCGGGGAAGGCCACGAGCCCCGCCACCGATGCGATGTTCACGATGATCCCCGCGTTCCGGGCCAGCATGTGCCCAAGGACGGCCCGGCAGACGAGGAAGGGCCCCGTCAGGTTGACCGCGATCACCCGCGCCCACTCCTCGACCGGCGTGACATGGCAGGACGTCGCCTCTCCAGAGCCGGTGATCCCCGCGACGTTGGCCGCCACGTCGATCCCGCCCATCTCGCGCAGGACCCGGTCCACGGCCGCGCTCACCTCGGCCTCGTCCGAGACGTCGGCCGCGATCGCCAGCGCCCCGAACCGAGCCGCGCAGGCATGCGCCGCGCCCGCGTCGACGTCGAGCGCCGCGACCCTGAACCCATCCTTCGAGAGCCGCTCGACGCAGGCCCAGCCGATCCCCGAGCCGGCTCCGGTCACCAGGGCCACTGGTAGGCCCACGCCAGATTCACCGCTGAGGCTCACGCCTCCGCCGCCTCGCTCAACGACAGCGCCCGGATCATCGTGAGCGCGAGTTGAGCGTCGAACCGGTCCTGCTGCGACGCGAGGCAGATAGCGGCCAGCTGCTCCACCCGGTCGAGGCGGTAGCGGACGGTCTTCGGGTGGACGTAGAGCTGCTCGGCGGTCCGCTGGAGGTTGCAATCGCTCGCGAGGTAGACCTCGACGGTCCGGACGAGGTCGGCGTTGTGGTCGCGGTCGTAGTCCATCGCTGGGCCGAGCACCTTCCGGGCGAAGCCGACGAGCTCCTTCCGGTCCGTGGGGGCGAGGAGGAACTGCAGCACGCCCAGCTCGTCGAAGGCGACGACCCGGCGTCCTGAGGCGACCACGGGGATGGCGGACAAGGCGTGCTGGGCCTGGCGGTACGTCTGGCCGAGATTGGCCGACAGCGGGACGCAGGCGCTGATCCCCGCGGAGAAGGTCAGATCCGGGTTGGCCGCCTCCAGCCCCTCCAACATGCGCTCCGCCACCCTTCTAGTGTCCGCGGCCGCCTCTGACGCCGGGAGCACCATGGCGATCAGCGAGCCGCGCCTCGCCGCGAACGTCGGGGAGGGACCCGCGCCTGAGCCCAACCGCTCGGCGGCGCGCACGAGCGATTCGCGGCGCCGGCCGACCGCGTCGGCGTTCGCGCCGGTCCTCCTGGCCCACTCGTCCAGGCCGTTGACGGGGATGAGCGCCACGCGGAGCCGGGGCGGCAGGCAGTAGCCGAGGTAGCGGGCGCGGACGAGCGCCTCGGAGTCGTCGGTCACGTTGCCTTCCAGCAGGTCCCACAGGAAGTCGCTGCGCACCCGAGTGCGCGCCTCCGTCACCGCCCGCTCCTTGGTGAGCTGCAGGGCACAGACGATGCTGGCTTGCTCCACGATCACCCGGTCCAGGCTGCCCGGTGGGCGGTCCACATCCACGCAGAGGTGAGCCAGCCGCTCCCCGCCGGCCACGACCTCCCTCACCAGAAGCCAGTGATCAAACGACGAGCCTGGAGCGGTAAGGGTCCCCTGGGCCTGGAGGTCCCCGCGCCCCGCCGGCTCCCGGAGGTGCCGCAGGTAACGCCGGGCGCGGCCGGTCAACGCGCCGGCCCCGGCCGAGGTGGCCAGGACCTCCAGCGCCGGGTCCAGGATCGCGACCGTCCCGCGGGTGTGCTTCGCCACCATCCGCACCAGGTCGGAGAGCGCTCCACCTTCGAGTACCAGCTGCGTGAGCTCCTCGTGGACGCAGGCCGCCCGTTGGAGCAGCGCGTACTGCTCCTCGAGCTGGCGGTTGGCCTCGGCCAGGGTACGGACCGCCGCGCGCTCGGTCTCGTAGAGCCTGGCGTTCTCGACCGCGATGGTAGCGAGGTTGGCCAGGTTGATCAGGCTGTGGATGTCGGCGTCGCCGAACGCGCCAGCCCGCCGGCTCCATACCATGAGCGCCCCGATGACCTTGCCCCGCACCGTCATCGGCGCGCCGAGGGCAGAGCGTGTGCCGTCCTTCTCGGCGATCGCGAAGAAGTCTCTGGTGATGGAGGCGTCGGAGAGGTAGTCGTCCGTCTTGAACGACCGGCCGCTCTCGAAGACCCGCCCCGCCACCCCTTGCCCACGGCGTACCGTGAGCCGGGCCGTGCTGATGGTGCGGTGCCCCGCGCACGCGCGCATCCGGAGCACGTCGTCGCTCTCGTCGGCGAGCAGGATGCCGACGATGTCGGCTCGGTGGAGGTCGAGCGCGGCATTCACGACGGACAGGAGCGCCGACTCCAGATCCAGATGGCTCAGCACGTCCGTCGCCACCCGGGCGACCGTCTGCAGCGCCGTGCCAGCCTGCTCGGTCATGAGGCCTACTCCCAACGCATACGATACGCAAGAGTCTTATCCCTACCGGAGCAGGCGACAAGAGGCTTACGCTTCTCTGATCTCGACGCAGATCAGCCCCCATGAGCGGCCCTGCATGCGCGTCATCACGACGGTCGCGCGGCCGTCGCCCTGAAGCTTGAGGCGGCGATGGATCCGGTCGACGGTGCCGATCCCGAGGGCGCGGAGTCGCTGGGCGAACCACTTTTCGTCCCAGGGGGCGTACTCGATCACCCGCAGGGTCCGCGCGAACGGGCTGCGCACCTCACCAGCGGTCGAGAGGAAGGCGATCCGCTCGGCCATGGATAGGTGCGGCGGGTCAACGTCCACGGCCAGGGCCGCTCGTCCGTGCGCCAACGCGATGAGGTCCCCGCCGAGGCCGGCGCAAAGGTCGGCGACATGCCGGGCATCGGCGTACCGGCGCGCGCGGTGGTGGGCGGTCAGCTCTGAGGACGCCTGCTCGAGCCCCGGCCGGGTGAAGTACATGCGCATCGCCCGGGTGAACTTGGCCCTGGCCCGTACGCGCGGCTCGTGCTGGCCGAGCGCGGTGGCCACCAGCTCGGCCGGGTAGGCGCGGCGCAGCTCGGCCCCGAGCCAGCGCCGTCTCGGGCTCACCTCCTCGTGAGCGAGGCGATCGAGCAGCTCCTGACCCCGCGCGGGCAGCAGCGCCTCAAACCGCACGATCGCCTCGGTTGCCACCGTCACCGCGCTCCTCGATCGTAACTGCCAGCTTTCCTCCGGATACGAAGGAAATTTGCCACCGCGGATTGCGGAGGGCTGAGCGTCGCGGCGCTCGCGCTCTACTTCCAACGCATACGATACGCAAGAGTTTTATCCCTAACGGAGCAGGCGACCAAGATACTGAGGCGGAACACTGGCCGGAACGCCGAATCCCCAGGAGCCGTGAAATGAACATCTCGGGAATTCCCGTTTCGATGGGCGACTGGGGTCGGATCATCGAGGAGCGCCTCGGCGACGACGAGCCCATCCTGAATCTTGAGAACGACGGGGACGGCACGTACGACACCGTCTTCGTCGGAGGGGGCGCGGCCGGCCGGTTCGGCGCCGCCTACCTCAAGGCCCTTGGTGGGCGGCCTCTCGTGATCGACGCGTGGCCCTTCCTGGGTGGCTCGTGCCCGCACCAGGCGTGCGTCCCACACCACCTGTTCTCCGAGGTCGCGGCTATTCTGGACCGCGAGCGCTGGTTCGCGGGTGAGCTGTGGTTCCCGCCGTTCGACGAGTCCGCGGTCGGCATCCTCCAGGTGGTCGACGTGTTCCGCCGTGGCCGGGTCGCCGCCCACGCTTTCATGAACTGGCAGACGAAGACCCAGCTTGACGTCGAGTACGTGCTCAACGCGCCCGCCCGCCCGATCGATCCCCACACCGTCGAGGCAGTGGGCCGGACGTTCCGCACCCGCAGCATCGTGCTCGCCAACGGGGCTCACCAGAACGCGCTCGACATCCCGGGTGGCGATCTTCCCGGGGTCTACGACTTCGCCACGCTGGTCGAGGACCTCGACTACGAGCCCCGCCGGTGCGTCGTGATCGGCGGCAGCAAGGTCGCCGTGGAGTACAGCAGCTTCTTCCAGGCGACGGGTTGCCAGACCACCATCCTGACCCGCTCCCCGCTGTTGCGGACGGCCAACCTCCACCACGTGGACGAGGACCTCAGGGGATACGTGGTCGACGGGATGCGCACGCGTGGGATCGAGATCATCGAGGGAGCGATCCCGGTCGAGATCAAGGGCGCCGAGCGGGTGGAGCGGGTGCTCGCCTACGGGCCTGGCGGCGAGACCCTGGACCTGGAGTGCGACTTCGTCTTCAACGGTATCGGTGAGACGCCGAACTCCGCGCTGGCCCGGCAGTGCCTCGGGGTCGAGGTCGGGCCGCGGGACGAGATCCTCGTCGACCGCCGGATGCGGACAAGCGTCGAGGACGTCTATGCCGTCGGCGACCTCATCGGCCCCCCGATGGAGATGTTCAAGGCGCGCAAATGCGGGATGACGGCCGCTCGGAACATCATGGGCGATCCGCACGAGTTCGACTTCTCGGAGTATCCCGACTTCCTGCACAGCACGTATGAGGTGACGTGGGTCGGGCTCACCGAGGCCGAGGCCAGGCAGCGTCACGACAATATCGTCGTGATCCAGATGCCCCCCAAGGGGATGGGCAACGACGAGGTTCCCCTCCCCTGCTCAGAGGGGACCATGCTCTACGCCTTCATGAAACCTGAGCTGTCCGGCTTCCAGAAGTGCGTCATCGACAGTGACAGCCGGCGCGTGCTCGGCTTCCACCACGTCGGGTATGGCGCCAAGGACGCCTTCCAGTACCTGGACTACCTCCTGAGGCGACCAGAAGGGCTGACGATCGACGAGATGGGCCAGATGAACGAGCTGTTCCTGAACCCTGAGCACTTCATCCAGCTCTGCCGCCTCCGCGCGGGCCGCAGCGAGCTCGTCGATCTCTAGGAGGGCGTGACCATGCAGATCGGCCCAGGCTTTCTCGCACTGCCGGAACGGACGGCCAAACCGCGGATCACCGGTTTCACGCACGTGCTCGACAAAGGCCTCTCCCTGGTGGAGCTGCGGTCGCTGATCGAGACCGCCGGGTCGTCCATCGACTACATCAAGCTCGGCTGGGGGACGGCTTACGTGTCCAACGGCGTGAAGGCCAAGGTGGCGACGTGCCAGAGCGCTGGCATCAACCTCTGCCTTGGGGGAACGCTCTTCGAGATCGCCGTCCACCAGGACCGGCTCGGCGACTACGTCAGCTGGCTCCACCGGCTTGGCATCAAGCACATCGAGGTCTCGAACGGCGCCCTCGACCTGCCCGTCGCGCGGAAGCGTGCGCTGATCCGGGGGCTGGCGCAGGAGTTCAAGGTGATCTCGGAGGTTGGCTCCAAGGACTCGTCCCAGGCCGTCATCGCCAGTGCGTGGGCGGAGGAGATGGTCGGTGACCTGGACGCGGGAGCGTCCCTGCTCATCGCCGAGGCGCGGGAGAGCGGGACGGTCGGGCTGTACCAAGCCGACGGGAAGGTGCGCGAGGACCTGGTCGAGGCCATCACCGAGGCGGTCCCCGCGGGCAGGATCGTCTTCGAGGCTCCCCGCAAGGACCAGCAGTCCTGGTTCATCCGCCACATCGGGCCGAACGTGAACCTCGGGAACATCCCGCCCGCCGAGGTCTTGCCCCTGGAGACCCTCCGGCTCGGCCTCCGGGCCGACACGTTGGACCTCCTCCCGGCTGTCGACGGAGCGCGCTCCACCTCCCACCGCGCGGACGCGGCGCACCGCTCGCTGCCGCTGATCCACTAGTGGAGCTGAACGGCAGGGACATCCTGCTGCCGACGACGATGGTCGGCTCGTGGCCGAGGCCCCTGTGGTTGCGCGGCGCCGTGCTGCGGGAGTCGGTTCAGGACCTCGACTACGTGGACGCGTACCAGCGGACGCTCTACGAGGACGCGGTGCGCCTGTGCGTCAAGGACCAAGACCTCGCCGGGCTGGACATCGTGACCGACGGGAATCAGTACTTCCAGGGTGAGACGCCGTACGACAAGATCCAGATGCTGCTCGTCCCCTTGCGCCTGCACGGCTTTCGCCCGTACGGGCCTCCCGGTCACATGCCGGGGATGGAGCACTACTTCCGCCCGATCGTCTACGACAGGATCCGCTGGGTCAGGCCAATCTTCGCACCCGTCTTGGAGGCCATGCGGCTGGCGACCGACAAGCCCTTCAAGATCAACATCAACTCAGGCCCCGCGTTCGTCGCCGCCTGGGCGGAGGACCAGTACTACGGTGACGCGGAGAAGCTTCGGGCGGACGTGGCGGACGCGTTCAACCTCGAGCTGCAATGGCTGGCCGACCGGGGAGCGGGCGTCATCCAGCTCACCGAGCCGAGCTACCTCTGGTCCGGCGGGCGGGACGAGTGGACTCCTCCCCTGATGAACCGCGCCGCCCGGGGAGTCAAGGCCCACCTGACCTGGCACATGTGTTACGGCAACGCCCGTGAGTTCGACGGTCTGTACCCCGAGGTCAACGCCGCCTGTCTCGGTGGCCTGCTGAAGGGCGACCAGCCGGTCGACTGGACCGAGATCCACATGGAGACGGCCCGCCCCCGCATGGCCGAGATGGACATCCTGGCCGGCTGGGGCGCTCGCGAGGGGAAGTATCTCGGCATCGGCGTCGTCGAGGTGATGAACCACCACGTCGAGGCTCCCCAAGAGGTCGCGCAGCGCATTCGCGAGGCGCTGGCATACGTGCCCGCCGAGCGCCTGATCGTGGGTACCGACTGCGGCCTCTACCAGCTCGCCCGCGACGTCGCCTTCCGCAAGCTGTGCAGCCTGGTCGGGGGCACCAGGCTGGTTCGCGCCGAGCTCGGCCGCCGCCCAGACGGGACTGGATGAGCTGTCCTCCGGTGCGTTCGTCTGGATCCTCGCCGCCGTGGGCGTCGGTGGGGTCGTCCAAGGCACCCTAGGTTTTGGCTTTGCCCTGGTAGCCGCACCGGTTACGGCGCTGGTCTACCCGGCGGCGCTTCCGGTCACGCTGCTGCTATTGAGCATCCCCCTGAACGCGTTTGTGGGATGGCGCGAGCGTCGCTGGATCGACTGGCGGGGGTTGAGCTGGGTCCTGGTGGGCCGCGTCGTCGGGGCGATCGGAGGAGTGTGGATCCTTCTCCTGGTACCTCCACGCCTGCTGTCGGCGTTCTTCGGGATCTTGGTCCTGCTCGCGGTGATCTTGAGCCTGGCGAGCCCCACCGTCGATGCGCTTGGAGCCTCAGGAGGCTGGAGCTTCGCGGCCGGCGTGGCCTCGGGTGTCATGGCCACTGGGGCCGTCGGCGGCGCGCCCCTCGCCATCCTCTACCGCAACCGCTCAGGGCCCGAGCTGCGCTCGACGCTTGCGGCGTCCTTCCTGCCCGGCGTGGCGCTCTCTCTCGTCGTGCTCGGCCTCGCTGGCCAAGTCATGGCATGGCACGTGATCCTGGCTCTTCGCCTATTGCCCGGCCTCGCGCTAGGGCTGCTGGCGAGCCGGCCTCTCGCCCGCCTGGCCGACCGCGGAGGTCTCCGCCGCGCCGTGTTGGTCTTCGCCCTCGTCTCCAGCCTGGCCGCCATCGCGCAGGCGATCACCGGTTAAGGGCCTGGGCACGATTAACTTGTCGGTTTAGGGCGGTTAGGGCGGTTGCGCCGCGCGGGTGTGTCGACTCGGTCGTCATATGGACGACGCAGTCGACACACCTACCTCGAGACATTCGACCTCGACCATGCCCACCTTGCCAACGTAGAGTCGACCTGATCGCCGAGACCACCGCGAAGGGGCTGAGGCTGGACGATGGCACCGAGCAGGAGTTCGACGCGATCCTCTCCGCCACCGGCGTCAACGCCATGACAGGCCCGCTCACCCAGATAGCGGGGCGCGGTTCCCAACGGTCGACACCTGATACATGCGCGCGAACATCCCTGGCAGGCCTCGCGTGTTCCTGCCCCACCCCGACCTCGTCGGGCCGTACCCCAGGGCGTGACGAGATCCCGCGAGCGACTACGGGGTTCATCTTCACCGGCAGTAAGGAAGGAGCGATGGCGTGATCGACAACCCGTACTACACCCACGAGTTCCACGGCGACTACGACCTGATCAGCATCGGAAACCTTGACCTGGAGGAAGGTGGCACCATCCCGGACTGCCAGCTCGCGGTCACGACGTGGGGTGAGCTCAGCGAGGCCAAGGACAACGCGATCCTGATCACGACCTGGTACTCGGGTACTCACCAGATCTGGCGCGACATGTACGTCGGCCCGGACCACGAGTTGAACCCCGAGCGGTATTTCATAGTCGCGATCAACCAGATTGGTAATGGCCTGTCGACCTCGCCCCATAACACCGACGACGAGTCGATCTCCATGTCGCTGTTCCCGAAGGTGCGCATCGGCGACGATGTGGTGGCGCAGGAGCGGCTGCTGCGTGAGCACTTCGGCATCGAGACGCTGCAGCTGGTGGTCGGGGGCTCGATGGGCGCCCAGCAGACCTACGAGTGGGCGGTACGGTTCCCGGACAAGGTGCTGCGCGCCGCCCCCATCGCGGGCACCGCGCAGAACACGCCCCACGACTTCCTGTACACCGAGGCCCTCAGCGAGCAGTTCTGGTCCGACCCTGGCTGGAACGGCGGGCAGTACAAGTCCAACACCGACGTGGTCGACGGCCTCAAACGGCACGCCCATCTCTGGGGGATCATGGGCTTCTCCACCGAGTTCTGGAAGCAGGAGGTCTGGCGCGCGCTGGAGTTCAACTCGAAGGAGGAGCTCTTAACTGGGTTCCTAGAGCCCTACTTCACCGCGATGGACCCCAACGACCTGCTCACCATGGCGTGGAAGTGGCAGCGCGGTGACGTCGCTCGCCACACCGGCGGGGACCTGGCCGCGGCGCTGGATCGGATCACGGCGAAGACCTTCGTGATGCCGATCGACGAGGACATGTTCTTCCCGCCTCGGGATTGCAAGGCGGAGCAAGAGCTGATCAAGAACAGCGAGTTCCGGGTCGTCGAGGACATCCTCGGTCATCTCGGTCTGTTCGCGGTCGCGCCCTCGTACATCCCGCAGATCGACCGGCACTTGAACGACTTGCTCGCCACAGAAGTGTAGGCCAGGGCCGGTACGACACGCCCGTCGCCGGGGTGACGTCGGCCTATCCGCGCTCCTCGCCATGTACGGAATTGGGCGCCGACCGCTTGTCAACGGAGCCACCCATACGGAAGCTATGGTCATGGTGGTCATCCGCTGAAAGGAGCGGTGATGGTCGACTCGCTTATGCGGATCATGCTCAGCGAAGGCGTGATGCTCGCGCTGATCTTCATTCCTGCCATCTTGCTGCTGGCGCTCGGCTACGTGCTCGTCATCCGTCCACTACGGGAAGAGAGCCGACCCGAGCCTGGCATTGAGGAGCAGGCCGCGCCGAAGGCAGCGCGTGCCCGATCGCGCGGCAAGAAGTCGCCGTTCAGCAGCCGGCTCTCGGGAGAGTGAGAGCGCAAGATCAAGGGTCGGAGACGATCAGCGCGACGCTGGCGGCCAGCACGTAGAGATTCCACGACGGCTCTTGGCATGCCCGATCCGCAACGCACCGATGCACGCGGCCACGGTGAGGGCCGTCGCGAGCCAGAGAACCGAATGCCCCTGCGCCACGTCCGAGGCGGTCTGGAACTCCCCGTGGCGGGCGTGCGAGCCGAGATCGACGACCTGTCCTACCAGACTGAGCCCCACGGCCGCCGCCCTCCCGGACCGTTTGGCACCTCCGGATTTCGGCTGTCAAGAACTTGCTGCCGTCGGCGCTCTTAGAGCGTGTTTGAGAAGCGAATCAGCACTCGTTCCGGAGCCCTTCGGCGCGAGGATGCAACTTTCCTCCGTATCCGGAGGAAAACGGCAGTCGAGCGGTCCGGCAACCCAGTTGAGCCGCA
>Ga0187893_10006586_pt1 | contig 19738 bp, 19 predicted proteins | sample MA1701074metaG_FD_139574 | JGI IMG/M metagenome (GOLD analysis project Ga0187893, IMG submission 139574) | White microbial mat communities from a basaltic lava cave in the Kipuka Kanohina Cave System on the Island of Hawaii, USA - MA170107-4 metaG ...
GTCATCCAGGCCTCACAAATGGGCGTGAATGGACACAAATCGAGCGGAGATCGGCATAGGCTTTAGCAAACGTTCGCGCGTAGCATTCCGGCTACAGTGCCGCCCGAAGCCCACTCGGAGGGAGTGACCACGGCTTCACTGCGAATGACAAGCCTCGAGGTAGCTAGCGACCGCGGGGCATTTGGGAGGGAAGAAGAGACATGAAGCGCATCCTTGGAATGACGGCCGCGATCGCAGGCGTGCTGGCTCTCAGCTCGGCTGCAAGCGCGGCGATCGTCGTGTTCGATGTGTCCGGGGCGGGCGGTACGACCTGGTCCCGCAGCACCGACACGAACGCCGCGATCCCGGGTCCGCCGACCTTCGGCGGTACGTGTACGCCTGGTATGGAGTCGCCTGCGGCTCCTGCGGGCGCGGGCAACGACTGCTTCCGCTACTCGCTGCAGCCGGGCAGCTCGATCACCGTCGACATCACCGGCAGCGCGGTGACGATGATCGGCGGCACGCTGCTCATCGACACGAGCCTGACCCCGACGCCGCTGGTGTTCGGCACGATCAACCTGGCGACGGTGCTCAGCGTTGACATCGCTGGTGGCGCGACTGGCGTCCTCTCGGGCGACAGCATCCTCTGGACGACGGCTGCGAACATCGCAGCGGCCGGTCCGGATGACACGATCACCTGCTCGGGTCCGAACTGCGGGCTGATCTCGATGCCCGATGGCGTCACGATCCCGTTCGAGCCGATCTTCTCGGCGATCTCGAACACCTCGGGCGTGACGGCGTACAACCTGGGTCAGTGGGACCTGAACCCGGCCCACGATGCGATCGTGGCGAGCACGAACATCATCACTCGCTGGTCGAACGTGGTCGAGCTCGGCAACCGCCGCTCGAGCGTCATCACGCTCGGCGCGGGCCTCGGCAACCCGGTCCCGGAGCCGGGCGTCGCGGCGCTCGTTCTGCTCGGTCTCGGCGCTCTCGCCCTGCGCTCGCGCAAGGCCTGATCGTCCTCGCATCAGACTGAACAGAAACACGGAACGGGGGTTGGCGGAAACGCCAACCCCCGTTTTCGTTTGTGCGCGTAGCCAAAGCCTGGGCGAACCTCGTAATGAACGAAGAGCCCAGGAGACCCCAAGCCGTGCTGATCCGCAGGAACCGCTTCGCCGAGTCCCCCGAGCGCGAGGTCACCGATCGCGCCCTATACCTGCGCAGGCGCGAGTTCCTGCGCGCCACGGGTTGCGGCCTGGGGGGGCTGTGGCTCGCGGCCTGCGGGCGCGCTGACGACGCGACAGCGGCCTCCGCGGACCACTCGCCCGACAAGAGCCCCGTGCGCTCGCCCGACGGCTTCACGACCGACGAGACGCCGACCCCCTTCGAGGACGCGACCACCTACAACAACTTCTACGAGTTCGGCACGGACAAGGGGGACCCGTCCGACAACGCCGGCTCGCTCGTCACCAAGCCCTGGTCGGTCGCGATCGAGGGCGAGGTCGCGAAGCCCGGCAGCGTGCCGCTCGAGGAGATCCTGGCCGCCACCCCGGCCGTCGAGCGCATCTACCGCCTGCGCTGTGTCGAGGCCTGGTCGATGGTGATCCCCTGGCGCGGCCTGCCGCTCGGCCAGGTGCTCGCGCGCTTCGAGCCGACCTCGAAGGCGAAGTACGTCGCGTTCAAGACTCTGTACGACCCGAAGCAGATGCCCGGCCAGCGGCGCTCCGTGCTCGACTGGCCGTACCGCGAAGGGCTGCGCATGGACGAGGCCATGCACCCGCTCGCGCTGCTCGCGACCGGCATGTACGGGCGCGACCTGCCGAACCAGAACGGCGCGCCGCTGCGCCTGGTCGTGCCCTGGAAGTACGGCTTCAAGAGCATCAAGTCGATCGTCTCGATCCGCCTGCAGGAGACGCAGCCGGAGACGACCTGGAACGTCTCGGCGCCGAAGGAGTACGGCTTCTACGCGAACGTGAACCCCGAAGTCGACCACCCGCGCTGGAGCCAGAAGCGCGAGAAGCGGATCGGCGACTTCCACCGCACGCGCACGCTCATGTTCAACGGCTACGAGGAGCAGGTGGCGGGGCTCTACTCCGGCATGGATCTCCACGCGAACTACTGAGCGTGACGACGGCGGCGAGGCGGCTTCCGCGCTGGCTCGGGCAGGCGGTGTTGACCGGCGTGGGACTCCTGCCCGCGGCGTGGCTCGGGCTCGGCGTGCTGCGCGACACGCTGGGTGCGAACCCGGTCGAGACGCTCGAGCACGAGAGCGGCGAGTGGACGCTGCGGCTCCTGCTCGCGACGCTGGCCGTCACCCCGCTGCGGCGCGCGTTCGGCTGGACCTGGCTCGCGCCCTACCGGCGCACGCTCGGCCTGCTCGCGTTCGGCTACTGCTGCCTGCACCTGTCGATCTACGCGCTCGTCGATCTGTGGGGCGCGTGGGACACCTTGGTCGAGGACGTGCTCGAGCGGCCGTACATCACCGTCGGGTTCACGGGGTTCCTCTTGCTGGTGCCGCTCGCGGTCACCTCGACGCGCGCCTGGATGCGCCGGCTCGGCCGGCGCTGGGTCGTTCTCCACCGGCTGGTGTACGCCGCCGCGATCGCCGGCTGCGTGCACTTCCTGTGGCTGGTCAAAGCGGATCTCCGCGAGCCGCTCATCTACGCAAGCGTGCTTGCGCTGTTGCTCGCGGCGCGGCTCTGGCCGCGAAAGAGGCTCGCCACCAACGAGTGACCGGTGCCACACTTCGAGAGGGAGGACAGTCGGTGCGAGCTGTCTGGGCGGTCGCCGTGCTCGTGGTGACTCTGTCTCCGTCTCTGGCTCTGGCTCTGGCTCCGGTCGCGCGCTCCGCGCCAATCACCTTCGACCTGACGGGCGTCGTGGGCTCGTGGTGGCGCAGCACCGATCCGAACGCTGCGATTCCCGGGCCGCCGACGAACGGCGGGCCCTGCGCCGCCGGCATGGAATCGCCCCCCCCTCCCTCCGGCGCGGGCAACGACTGCTTCCGCCACCCGTTCGCGCCGGGCAGCTCGATCTCGATCGACATCACCGGCGATCGCGTCGAGCTGCTCGGCGGCACGCTGATCGTCGATTCCGTGATCCCGCTCGTGTTCAACACGATCGTGCTCACACAGCACCGGGAGTGGACGATCGAGCCGGGCCTGATCGGAACGATCAACGCATACGACTACATCTCCTGGATCAGCCCGGAGAACGGCTGGATGAACTGGGCCAGCTACTCCGACACCGGAACGATCTCGTGTGACGGGCCGAACTGCGCCTTGATCTCCATGGCCGAGGGACAGGTGTATCCGATCCACCCGTTGTTCGAACACCTCTCGAACACGTCGCAGGCTCCGGGCCTCGTGCTCGGCGACTGGCTCCTGAACGCGGCGCGCGACACGATCCTGGGGAGCTCCACCACCGTCCACACCTGGTCGAACGTCGTGGAGCTGGGCAACCGGAGGTCGGGCGCGTTCACGTTCGGTCCGACGCAGTTCGGGGTCTACTACTGCCCCGAGCCGACCCTGTCCGCGCTGCTGCTCGCCGGCGCGGCCCTGCTCGTCAGCGCGCGGCGGCGACGAATGCGCTGAACAGCGCGTCGGCGAGCGCGTCGGCGTCGGTCTCGGGGTGCCACTGCACGCCGACGCAGAACGGGCCGGGGCCGCGGCGCTCGATCGCCTCGATCACGCCGTCGCCGCTGCGCGCGCTGACCGCGAGCTCGGGCCCCGGGTCCGACACCGCCTGGTGATGGCGGCTGCCGACTCGGGCGGAGCCCGCGCCGGCGAGCCGGGCGAGCGTCGTGTCCTGCTCGATCCGGATCGCGTGCCGGCCGTCCTGCTCCGGCAGGCGGTGCTGCGCGGCGCCCGGCACGTCGGTCGCGATGTCGTAGTGCAGCGCGCCGCCGAGCGCGAGCGCGAGCAGCTGCATGCCGTAGCAGATGCCGAGCACGGGCTTGCCGGCCGCGAGCGCCGCGTCGAGGAGCGCCTGGTCGAAGGCGAGCTGCGCGTCGGGCGCGAGCTCGAAGCGCACGCCGGCGGGGTAGGGCCGGGGCGGGCGCAGGTCGTCGCCGCCGGGCACGAGCAGCGCGTCGATGCGCTCGACCAGCGCGCGCGCGTCGTTCTGCACCGGCAGATACACGGGCACGCCGCCCGCGCGCTCGATCGCGCGCGCGTAGGCCGCGTGCACGTAGTGACAGGTGCGAGCAGCGCGTCCCCGCGAGACGTCGGGGCCGCGCTCGTCGACGCAGAGCGGGATCCCCACGAGCGGCGGCACGCGCGGATGGTAGCGGGCGCTCCGCGGTATGCTTCCGGCGTGGACGCAACGCCGCGCGGTCTCCTGGTCAGCGAGCGCTTCCTTGCGAAGTACGGGAACGCACTGGACGCCGCGGCGCGCGAGGGCGGGATCGCGCTCGAGCGCATCGTCGTGCCCGACGACCCGGAGGGGCGCGTGGACGCCGGCGCCGTCGCGCGCATCGAGCTCGCCTACTTCTCGGGCGACGTGTTCCCGGACCTCTCGCGCGCGTTCTTCGCGGCGGCGCTGAACGCGCCGAGCCTGCGCTGGCTGCAGGTGTTCAACGCCGGGATCGATCACCCGGTGTTCCAGCGCTTTCTCGAGAAGGGCGTGCGGCTGAGCAATGCTTCCGGCAGCACCGCCGAGCCGATCGCGCAGAACGCGATCGCCGGTCTGCTCATGCTCGCGCGCGGCTTTCCGCACTGGCTCGGCGCGCAGGCGCGCCGGACCTGGGAGCCGCTGCCGCTGGCGGCCACGCCGGTGGACCTGCGCGAGCAGACGATCGTCGTGTTCGGCCTGGGGGCGATCGGCAGCGAGATCGCACGGCTCGCGCGCGCGCTCGGGCTGCGCGTGGTCGGCGTGCGCCGCCGTCCGGCCGCGGGCGGCGAGCCGGTCGACGAGCTGCACGCGCCCGAGCGCCTGCCCGAGCTCCTGCCGCGCGCGGACTGGCTCGCGCTCGCCTGTCCGCTCAGCGACGAGACGCGCGGCCTCGTCGGCGCGAAGGCGATCGCCGCGCTCCCAGCCGGCGCGCGCATCCTGAACGTGTCGCGCGGCGGTGTCATCGACGAGCCCGCGCTGATCGCGAGCTTGCGCGACGGCCGGCTCGGCGGCGCCTACCTGGACGTGTTCGCGGAGGAGCCGCTGCCGTCCGAGTCGCCGCTCTGGGCGCTGCCCAACGTGATCGTCACGCCGCACAACTCGGCGGTCTCGCGCGGCAACGAGCGCCGCCAGGCCGAGATCTTCCTGCGCAACCTGGTCCGCTACGGCCGCGGCGAGCCGCTCCTGAACGAAGTCCGCGCGTGAAGCTCGGCGCGCTCGTGCTGACCGTGCTCTGCTACAACGTGCGCGGTCTGCCCGGCTGGATCGCAGGCGACGACCCGGCGGGGCGCATGGCGCAGATCTCGAAGCACATCGCCGCCTACGACGTCGCGCTGGTGCAGGAGAGCTGGACGAACTTCGCGCTGCTGCGCGCGGGCGCGGCGCACGCGGTGATCGAGCGCGACGGCCGGGCCGACGCCGGCTCCCGGTCCGAGAGCGGTCTCGCCGCGTTCGCGCGCGCCCGGCTGCGCGCGGTGTCGCGCGGCTCGCTCGGCGCCTGCGCGGGCTGGTACGACCGCGCCAACGACTGTCTCGCCGACAAGGGCTTCCTGCGACTGCGGCTCGCGCTCGCGAACGGCGCGGAGCTCGACGTGTGGACCACGCACCTCGACGCCGGCCGCGACGAGACCGACCGCGCGGCGCGCGACGTGCAGCTGCAGCGGCTGACGGAGCGCGTGCGCGCGCTGTCCGCCGGCGCGGCGCTGGTCGTGGCGGGCGATCTGAACCTCGACTACGAGAACGCCGCCGACCGCGCGCTGCTCGACCGCTTCACGCGCGAGCTCTCGCTCAGCGACACCGGAGCGCGTCCCGACGCCGACGGGGCGTTCGCGCACAAACGCATCGACTACGTGCTGTTCCGCAGCGGCGCGGGGGCCGTGCTCGAGCTCGAGGCCGCGGGCGAGGCGCGCGAGTTCGCGGACGGCCCGACGCCGCTCAGCGATCACCCCGCGCTGTTCGCGCGCTTCCGGATCTCGAACGCGGCTAGCGCCCCTTGAACAGGTCCGCGGCCTTCGCGTCGAGCGTCGCCGGGCGCGCGCGCGTGCGCGCCCAGTCGCGCAGCTCCTTGATCCGCTCCTCGTAGGTCTCGTAGAGCGGCACCGTCTCGGTGATCGCGTTGGCGAGGTCGTTCCAGCCCAGGTCGCGGCTCTCGGTGAACGCGGTGTAGAGCGCGGCGCTCACGACCTGCTCGAGCTCGCTGCCCGACAGGCGCGCGGCCTGCTCGGCCAGGTCCTCGAGGTCGAACTGCAGCGGGTCGCGGCTGTGCGCCCGGAGGTGGATCGCGAGGATCTCGACGCGCTCGGCGTGCGTGGGCAGGTCGACGAAGAACAGGTCGTCGAAGCGGCCGCGGCGCAGGAGCTCGGGCGGCAGGCGCGCGACGTCGTTCGCGGTCGCGACCACGAACACCGGCGCCTGCTTCTCCGAAAGCCAGGTCAGGAACGCGCCGAACACGCGGCTCGAGGCGCCACCCTCGCTCGCGGCGGCGAAGCCCTTCTCGATCTCGTCGATCCACAAGACGCAGGGCGCGATCGACTCGGCCACCGCGGTCGCCTCGCGGATCGTCGCCTCGGGCGTCTGGTCCGGCGTGCCGAACGCGGCCGCGAGATCGAGCCGCAAGAGCGGGAAGTTCCACTCGCGCGCGACCGCCTTCGCGGACAGCGACTTGCCGCAGCCCTGCACGCCGAGCAGGAGCAGGCCGCGCGGCAGCGGCAGGCCGAAGCGCCGCGCCTCGTCGGTGAACGCGCGCCGGCGCTCGCGCAACCAGCGCTTCAGCTCGCCCAGCCCGCCGACCTCGTCGAGACCCGAGCTCGGCTCGTGGAACGAGAGCGCGGGCGTGCGGCGCAGCGCCTGGCGTTTCTCGTGCACGATGCAGGCGATCGCCTTGTCGTTCAGTCCGCCGGCCAGCGTGCAGGCCTTGCGGAACACGCGCAGCGCCTCGTCCGCCGTCAGGCCGAGGGCGGCCTTCACCGCGCCCTCGAGCGCGGCCGGCTCGGCGGAGTCGAGCGCGCTCTTGAACACGTGCTCGAGCTCGTGCGCGCGCGGGAAGGGCAGCTCGACCACCGCGGCCTCGTGCAACAGTTCCGGCGGCAGGTCGAGCGCGGGCGCGACCAGCACCACGGACTGCATGCGCTCGGCGAGCAGGTCGAGCAGGTCGCGCAGGCGCCGCAGCGCGATCGGATCGGCGAGCTGGCGGTGCGCGTCGAGGATCGCGAACACCGCCGGCGCGGCGACGGTCGAGATCGCGCGCAGGCCCTCGTCGAGCGAGCCCGCGCCCGAGCCGGTCGCGCCGAGTCCCGAGGCGACCGACCAGGGAATCAGCTCGCGCCCGCAGGCCTTCGCCGCCGCGCGCAGCGTCGCGAGCGCGCGCTCTTCCTCGAACGACTCGAGCAGGATCAGGCGCCAGCCCGCCTTCACGAGCAAGCTGACTTCCTTCGCGCACTCCCGGCTCATGGCGCTGGCTCAGTCCATGTCGGAGGTCGCGCGCACGACCTCCTCGAAGGTCGTCAGACCCTCGGCCAGCCGGCGCAGCGCGCTCTCGCGCAGGCTCTCCATGCCCTCGACCTTCGCGCCGCGCGCGATCTCCGCGGCGTCCTCGCCCTTCTTGATCAGCTCGCGCACGCGCCGGCCGACGTTCAGGAGCTCGAACACGCCCGTGCGCCCGTACAGCCCGGTGTGGCGGCACTCCACGCAGCCCTCGCCCCAGCGGACCTTGAGCCGCTCGCGGCGCTCGACCGGCACCTTGATGCCGAGCGCGGCGACCTGGTCCGGTGTCAGCGTGCCCTCGGCCGCGCAGTGCGAGCAGATGCGCCGCAGCAGCCGCTGCGCGAGCACGCCGCGCAGCACGCTCGAGAGCAGGAAGCGCTCGACGCCGAGCTCCGCGAGCCGGGTCACCGCGCCCGCCGCGTCGCGCGTGTGGACGGTCGAGAGCACGAGGTGGCCGGTGAGCGCCGCCTGCACGGCCATCTGCGCGGTCTCGGTGTCGCGGATCTCGCCAACCATGATGATGTCGGGGTCCTGGCGCAGGATCGAGCGCAGCGCGGTCGCGAACGTGACGTCGATCTTGCGCTGCACCTGGACCTGCATGAAGCGCGGATCGACCATCTCGATCGGCTCTTCGACGGTGGTGATGTTCACCTCGGGGCCGGCCAGGTAGCGCAGCGTCGAGTAGAGCGTCGTGGTCTTGCCCGAGCCGGTCGGGCCGGTGACCAGGATCAGCCCGGACGGCGCCGTGATCCACTTCTCGTACAGCTCGCGCTCGTGCGGCGCGAAGCCGAGGTCCTGGAGGTCCGCGTGCAGGATGCTCGGGTCGAGCACGCGCACGACCACCTTCTCGCCGTAGGCGGTGGGCAGGCTCGAGACGCGCATCTCGACCTCGCTCGTGCCGCGCTGGGTCTTGATCCGGCCGTCCTGCGGCCGGCGCCGCCCGGCGATGTCGAGCCGCGCCATCACCTTCACGCGCGAGATGATCGCCGCGTGCACCGCGGGCGGGTACGACTCGATGTCGTGCAGGATGCCGTCGATGCGGTAGCGCACGACCGCGTCGTTCGCGCGCGGCTCGAGGTGGATGTCGGACGCGCGCTGCTCGAAGGCGTAGTTCATCAGGAAGTCGACCGCCGCGACCACGGCCTCGTCGTTCGAGCTGGCGAGCTCCTCGTTCGAGCGCAGCGCGACGACCTGCACCAGCGCCTGCGTGGGGCTCTGCGCGCCGAGCTCCGACGACGCCTGCTTGATGCTCGAACGCAGGCCGAACACGCGATCGGCGACGGCGAGGATGTCGCGCTTGGTCGTGACCTGGTACGTGAACGGGCGGCGCAGGACGTCCTGCAGGGTCTCGCGCAGCGTGGTGTCGAAGGGGTCGGCGACCGCGACCACCAGGCCCTCGCTCTCCTGCGCGACCGGGATCACCACGTGGTGGCGCACGAACGGGCGCGAGAAGGTCTTCGAGATCAGCGCGTTGTCGAGCTTGAGCGGATCGATCTTCAGGTAGCGGAGGCCCGCGGCCGAGGCGATCGCCTGCGCGATCGCGTCCTCGTCGACCTTGCGGTGCTCCTTCGACGCGTGCGACAGCCCGGCGGCCGCGACGATCTCCGCGGCCGACACGTCGTAGCGCGCCGCGGCCTGCGAGCGCACCGAGCCGACGCGGTCCTTCAGCACGCGGCTGCGCAGCGTCGTGGCGCGCGCTTCCAGGTCCTTCCCCTGCTGTGCGCTGATGACCTTCGCGCGCACGAGCATCTCGATCAGCTCGGCGAGCGAGATCGGGGGCCGCGGCTCGGGAGCGGCGGCTCCGGCGGGCGCAGGCTTGGCCTTGGAGTCCGAGGGCGCACTCACGCGCGCCTTATCGGTCAAGGCCCGCTAGGACCGAAGGATCCCGAACCGGCTCCAGATCGCGCTGTAGGGCCAGCGGATCAGCCCGAGCTCCGAGCACAAGGCGCGCGTCTTGCCGAGCGCCTCGCAGCGCGCCTTCGCGTACACGCGGTTCCCGCGGTAGGCCTCGCGCAGCGCGGACTTCGGGATCCGGTACTCGCGCGCGATCTGCGCCGAGGGCTGCATCATGAAGCGCGCCATGTTGCCCAGGATCACCGGCGTGCGCAGGCACAGCATCTGCCGGCGCACGAAGCCGAGCCTGGGCACGTTGCGGCGCAGGTAGGCGCGCGCGAACGACAGGTGGCGCGCCTCCTCGATCACGTGGATCTGGCTGATGCGGCGCACCAGCGGGTGCGCCCAGCGCGCGCCGCGCAGCAGCTCGCTGCGCTGCATGTGGTCGATCGGGTCCTCGCCGCCGAGCACGAACACGAAGAAGAGCTCCGGGAAGCGGCGCGCGATGCGCGGCAGCCCGCGCGCGAACACGCGCGCGAAGAGCGGCAGCCCGTCGACCGCGAGCCCGCTGCGGTTCACGAACTCCTGGAACATCAGCGAGTGCTGCGCTTCCTCGATCAGCTCGTGGTACAGGTAGCGGAACTCGGGCGAGCCGTTCGGCAGCCGCGCCGTGTACTCGAGCAGGCCGCGCTTGAGCGTGCTCTCGAACTGCACCCCGATCTTCAGGAAGTTCGCGATCATGTGCAGGCCGATGCGCGCGCGCACCGCTTCGGGCTGCGCGCGGTACCAGGCGGTCGCGCCGAGCGGGTCGGTCTCGGGCAGCGCGAAGCGCGGATCGGCGGGATCGATCGCGTACTCGGGGTCGTCCCAGGGCACGTCGACGTACGCTTGAAAGTGTTTGGTCACCGACTGGCGCGAGATGCGCGCGAGCAGGTCGCGCCAGGCGCGCTCGTCGGCCGCGGCCAGCCGCTCCTCGTCGGGCAGGTCGCCGGTGAGCACCGCTTCGAAGCTCATGAGGCCTCTCCTTTGCGCCCCGCGACCAGCACCGCGAGCGCGAACGTCTCGCGCAGCTGCCGGAACTGCCGCTCGAGCCGCGCGGGGTCGCGCTCGAGCCGGTGCGACAGGACGATTCCACTGACGAGCCCGAGCGCGACGTCGGCCACCAGGTCCAGGTCCGGCAGGTCGCGGCCGAGCGTGTCGCGGATGCCTTCGCCGATTGCGTCGCGCGCCTGGCTCACGATCCGGCGCAGGCTCTCGCGGCGCGCGTCGTCGACGAGGGCGCGCTCCAGGATCGCGCCGAAGATCAGCGCCAGCGTCTCGCTGCGCTCGAGCACGAGCCAGCGCAGGCCGGACACGAAGCGGTCGAGCCGGGCGTCGATCCCGCCGGCCTGCTCGACGCTGGCGCGGATCTCCTCGATCCAGGTCGCGGCCACGCGCTCGAGCGCCGCCTCGAGCAGGCCCTCCTTGCTGTCGAAGTGCCAGTAGACGGCGGTCTTCACCACGCCCGCGCGCTCGCACACGTCGGACACCGACGTTCCGGCGAAGCCGCGCTCGGAGAAGAGCGAGATGGCGGTGGTCAGGATCCGCTCCCGGCTGGCTTCCCCTTGGGCGGTGGTGGTCGAGGTCATTCCGGTTCCATGTATGTACCGGTCGGTACATTGCCTGGGGAACGGAGCCGGGTCAAGGGGAATTTCGGGACGGGTGGCGGTCGCTGGCGGAGGGGGCCCCTACCGGGCGCTGGCCAGCAGCCGGTCGAACTCGGGCTGGCTCCAGCCCTGCATCCAGGCGTCGCCGACCACGATCACCGGCACGCCGCGGCGGCCGCCGGTGAGCTCGAGGTAGTCCGCGCGGGCTTCCTCGTCCTGCTCGACGTCGCGGTTCAGGTAGTCGATGCCGCGCTTGTCGAAGTGGGCCATGGCCGCGCGGCAGTAGCCGCAGTAGCTGGTGGTGTAGATCGTGACGTCGACGTTGTGGATCGCGCGGCCTTCCTCGCCCTCGACGGCAGACGGCGAGCGCCGGGCCGGCTCCTCGATCGGCATGGCCGTGGCGCGCTGGCGCTCCGGGATGTCCTCGAGCCGCGAGGCGAGCTGCAGCCGGCCGCGCTCGTCGATGTACTTGTACTGCGGGACGCCGGAGGGACCGGCGCTCGCGATCCGGCGTTCCTCGCGGCGCCGCGCCTCGAGCTCGCTGCGCGAGGCGTTCGCTCCGGACGCCTGCGGGCTGGCGCTCTCCGCGGCCGGCTCGGGCGCGGACTCGGTCGTCGACGAGCCGGGTGGCGGGCAGGCCGCGAGCAGCGCGCCCGCGAGCGCGACGATCAGCGTGCTTCTCAGAGTGCGTTCCATCACCGGCCGATCTCCGCCACGTCCGACGGCGGGGCTCCCCGTTTGCTTCGGCCGCCGTGGCCGCGAGATTGACCCGTGACCTCGGCCTCGAGCCGCTCCTCCTCGCGCGCCAGCTCGCGCTCGAGCTCGAGCCGGAGCGCCTCCGCCGCCTCGGGCGACAGGTCGCGCGCCACCTGGCGCGCCGGCAGATAGCGCGCGACCACGCGCCCGAACGGAAACGGCACCTGCATGCGATCCCAGCTGCCCGCGACCCACTTCTGACGCGTCGCGTAGAGCACCGGCACCAGCGCCGCTCCCGAGCGCTGCGCGAGCAGGATCAGGCCGGGCTTCACCTCGCCGCGCGGGCCGCGCGGTCCGTCGACGACGTGGCAGCACACCACCGGACCCTCGAGCAGGCGCACCATCTGCAGCAGCGCGCGCACGCCGCCGCGCGAGCTCGAGCCGCGCACGGGGCGAAAGCCGATGTACTCGACCGCGCCCGCGATGCGGCTGCCGTCGCGACTCTGGCTGATCATCACGTACGGGCGATGACGCCCGAGGTCATACGCGCCGACGAGCAGGTGGCCGTGAAGGCCGTACAGGATCACGGGCCGGCCCGCGGCGAGCTCGGCGAGCAGGGCGTCTTCGCCTTCTGCTCGGACCCGCGAGGTGCGACCGACGAGCCGCAGCAGCATTCCGCCCAGGAACGAGAGCGCGCGCTCGTAGAGCGGCGGCCTGCTTTCGGTCTCATCCACGCGGCGCTCCCCGGCTGCGGTGTGTATCATGCCGCGCAATGGGCGAGACGGCTCGAATCGAGATCGACGGCAAGAGCCACGAGTTCCCGATCATCGAGGGCTCGGAGGGCGAGCGCGGCATCGACATCTCGAAGCTGCGCGATCTGACCGGCGCGATCACGCTGGACCCCGGCTTCAAGAACACCGGGAGCTGTCAGAGCGCGATCACCTTCATCGACGGCGAGCAAGGCATCCTGCGCTACCGCGGCTACCCGATCGAGGAGCTGGCCGAGCACTCGAACTTCCTCGAGGTCGCCTATCTGCTGATCAAGGGCGAGCTCCCGACGCCCGCGCAGTACGAGAAGTGGGCGAACGACATCCGCTACCACACGATGCTGCACGAGGATCTGAAGCGCTTCTTCTCGGCGTTCCCGAAGGACGCGCACCCGATGGCGGTCGCGTCGGCCGTGGTCGCGGCGCTCTCGACCTTCTACCCGAACGAGCTCGACCCGAACGACGCGTACCAGGTCTCGATCTCGGTCGACCGGCTGATCGCGAAGTTCCCGACCATCGCGGCCTACGCGCACAAGCACGCGGTCGGCCAGCCGTTCCTGTACCCCGACAACTCGCTCGGCTACGTCGAGAACTTCCTGCGCATGATGTTCGGCACGCCGTGCGAGGAGTTCGTCGCCGATCCGGTGATCGCGCGCGCGATCGACGTGCTCCTGATCCTGCACGCCGACCACGAGCAGAACTGCTCGACGTCGACGGTGCGGGTGGTCGCGAGCTCGCACGCGAACATCTTCGCCGCCATGGCGAGCGGCATCAGCGCGCTCTGGGGGCCGCGCCACGGCGGCGCCAACCAGGAAGTCGTCGAGATGCTGGAGCAGATCGCGCAGGAGGGCCTGACCGCGCGCCAGTTCGTCGACCGCGCGAAGTCCAAGGACGACACCTCGCGACTGATGGGCTTCGGCCACCGCGTGTACCGCAACTACGATCCGCGCGCGGCGGTGATCAAGAAGTCCGCCGACGACGTGCTGAACCGGCTGGGCGTGAACTCGAAGTTGCTCGAGATCGCGATGGACCTGGAGCGGATCGCGCTCTCCGACGAGTACTTCGCGAAGCGCCGGCTCTACCCGAACGTCGACTTCTACTCGGGCATCATCTTCAAGGCGCTCGGCATCCCGACGCCGAGCTTCACGGCGATGTTCGCGATGGGCCGGCTGCCCGGCTGGATCGCGCACTGGATGGAGCTGCTCCAGGAGGGCCAGGCGATCAGCCGGCCGCGCCAGATCTACAGCGGCACCGCCAAGCGCCCGTTCGTTCCGATCGCCAAGCGCCGCAGCTAGGATCCGCCCGTGCGGCAGGCGCGCTGGACCGAGAACGGCGTCGAGGTCGCAGAGGCCGCGCCGCCACCACTTCTGCCGGACTGGGTGCGGCTGCGCGTGGCCGCGTGCGGGATCTGCGGCACGGACCTGCACCTCTGGCGGCGCGAGCTGCAGGCGCCGGTCGGGCTCGCGCCGGGCCACGAGATCGCGGGCCACCCGCTCGACGGCCCGCCCGGGCTCGACGACGGGCTGTACGCCGTCGAGCCGATGGCGGTCTGCGGCGTCTGCGACTTCTGCGTCTCGGGCCGGCGCCACCTGTGCCCGAGCATCGCGATCATCGGCGTGATGCGTTCGGGCGGGCTCGCGGACTTCGTGGACGTGCCGCGCTACGCGCTCCACCGCGTACACCCCTCGGTGTCGCCGCTGGTGGCGTCGTTCGCCGAGCCGCTGGCGGTGGGCGTGCGCGGCGTCTCGCTCGCGAACCTCGCGGACGACAGCCGCGTGCTGGTGATCGGCGCGGGCGCGATCGGGCTCGTGTCCGGCCTGCTCGCGCGCGACCGCGTGCGCGAAGTCGCGATCACCGCGCGCCACCCGCAGCAGCGCGACGCGGCCAAGCGCCTCGGGCTCACGGTGCTCGGCGAGGGCGACGTCCGGGCCTGGCTCGGCGACGCCCAGCCCGACGTGGTGATCGAGACGGTCGGCGGCCACGCTCAGACGCTGCTCGACGCCACGCGCTGGTGCCGGCCCGGCGGGCGGATCGTCGTGCTCGGCATCTTCTCCAAGCGCGCCGAGCTCTCCGCCTACAACCTGGCCACGCGCGAGCTCGAGATCGTGGGCTCGAACCTGTACGGCATGGGCCGGCGCGGGCCGCAGTTCCGCGCCGCGGTCGACCTGCTGCCGCGCTACGCGACGGAGCTGGCGGGCATGCAGACCCACCAGTTCCGCCTCGACCAGATCGAGGACGCGTTCCGCGCCGCCTCCGAGAAGCAGAGCGGTGCGATCAAGGTGACGGTCGTTCCGGGCGATCCGGTTGCCTGACATGTCGAACGAGCTGCGGTTCCGGAGGCGGGCGTGGGCATGGCCGGGCTCGTGGCCGCGGCTGTCGGAGCTGATCGCGCGCGCGCTCGCGATCGTGTCGCGCGCGCTCTACCGCGGCGAGGTGCGGCGCGGCCTGTCCGACTTCCTCGACCGCCACCGCGACGTGACGCGCCCCGAGATCCGGCTCGCGCGCGGCGGGCGCGGGCTCGACGGCCTGCGCATCGCGTTCCTGTCCGATGTGCACGCCGGCAGCTACCTCGACGAGCAGGACTTCCTGCGCGTGTGCGAGCGGGTCGCGGCCGAGTCGCCCGACCTGGTCTGCCTGGGCGGGGACCTGGTGAACATGTGGGAGCACGAGATCCTGCACCTGCGCAAGGGCCTGTCGCTCCTGCAGCCGCCGCTCGGCATGTTCGCCGTCCCGGGCAACCACGAGTACGACGCCGCGAAGGAGCCGCGCATGTGGCGCGCGATGCTCGAGGAGCAGGGCGTCGAAGTGCTCGTGAACCGCGGCCGCCGGCTCACGCGCGGCGGCGCGACGCTCTGGCTCGCCGGCGTCGACGACCTGCTCGCCGGCCGGCCCGATCTCGAGGCCGCGCTCGACGGCGTCGAGCCCGGCGAGCCGATCGTGCTGCTCGCCCATCACCCCGATTTCTTCGAGGAGGCGGCCGACGTCGGCGTCGACCTCCAGCTCTCCGGCCACACGCACGGCGGCCAGATCCTGTTCTTCGGCCGCACGCCCCTGCGCCACACGCACGAGGGCTACTGGTCCGGTCGCTTCGAGCGCGACGGGGCGCAGCTCTACGTCGGCCGCGGCGTCGGCGTGAGCTTCATCCCCGTGCGGATCGGGGCGAGGGCGGAGATCGCCGTGCTGACCCTGCGCGTCTGATCGGCGCCGTTCTCTTTCAGCCGCCCTTGGCGGTCTTCACGGCGGCGGCGAGCGCCGGCACGACCTCGAACAGGTCGCCGACGATGCCGACGTCCGCGACCTCGAAGATCGGGGCGTCGGGATCCTTGTTGATCGCGACGATGAAGTTCGAGCTCTTCATGCCGACCAGGTGCTGGATCGCGCCGGAGATGCCGACCGCGACGTAGAGCTTGGGCGAGACGATCTGGCCCGAGCTGCCGACCTGGTACTCGTGCGGCAGCCAGCCCGCGTCGACGACCGGGCGCGACGCGCCCATCTGCGCGCCGAGCGCCTCGACCAGGGGCTTGAGCACCGCGTCGAAGTTCTCGGGCTTCTGCAGGCCGCGGCCGCCGGAGACGATGATCTCGGCCTTGGTCAGGTCGTGTCCGCCCGCGGCCGCCGTGCGCACCTCGACGAACTTCGTGCGCGAGTCGCCGCCCACGCCGTCGAGCTTCGCGACGCTGCCGGCCTCGCTGCCGCTGTACGCCTCGGCCGCGCCGGGCTGCACGGTCGCGATGCGCGGCGATCCGCTCACCCGCAGGCGCGCGTCGAACTTGGCGTTGAACATGCGGCGCACGAACACCAGGTCCGAGCCGTCCTGCTCGATCTTGATCACGTCGGTCGCGATGCCGCAGTCGAGCGCGGCCGCGAGCTTGCCCGCGACGTCCCAGCCGATCGGCGTGTTCGCGATCAGCACCAGCTCCGGCTTCTCGGCGTCGATCGCGAGCCGGATCGCGCGCGCGTGGCCGTCCGCGGTGTAGTTCGCGAGCGACGCGTCGTCGGCGACGAGCACGCGCCCGCCGCCCTTCTTCGCCAGGTTCTCGGCCGCGGCGCCGATGCCGCTGCCGATCAGGAGCGAGGTGATCTCGCCGCCCAGCTTGCGTGCGATCGCGACCAGCTCGAGCGTGGACTCGCGCAGGCCGCCCTTCTGGATCTCACCGACGATCAGTGTCTTTGCCATTAGAGAAGCCCCAGCTCCTTGACCTTGCCGACGAACTTGGTCGCGATCTCGTCCTTCGAGCCCGACAGGATCTCCGCGCCCTTGCCCTTGGGCGGCGAGTAGATCTTCTCGACCTTCACCTTCGCCGCGACCGCGCCCGCCGACAGGCCGACGTCGCCGAGCGACTTCTTGTCGAGCGGCTTCTTCTTGGCCTGCATGATGCCCTTGAGCGACGCGTAGCGGACCTCGTTCATGCCGGTCTGCGCGGTGAGCAGACAGGGCAGGGGGATCTTCACGACTTCGAGCGCGCCGCCCTCGAGCTCGCGCTCGACCTCGACCTGGCCGCCGTCGAGCTTGGCCGAGACGATGCCGGTCGCGTGCGGCACGCCGAGCAGCTCGGCGAGCATCGGGCCCGTGACCGCGAAGTTCGTGTCGTCGGACATCAGGCCCATCAGCACCAGGTCGCACTTCTCGGCCTTGGCTACGGCCGCGATCGTCTTCGCGATCGCGAGCGAGTCGGCCTGCGCGAGGCCGTCGTCCCAGATCTGGATGGCGCGGTCCGCGCCCATGCCCAGCGCCGTGCGCAGCGACTGCTGCACGCGGTCGGGGCCGATCGAGAGCACCACGACCTCCGTGGCCGCGTCCTTGTCCTTGGCGCGCAGCGCTTCCTCGAGGGCGTAGTTGTCGTAGTCGTTGATCTCGAACTTGATGTTCGCGTCCTGGATCCAGCTCCCATCGGAGGCGAGCTCGAGCCGCGCGTCCTTGTGGGGCACCTGCTTCAAGCAGACGAGGATCTTCATGCGGGCGGATCTCCGTGCATTGGCGTGCGGTTGCGCACGCGCGGGGGATTCGGGGCGGACTCTACGTTACGAGGATAGGCGTTTCAACCGGGTGCAGCGGGATGTTTCAGCCTGTCCCCATCAGCTCCCGCCACATCTCCAGGTTCGGGATGCGCAGGTAGGTGTTGACCCGTTTCGTCTCGGCCATGGTGCGGTGCGGACCCCCGCCGTAGTCGTGGCCGGGGTAGAGCACGGTGGTGTCGGGCAGCGAGGCGAGCTTCTGCAGACTTTCGTACATGGCGTCGGGGTCCGAGCCGGGCAGGTCGACGCGCCCGCAGCCCTGGATGAACAGCGTGTCGCCCGACACCAGGGCGTTTCGCACCAGGAAGCACTGGGAGCCCGGCGTGTGGCCGGGCGTGTGCAGGAACTCGATCTCGACGTTCCCGACCTTGAGCGCGTCGCCGCTATCGACCTTCACGATGTCCGAGTCCGAGATGCCGGTCACGCGCTGCAGGCCCTGGGCCTCGTGCTTGTTCGCGTAGACCTTCATGCCCTTCAGGTCGAGCAGCTCGCGCAGGCCCTCGATCTTGTGGCCCGAGAACGAGCCGCCGACGTGGTCCGGGTGGTAGTGCGTGACCAGCGCGGCGACGGGCTCGAAGCCCTGCTCGCGCACGTGCGCGACGAGCGGCTCGATCGCCCAGGCGGGATCGACGAGCACGACCTCGTGGGTTTCGCGCGAGCCGATCGCGTAGACGAAGTTCTGCATCGGCCCGCACTCGATCTGCTCCAGGAACAGCTCGTCGTTCATGTGTCGTAAGCTGCGACCCGGGATGGGGTCATGTCAAACGAACGCGTGGTGATCGTCGGGGTCGGGCAGGTGCGGAACCGCCCGGGCCTCGACAGCAAGGAGTGGAACCCGCTCGAGCCGGCGAAGCTGATGGCGATCGCGCTCGAGCGCGCGACCGCCGACGCCGGCGCGCCCGAGCTGCTCGCGCAGGCCGGCTTCCTGGGCGCGATCCCGCCCATGGCCTGGGCCTACGACGACCTGCCCGCGCGCGTGGCCGAGCTGTGCGGCGCCAAGCCGCGCGAGACCGAGGAGCTGCCCGGCGGCGGCGAGGGTCCGATCCTGCTCTTGAACCAGCTCGCGAACCGGATCGCCGACGGCGAGCTCGAGATCGCGCTCCTGTGCGGCGCCGAGGCGGTGTACAGCCGGCGCAAGGCGCGCGCGGACGGCGTCGCGCTGTCGGGCTGGACCGCGGGCGGCGATCGCCTGCCCGGCTTCCTCCTGAAGATGAAGCCGTTCGCGAACGCGCTCGAGCAGCGCCACGGCGTGCGCAACCCGGTCGACATGTATCCCGTGTACGAGAACGCGCTCCGCGCGCGCGCGGGCCGCTCGATCGACGTGCACCAGCGCCACGTCGCCCGCCTGCTCGCGCGCTACTCGGAAGTGGCGCCGGGCAACCCGTACTCCTGGTTCCCCGAGCCGCGCACGGCCGAAGAGATCGCGCGCGTCGACGAGCGCAACCGCTGGATCGGCTTCCCCTATCCGAAGCTCATGAACGCGATCATGGAGGTCGACCAGGGCGCGGCCGCGATCGTCATGTCGGAGTCCGCCGCGGATCGGCTCGGCATCGCGCCCGAGAAGCGCGTGCACTTCCTGGGCGGCGCGTCGGCGCAGGACGGCTGGAGCGCCGCGGAGCGCGTGGATCTCGCGTCGAGCCCGGCGATGGCCGCGATCGCGAAGCAGGTGCAGGCGCACGCGGGGCTCTCCGTCGCCGACGTCGACCTGTTCGACCTGTACAGCTGCTTCCCGTGCGCGGTCGAGTTCGCGCTCGACGCGCTCGGGATCGCCGCCGACGACCCGCGCCCGCCCACGCAGACCGGCGGGCTCGCGCACGCCGGCGGACCCGGCAACAACTACGCGATGCACGGTCTCGCCAACACCGTACTGCGTCTGCGCGAAGGCCGAGGCAAGGTCGGCTGGGTGTCCGGCCTCGGCATGAGCGCGACCAAGCACGCGATGGCCGCGCTCTCGACCGACGCGCGGCGCGTCGCCGCGTCCGACGGCCGCGCGACGAAGCTCACGCTGCCCGACGCGCAGTACCGCGGGCCCGAGCTCGTCGACGCGCCCGACGGTGCGGCCGAGATCGAGAGCTACACCGTCACCTTCGATCGCGACAACCGGCCCGAGAAGAGCATGCTCTACCTGCGCCTGCGCGACGGCCGGCGCAGCGTCGCCAACGGCGCGAAGAGCGACGCGCTGTTCCGCCAGCTGCTCGAGGTCGA
>Ga0187893_10006587_pt1 | contig 19738 bp, 19 predicted proteins | sample MA1701074metaG_FD_139574 | JGI IMG/M metagenome (GOLD analysis project Ga0187893, IMG submission 139574) | White microbial mat communities from a basaltic lava cave in the Kipuka Kanohina Cave System on the Island of Hawaii, USA - MA170107-4 metaG ...
CCCGACCCTCTACGCCCCCTACATCGTGCCCGGTACCCTCGACGGCCCCGACCTGTACTTCACGATGTCCCGCTACGACCCCTACGCCGTCTTCCTCATGCGCACCACCCTCACCCCCGCCTAGATAACGAGGCGCAGACCCAGAATTGACGTATGCCACCTCGGTAGTACGTTGTCGCTATGCCTATAGAGAAATTCTCCGCATCGATAGAAGAGGCATTGCTCGCGCAGTCGCGAGAGGACGCCGAACAAGAGGGCGTCAGCCTTTCCACGTGGCTGGCCGAGGCCGCGCGTGACCGCTTGCGGTTGAGGGGCCTGCGTCGCGCGGTCGCCGCGTACGAGGCTGAGCACGGGGCCATCACAGAGGAGGAGATGGAGACCGTACGGGCGGCGATCGACGTCCCGCCACCCCGCACGCGGTCGTGACGGTCGGGCTAACCCTCGACACTGGCGCGGTGGTAGCGGTCGAGCGGGGGGATCGCCGGGTGTGGACCGCCATCAAGGTGGCTATCGCGGAGAAGGTCGTCCCAGTTGTGCCCTCCCCAGTCCTCGTAGAGGTCTGGCGCGGCGCTCGTCAGGCTCGGCTAGGGCAGGTGCTGCGCCACTGCCGGGTCGAGACGCTCGACGATGCGGGAGCTCGCAGGGCGGGCGTGCTGCGCGGGTTGGCCGGCACCGATGACCCGGTCGATGCGGTCGTCGTCGCGTCGGCGGCCAGCCGGGGTGACGTGGTGCTCACCTCGGACGCCGCGGACCTGACGCACCTCGCGAGCTTCTGCGCAAGAGTCGCGGTGCGCCCGATCAGCGCGCTCTAGGTCCCGGCATGCGGCTCGCGATCGCTCAGCTCAATCCGATCGTCGGAGATCTTGGCGGCAACGTGAGGTTGATTCTCGAGGCCTACGAGCGGGCGGTCGAGGCGGGAGCTGACCTGGTCTGTACGGGGGAGCTGGCGCTGACTGGGTACCCGCCGGAGGACCTCGTGCTCAAGCGCGAGTTCGTGCGAGCGACGGGCGAAGCGGTGCGATCGCTGGCGGCCGCGACGGGACCCGCCGCGCTCGTGGCCGGGTTCGTCGAGGATCTCGGCGAGGCGCGGACCGAAGCGTGGCGCCCGGTCACCAGCGAGGCTCGGCGGTACCCACCGCTCGCCGACTCGGCCGCCGTGCTGCGGGACGGGCAGGTGATGGCTTTCTACCGCAAGCGGCGGCTCCCGAACTACGGGGTGTTCGACGAGGCCCGCTACTTCATGGCGGGTACGGGCCCTCCCACCGTCGTTGAGGTGGCGGGCGCGCGGGTCGGCGTCACTGTCTGTGAGGATCTCTGGGGTGAGGGGGGCCCGGTCGACGACGCCGCCCGCGCCGGCGCCGAGGTCGTGCTCAACCTCAACGCGAGCCCCTATAGCCGGGGCAAACGTGCCGCGCGGGAGCACTGGGCCGCCGCGCACGCTCGGGCCGCAGGTGTCTGGATCGTGTACGCGCACATCGTCGGAGGTCAGGACGAGGTGGTCTTCGATGGGGACTCGTTCGTCATGGCTCCCGACGGGGCGGTGATCGCGCGCGCCGCGCAGTTCGCCTCCGACCTGCTCGTCGTCGACCTGCCGGTCAGCCGCCAGGCCGCGCCAGAGCCGCTCGTCCCGATCGCTCAAGAGCGGTTAGGCCCGGTCGCCGAGGTCTACGCCGCGCTCGTGCTGGGCACGCGCGACTACGTGCGCAAGAACGGGTTCAAGGGGGCGTTGATCGGGCTTTCCGGCGGCATCGACTCGGCGCTCGTGGCCACCGTGGCGGCCGACGCGCTCGGCCCCGACTCCGTGACCGGAGTGCTCATGCCATCGCCGCACTCGTCGCCCGGGTCGGTGACGGACGCGCGCAAGCTGGTCGCGAACCTTGGAATCCGCTCCCGCACGTTGCCGATCAGCGGGGTGATGGACGCCTTCGGCGAGGCGCTGCGCGAGGCGTTCGCCGGGACCGAGCCCGGCGTCGCCGAAGAGAACATCCAGTCACGCGCCCGGGGGATGCTCCTGATGGCACTGTCCAACAAGTTCGGCGACATCGTCCTGGCCACGGGGAACAAGAGCGAGTTCGCCGTCGGGTACGCGACGCTCTACGGTGACATGGCCGGCGGGTTCGCCGTGATCAAGGACGTCCCGAAGACGCTGGTCTACCAGCTGTGCCGGTACCGCAATACCCTCGGCGAGGCGGTGCCCCTGGAGATCCTCGACAAGCCCCCGTCCGCGGAGCTGCGGCCCGGCCAGCTCGACACCGACTCGCTCCCGCCCTACGACGTCCTTGACCCGATCGTCGAGGCCTATGTCGAGCACGACCGCTCGATCGCCGAGATCGCCGCCCTCGGCATCGACGAGGACCTCGTGCGCGAGGTCGTCGGCAAGATCGACCGCGCCGAGTACAAGCGCCGCCAATCCCCACCCGGCGTCAAGATCACCGACCGCGCCTTCGGCAAGGACCGCCGCCTCCCCATCACCCAATCCTGGTCCGGCGGCTAGATCCTTAGCCTGTCTTTCCTGCACTGTGCAGCGCTATGGCCACCACCTGACAGCCGTCCCCCCCGGGAGCATGCCAGACTGATGGCATGCCAGAGATGCCTGCGACGGCGAAGGCGTTCGCCACGAGCCGCCTCTCTGGGCTGATCACGCGCCGCATCGTTGTTCCGTGGGTGTTGCAGGGTGAGCGGCTCGCCGGAGAGGGTCTTGAGATCGGTGCCGGTGGCGGAGCCATGACGGCTCAGCTGCTCGCGATGTTCCCCGAGCTCCAGATGGTCGCCACCGACTATGACGCCGACATGGTCGAGGCGGCGCGGGAGAACGTGGCGCCATTCGAGGACCGCGCCCGGGTCGAGAGGGCCGATGCCGCCGACCTGCCCTTCCGCGACGGCCGGTTCGATCTCGTGCTGTCGGCCGCGATGCTCCACCACGTGGTTGCCTGGGAGAAGGCCTTATCCGAATGCGCGCGGGTCCTTCGACCAGGCGGTCGTCTGCTCGGCTACGACTTGGTGGACACCGCCGTGATCCGCTTGATGCACTTCGGCGGTGCCCACGAGACGAGGTTGTTACGACCCGCGCAGTTGAGGGCCGAGCTCGATCGCCTTCACCTGACCGACGTGCGCACGTGGTCCGGCCTCGGAGGTCTCGTCGTGAGATTCGCGGCCACGAAAGCCGCATGAGCGCCAAGGCTCACATCCCCGCCTCGCGGCGGAGCGCGATGGTCACGGGGCCGTCGGCGACAAGCTCGATCTGCATGTGCGCGCCGAACACGCCGGTGGCAACCGGCACGGTGAGGGCTTTCACGTAGAGCTGGTAGAGCGCCTCGCCGCGTTCGGGTGGCGCCGCCTCCACGAACGAGGGGCGTCGGCCCTTCCGGGCGTCGGCGTAGAGTGTGAACTGGCTGATCGCGAGAACGCTTCCACCGGCCTCGGCGACCGAGCGGTTCATCAGCCCGCCGTCGTCGGCGAAGATCCTCAGGCCACACGTCTTCGCCGCCAGCCACGCCGCGTCCTGCTCATTGGATCGAAGCCCAACACCGACCAACGCGACGAGCCCGAGCCCGATCGCACCCACCACCTCACCATCCACACGGACGGCGGCACGCGTCACACGCTGGAGCACCACCTGCATGCGCGAGACCTTACCGGGACGCGCCTCCACCGGGCGCGTCGCGGGACCGCACACGCCACCGCGACGTGACGGCGCCGCTGGCATCCTTGACCTTGCGAATGGGTCGATCGGTCGTCATCGTCGGTGCCGGACCTGCCGGGGCGAGCACCGCGCTACTGCTTGCGCGTCATGGCATCGACGTGACGCTGATCGAACGCGAAGCCTCGTTCGAGCGGGTGTTCCGCGGTGAGGGACTGATGCCGCTGGGTATGGATGCGCTACTCCAGATCGGGGTCGACCTCACCGATGTACCCGAACGCCTCGTGCGCTCGTGGCGCATCTGGATCGACCACGAGGAGGTGTTCGTCATCCCCGAGCCGGTGGACGAGCTCGGGGCTCGCGCGGTGCGGGTCATGTCGCAGCCGGCGCTGCTGGAGCGGCTCGTCGCGGCAGCCGGCGCCTGCTCAAGCTTCGTATTCGAGCGGGGCGCCCGCTGCGCCGACGTCATCCGAGATCCGGGAGGTCGCGTCGTCGGGATCCGGCTCGCCGACGGGAGAGGATCGCTGCGCGCCGACCTGGTCATCGGTTGCGACGGGCGGGGCTCACTCGTCCGCACGCGCACCGGCCTCCGCCTGGAGCGCTCGCGCGAGGAGTACGACGTCCTGTGGTGCAAGCTGCCTGGACACGCTCGCCTCCTCGGTGAGTGCTCGTTCATGATCGCGGTGGCCGCCGGGGCACACCCGATCGTCTGCTACTGCTCATGGGACGAACGGCTGCAGCTCGGCGTGATCCTTCCCAAGGGAAGCGCGGGCGCGCTGCTGCGCGATCAGGACTGGTTGCGGCTCGCGATGCTGTCGGCGCCGGGCTGGCTGGCTGAGCACGTGCTCGCTCACCGCGACACGCTCGAAGGTCCGGTGAGGCTCACCGTGCTCGCCGGCCGCTGCCGGTCATGGACCGCGCCGGGTGTGCTCCTCCTCGGCGACGCGGCCCACCCGATGTCTCCAGTGCGTGCTCAGGGCATCAACCTCGCTCTGCGTGACGCGATCGTCGCCGCTAACCACCTTCGCCCAGCGCTCGCACAGCCCGGCGATACAGCCAGGCTTGACGCGGCCTGCCGCGCCGTCCAGGCCGAGCGCGAGCCCGAGATCATACGCGCGCAGCACCTCCAGCACCGCGAGGCCCAGGGCCAAGGCGACGCCCGCGCCAGCAGCTGGCGCTTCGCCCTGGCCAAACGCGGCGCCCGCATACTCGGCCGCTACGGCTGGGCGCAGCGTGCCTGGCTGGCCCGCCAGCGCGACCTCCGCTTCGGCTCCACGGACGTCCTACTTTACTGACGGCGCATGACACGCCGAAGCGCAACCTGCACTCCCAAGACCTCATCGGCTGCTCCGCACCGCACGACTCCCGACCCGGGCCATAGAATCGAGTCGTTCGGGACACGGACGACAAGCGCATGGTTGTCGTCCTCAGCCACAGGCAAGAAACGCTGGACCAACCTGGTCTCGTCCGCAGCGAGAATCTCACCGGCCGGGGACACCCCAGCAAGCGCAAGAAATGCTTCGACCTTTTCGACCCTGCGGTCCCTGAGGGCGATCATGAACTCAGTCCTCCCAAACCCGCTGATCTTGACCGGAAAGCGCGTGGTCGATCCTGAGACAACGTAGGTGTTCTTGATGAGCACACTAGGCTGAGCGTTCGGAACGTTGATGGGCCTAAACTTGATTCGCACAAGATCGGCTTTTGCTGCCACGGTGCGGCCATCATGATCTAAATGGATCTGAACCTCCTGACCTATGCTGACAAGTGGGGCATCCTATGGAATAACCTTCTGCAATTGCGCACAGAGGGTCGAGCCCATTTCACGGATCAACGCTTTTTTGTAGACGCATTGGCGATCACGCGTTCTATTCGGGGAGAAACGTGGTGATGTCGTTTTACGAGGGAGCTGTCGAGTTCAGGCGCTTCCGTACTTGGTATAGGCGCATCGGTAATACCAAGGGTGGGGCGCCACTCCTTGTCTTACATGGCGGCCCTGGCTTCCCACATGACTATTTGACGACACTGGATCAGCTGGCGGACCAACGGGAGGTGATCTTCTACGACCAGCTCGGGTGCGGCAGATCGGCCACACAACACCCTCCTGATGAATGGTCTATCGCCTTGTTCGTGGAAGAGCTGGCAAACCTTCGTGTGCAGCTCGGTCTGGAATTGGTTCATCTCTTTGGCCACTCCTGGGGCGGCTGGCTTGCCATGGAGTATGCGCTTAGGGGACCCGGGGAGCTCATGAGCCTCGTCTTGGCGAGCGCCCCCGCCAGTGTTCCTGAGTTCATCATCGGAATAGATGATCTTGTCGCGGGGTTATCGCGACGGAGTCGGCGGGTCCTCAACAGGCACCGAGCGGGTGAGGCAATCGGCGAGAAGAAGTTCCACATGGCCTACAACGAGTTTCTTCATAAGCACTGGTGTCGAGTAGATCCACTGCCCGCTCAACTCACGAGATCTTGGATGGCGTCCGCTTCAGTTGTGTACGAGGCGTTGTGGGGGCCGAGCGAGATGGTTGCCGACGGTCCGCTCGCCGCTTGGGACGTTTCGGCAGAACTAGGAAGGCTGGACCTCCCGGTGCTCATGACGTGTGGCGCTCACGACGAGGTCCGCCCGCAGCTCTTGAAGCGCATGCTTCAGTCCTTGCCGAGGGCTGACCTCAAGGTCTATCCAAACAGCGCCCACATGGCGCATCTCGAAGAGACGGAGCTCTATCTCTCAGACTTGTCGCGGTTTCTCCAGCGTGCGGAGGAGCAGTCAGGCGTGCGGACTTGAGCGAGCGGTTCGCGTCCGTCTGGGTCTGTCTCCGCCCTACACTTCAGGGTGCCGCTGGACCCGCGAGCGCCGCCGCCGGATGGGGTGGCCGGGCTGGCAGGCGTAAGGAGCCAGACTCATGAGCGTGCACTCGCTCGATACCCGTCCGACGACGATCCATGACCTGCGCGCGCTGAAGATCCAAGGCGAGCGCTTCGTGATGCTCACGGCCTACGACTACCTGTCCGCGCGGATACTGGACGAGTCCGGTGTCCCAGTCATCTTGGTCGGTGACTCCCTCGGGATGGTCGTCCTGGGTTACGAGAACACCATCCCCGTCACCGTCGACGAGCTGATCCATCACACTCGCGCGGTACGGCGGGGGGCAAGGCGTGCCCTGGTCGTCTCGGACATGCCGTTCATGAGCTACCAAGGCAGCATCGAGGACGGCGTGCGGAACGCTGGCAGGTTCTTGAAGGAGGCGGGCGCGAACGGTGTGAAGCTGGAGGGTGCGGGCCCGACCGCCGACCTCACCGCTCGCCTCACCTCGATCGGGGTGCCGGTCATGGGTCACCTGGGGCTCACCCCCCAGTCCGTGAACCAGCTCGGCGGGTTCAAGGTCCAAGGCCGTGGTGACGCCGCCGCGGAGCGGCTGATCGCGGACGCCCGTGAGCTGGCCGACGCCGGCGCCTTCTCGATCGTGCTCGAGTGCGTGCCCGCCGAGGTCAGCAGGCGCATCACCGAGGCCGTCCACGTCCCCACGATCGGCATCGGCGCCGGTCCCGACACCGACGGCCAGGTCATGGTGTTCCACGATCTCCTCGGCCTCACGACCGGCCGGCTCCCCCGCTTCGTGAAGCAGTACGCCGACCTGCGAGGCGTGATCTCGGACGCGGTGAAGGCATACCAAGCCGAGGTCGCCTCCGGCGACTACCCCGGCCCCGAGCACGCCTACTAGCGCCCGCTCTTGTGGCCAGGCTTCGGCACGTATACGTGCCGAAGCCTGGCCATTAGGAAGGAGAGGTTAGGCCTCGCGGGTCTTCGTATATTTGCCCGACTCTACCGACCTCGCGAGTACAAAGAGGTAGTCGGAGAGACGGTTGAGATAGCGCAGGGGCGTCTCGTCCGGGAGCAGCCCGGCGCGGCGCATCGCGACGACCTCGCGCTCGGCGCGGCGGACGATCGTGCGGGCGAGGTCGATCGCGGCGCCGGCGGTGGATTGGCCGGGCACGACGAACTCTTGAGGGAGGGGGAACCGCTCGGTCAGGGCGTCGATGCGCGCCTCCAGCCGGTCCACCATCTCCCGCGTCGTCCTGGACACCCCGTCGATCAGCCGCTCCCAGTGATCGGTATGCGTGGCGAGCTGCGCGCCGACCACGAACAGCTCACGTTGGACCGCGAGCACCACGTCGTGCCACTCTCCGTCGACCAGGCCCGCCCGCGCCATGCCCAAGGCGGACACCGCCTCGTCGGTCGTGCCGTAGGCCCGGGTGCGCAGGTCGTCCTTGTCGACCCGACCGCCGTAGAGCAGCCCGGTCGTCCCATCGTCCCCGCGCTTGGTATAGACCTTCACTGTGCGGGGCGGATGCCGTCGATGCGGACGCCGGCGTGGATCTTGTAGCGGCGGTTGATCGAGAGCAGGACGGGGGTCATCTGCTCGACGGCGCCCGAGAGGCGGAGGGCGCCGCAGTCCACTCCCCACATCCCGGGGATCCGCGAGGCGAGCCGCATGACCGCCGCCTTGGCGTCATCGTCGTCGCCGCAGATCAGGACGTCGACGGAGACCGGCTCGTCGGCACGTAAGAGCCGCGTGGCGCTGACGTCATGAAACGCGCTGACGACCCTTGCCTGGGGCAGCAGCTGGGCGCACTCCTCGGCGGCCGAGCCCGCCTCGACGCGATCGAACATGGGTCCACGCTCGTCGAAGGTGACCGCGTTGACGCAGTTCACGACGATCTTGTCGCCGATGGCATCGGCGAGTCCCTCGAGCGTTGGCCGTTGCGCCGCGTACGGAACGGTGACGAAGACGATCTCGGAGTCACGAGATGCCTCGGTGTTGCCCACGCCGCGGGCGCCGAGCTCGTCGACGCCCAACGCGGCGACGGTCTCCTTCGCCTTGGCCTCGTTGCGCGAGCCGAGCAACACCGCGTAGCCCGCCTTGGCGAATCGCAACGCGAGCCCCCGGCCCTGCGGCCCGGTCCCACCGATGAATCCGAGTACGGGCGTCGAATCCGCAAGCGTCACCGCACGCTCCTTGGCAGGCGTTACCCCACCGTAACGCGTTTGGGCTGCTCGTGGATCTCCTCCTCGACACCGGCTGGGACATCGACTACCGTCGCCCGGCCGCGAAGCTGGGCGCGCTGATCGGCGGAGAGCGCACCGCGAACGGCCGTCAAGGCCTCCTCACCGGTGAGCGACTCCTTCTCGACGAGCAGCTCGGCCATGGCGTCGAGCCCGGCCCGCAGATGGGTGAACCGCGCGATCGTCTCGTCGAGCGCCGCCGTGAGGATCCGGCGTACCTCGGCGTCGATGATCTCGGCCGTCGCGTCGGAGTACTCGTGGCCGCGGGCGAGCTCCTCGCCCAGGAAGACCTGACGCTCGTCCCCGTAGCCAACCGGTCCCAGCGCGTCGCTCATCCCGAACTCGCGGACGATCGCACGGGCTAGGCGTGTGGCCTGGACGAGGTCGTGCTGGCCACCGGTCGTCGGCTGGCCGAGCACCACCATCTCGGCCGCGCGGCCGCCGAGCATGACCTTCAGCTTGGCGTCGAGCCAGGAGCGCGTGTAGATGTGCCGCTCGTCGATGGGGAGCTGGGTGGTCACCCCCAGGGCCATACCGACCGGCAGCACCGTTACCTTGTAGACGGGATCGGCCTCGGATTCGAGGAACGCGGCGAGGGCATGGCCACCCTCGTGGTAGGCGACCGCGCGCTTCTCCTCCTCGTCGAGCCGGAGGCTCGCGCGCTCACGCCCGATCGTCTGGCGCTCACGTGACTGCTCGAGGTCACGCATGCGGATCACGTCTGAGCCAGCTCTGACGGCGATGAGCGCGGCCTCGTTGATCAGGTTCTTCAGGTCCGCACCGCTCATCCCCGGCGTGCCACGGGCCACGACGGCGAGCACCACGTCGTCGCCGATCGGCTTGCCCCGGGCGTGGACCTTGAGGATCTGCTCACGCTCCTCGAGGGTCGGCAAGGGGACGACGATCTGGCGGTCGAACCGGCCTGGGCGTCGCAGCGCCTCGTCAAGGACGTCAGGCCGGTTGGTGGCCGCCATGATCACGACACCGGTCGAGGCCTCGAACCCGTCGATCTCGCCGAGCAGCTGGTTGAGAGTCTGCTCGCGCTCGTCGTGGCCGCCGCCCAAACCGGCTCCGCGCTTGCGGCCGATCGAGTCCAGCTCGTCGATGAAGATGATGCAGGGGGCGTTCGCTCTGGCGGTCTTGAACAGGTCACGCACCCGGCTCGCGCCGACGCCGACGAACATCTCCATGAAGTCAGAGCCGGTGACCGAGATGAATGGGACGCCCGCCTCGCCGGCGACCGCTCTCGCGAGGAGCGTCTTGCCGGTGCCGGGCGGGCCGACGAGGAGCATGCCCTTCGGGACCTCGGCTCCCGCCTTGCGGAACCGATCGGGCTCGCGGAGGAACGCGACGACCTCTTCGACCTCTTCTTTGACCTCGCGATAGCCGGCGACGTCAGCGAACTTGGTCTGAGGCTCGTGCGGCTTGTGCAGGCGAGCCGTCGACTTGCCGATCTGTGTGAGCCCGCCGACCTGGCCTCGGGCCTGCCGGTTCATCCAGTAGAAGAAGAGCCCGAACAGCAGGAGCGGGAACAGCAGCGGGGCGAGAAGTCCCCAGATACCTCCGGTATCCGCCCTCGCGTCGATCGTGACACCGTTCGCCTCAAGGAACCGCTCGAGTTCCCCCGACCCGACCACGATCTCGTTGGGCACGAAGGAGGTGAACTGCTCGCCGTCGGTGAGCCGGCCGGTTACCGACTGGCCGGTGAACAGCACCTGCTCTACCCGGCCCTGCTCGACCGCCGTCTTGAAGTCGGTGTACGAAAGGTCCTGTCGCCCGCCCAGGCTGCTCAAGCCATTGAAGAGGAGCAGCGTGAGCCCGACGAGGAGCACGAACCACAGCAGTCTGGCTCGTTGGTTGCGGTCCACGCGTATGTGCCCTTCGGTCGACGTCGACGTGTCTCAACGGTACCCGCGCCTGCCCCCTCCCACCCGCCAGGCGTCCACAGCCCGGGCGCCTTTACCGAAACGTTGCATCCCGCGCCGCCCAGTTGGGCCGGAAGCGGCGGTGTGGGCCAATCGCCCTAGTTCGACGGTTGCGCGTAGTCCACTACGATACGCCGACTGATCGAACCGGAGTGGGGGGACCACAGTGCTTCCGACACAACTCCTGGATCACCGACAATGCGACGATCACACCCTGCTGGACGCGCTGCGAAACCATGACCCTCTCGCGTTGGCTGAGGCCTACCATCGCACCGTCCCGGCCGCGAACGCATGCGCTCGCCGGCTCCTCGCGTCGCCGGCGATGATCGAGAGCCTTCTGGGAACCCTGTACCTCCAGCTATGGGAGGACCCGCCACAAGACGTGGCGCTAGAGGCGTGGGTTCGAGGCCGCTGCTTCGCGCTCGCCAAACAGGACCTTCTAGACAGGGGCGCGCCCGCGGCCTCGCCCTCGGCGGCCACATTGCTGCCCGAGCTCCCCGCGCCCGACGTGCGCTACCTGGATGCGGCCGAGCGCGCGCTGAGTGAGCTGGACGACTTCGAGCGCACGATCCTGCTGCGCGCGCACGACTGCGGCATCGACGCCGGCTCACAAGGCGACGAGGCCGCGCAAGCCCTCGATCGTTCGCTCCGCGCGCTGGCGGGCCCGGAGACGTCAAGCGCCTACGCCGCCGCGCTGCTCGACGATCCGTGCACGGACGTACGGGGGATGGGCGATTGGGTGCTTGGGCTCACGCGCGACCCGTGGGCGGGGGCGTTCGAGGAGCTCGTGAGCTCCCGTCCAGGCTGCGCGGCGCTCGCGCGCACATTGAAGCGTGGCCGCCGCCGGCTGGAGGGCCTCCCCCCAACGCCGGACATGGGCCATCGCATCCTTGTGACCGTGCTCGCTACCACTGGCGCCCCCGAGAAGCCGAAGAGGCAGAACGCGCCAAAGGCCGCTGACCCGGCTCCCGAGCCCGCGGCTTCGGCTCCGAAGCCCAAGCCGAAGCCCAAGCCCGAGGCCACTGCCCCCACAGACCCGGCCGAGATCGCCACCGGCGAGATGCGGATGGACGATCTCTTGCAAGAGTCCGGCTGGTCCGGCACCGGCATACGCCGAGCTGACCGGCCACGCACCGACGACAGCATCACGAGCACGGAGTGGCCTGCATCACCGGCGACGAGCTCGGAATCGGTGACCTCCGTCGTGACGCGGGAGAAACCGCGACCGCGGGTAGTGCGGATCGTCGACGATCTGGCTGGGGAAGGCGACGAGCCCGGCCGGCTCCCCGATCCGGATGGGCAGACGACCGAGCTCGCCAGCTTTGAGTCGCTCTTCTCGGAGCTGTACTCGGAAGAGGACTTGATCACCAGGCCGACCGTTGGCCAGCGTGCCCTCGTTGCGATCGGATATGTCCTCCCGATCGCGATGGGCGCCGTCATCGGCCTCTACATCGCGGACCTGCTGTTCAACCTCAACCGGTAGCGCGGCTGCGGAGATCGCCTACGGTTCCGGTGCCTGTGTAGCCGAGCCTGCGAGAGACCTCGAGGGCGACGGCCCGGACGCGCGGGCCGACGGCCGCGGGGTCCATGAGCCGGGGGGAGGGAGCGACGATGCCGATCGCGGCGATCGGTCGGCCGCCGCGATCCAAGATCGGGGATGCGACTCCCGAGGCGCCGCGCTCCAGCTCGTCGACGGAGATCGCGAAACCGCGGGCACGGCTTGCCTCTAGCTCGATCGCGAGAGGGGCGCTGCGCTCGGCGATAGAGGTGCGTTCGCCGTGCCCGTTGCCATGGCCATGGCCGGCGTTGGCGCCGTGATCGAGGAACGCGAGCAGCGCCCGGCCGTGGGCGCCGATAGCCAGCGGATGGCGGAACCCGACGTGATAGCCGACCCGTACGAACAGGCCGGGTGGCTCCACGCGGTCAACGACCACGATGTCCTGCCGATCACGGACCGTGAGGCAGACGGCCTCGCGGACGTGTTCCATCAACGCTCGCATTCCAGGCAGGGCCAGCCGCCGCACCTCTAGCGCTCGGCTGGCCCGCGCGCCCAACTCGACGAGCGCGACCCCTAGGTGGTAGCGGCGCGTCTCGCCGTCTCGGACGACGAAGCCGTGCTCGGTCAGGGTCTCGAGCAAACGGTAGAGGACCGCACGGTCCAACGCGGTTGCAACGGACAGCTCCGCCACGGTGCAACCGTCCGCCGCGGAGCCCAGCGATTGCAATACCGCCAGACCACGCCCGAGTGTCCTTGAGCCGTTTCCATCGGTCACTGTCAGCACTAGACCTCCAACTGGGGCGGGACCATCGGTACCTCCGATGCGCCGGGTCCCCGCCCGCGAGGTGAAGCACGGAGTCTCGCCGGAGCTGTCGAGAAGTCAAGAATCCGGCCAGTGAGGTCATGTGCACTGATAGTCTGGCGCCTTGAACGGCGGTGAGGAGCGAGCGTGAGACTGGACCAAGAGGAACGAGAGAGCCCCCTGACCTCGATGCTTGAGGCCGATGTCTGGAAGAAGCTCTACGAGAACCGGGAGCTGTACCTCGCCGGACCCATCGAGGACAAGGTCGCCGACACGCTGGCCGCGAGGCTGATGTCGCTCGACCGAGACTCGGACAAGGACATCACGCTGTACATCGACTCACCTGGGGGATTGGTCAGCGGCCTGTTCGTGATCTACGACACCATCCACTACCTCATGCAGGCCAAGGTGAACACGGTGTGCCTCGGGATCGCCGCGTCGGCGGCGGCGGTGATCCTCGCGACCGGCACCGGAACCCGGACCGCGACCCCCAACGCGCGGATCATGATCCACCAACCACTCGGCGGTGCCCGGGGGCAGGCAGCCGACATTCAGATCCAGGCCCAACAGATCGCATTCCTCCGAAACCGGTTAAACGAGATCTTGGCCGAACGGACAGGGAAGCCGGTCAACCAGATCGCCCGTGACACCGACCGTGACTTCTGGCTCTCGGCACCCGACGCTGTCACGTACGGGTTGATCGACGAGGTCCTGAAGCGCCGGTCCATCTAACCGAGCCACACTCGCGCCGCACCCGTCGACGGGTCGACGGCGACAACCCGCTGGTTACCGGTGTCGGCGACCAAGAGCTGCGTCCCGTCCCAAGCCAGCGCCTCGGGCTCCCGGCACCATCCCCGCTCCCGTGCGTCCCGCGGGAGCGCCGGTCGCCTCTCAAGCTCGGCGAGCGCGGCGTCGAAGGGTGTCCCGTTGCCCAACAACGTGCGCATACCGCGCGTATACGGCTCCAAGTGTTTGATCTTATGGTTCAGCGTGTCGGCGACGAGGAGCCCCCCATCCAGCCCCGCGGCGATCCCCACCGGGTGTTGAAGCCGGACCTCGTCGCCGATCCCGTCGACGTCGCCAAAGTCGAACAGATCGCCACCCGCGACCGTCGTGACCGTACCGCCGGCAACCCTGCGTATGGCGGAGATCTCGCTATCCGCGACGTACAGGCCGCCATCCGCCGCACAGGCCAACCCCGACGGCTGCGCGAACGCGCAGCTCGCATAGTCGCCGTCGACCCGCGCCTCACGGCCGGAGCCCGCGAGCACCCGTGCCATCCCTCCCGCCACGACCCACAGCTGGTGGCTGCCCGCCATGGCGACGATCACCTCTCCATCCGGCGTCACCGCGACGTCCCACGGCGAGCGCAGATCGGTGTCGCGCGCCGCGCCTCCGCTTGCGGCTCCGCGCCCGCGGCGACCGGTCCCGGCGAGCGTGGCGACCTCACCGGTCCCGAGCTCGACGACCCGCACGGCGTGGTTGCTGGTGTCGGCCACGTAGAGGCGATCACCGTGCACTGCCAGGCCGTGCGGGTGATAGAACCCGGCCTCGCCGCCGTGGCCGTCGACCAGGCCAGGCCGGCCCGAGCCGAACCTGGTGAGCTCGGTCCCGTCGCTCGCGCAGACCACGATCTGGTGGTGGCCCGTGTCGGCCACGAATACTTGGTCACCCACCGCGATGCCGCCAGGGAACGCGAGTGTCCCCGGCGGGGCTGGCTCCGGCCTGATCGGCAGGGGCTCCCGCACCAGCTGACCCTCGTACTTCTGCAGCGTCTCGGTCAGCACGGAGAGGAGCGGGCCGTGGTCTGGCTCGCCGCTTGCCGCCCCGAGGACGGCACCGTCGGGACCGACGAGAACGAGCGTCGGCCATGCCCGCACCGCGTACTCCCGCCACACCGTGAAGCCGGTGTCGACCACCACCGGGTGAGTCACGCCATGGCGGCGGATGGCCTGCCGGACCATCTCGGCGTCACCCTCCGTCGGGAACTTCGGCGAGTGGACGCCGATGAACACGACGGGCTCGCCGGCCAGCTGCCGCTCGACCGCCGCCAGCACGGGCAGCGTGTGGAGGCAGTTGATTCAGGCGTACGTCCAGAAATCGAGCACGACCACCCGGCCGCGCAGGTCGTCGCGCGTCAACGGGCGCTCGACGTTCAACCAGACGGCGTCGGTGGGCAGGTCAGGCGCATGAATCACCACACCGCCTACGGTAACGGTCGGTGACTATGCCGCCACTGATCGACTGTCGGGGCGTCGAGCCGGGCAAGCCGCCAGTTGATGTAGGCGTAGGTCACGACGACCAAGACGGCGAAGGAGGGCCAGCCGGTCAGCACCCTGGCGACAGCGAGCCAGCCGACCTCACCTCGGACGGCGAACAGGCTCTGCAGCGCGGCTCTTCCCAGGTAGAACGCCGCCCACACCCATGTGATCTCGCTGTACGCGGGCCGGACCTGGTCCTGCCAGTACCAGGCGAGCGGCCAGCGGGTGATCGCCGCGCTAATGACGGCGATCAGCGGGCGTTTGACGACGATGCTGATGACATACGCCACGCCGATGACCACGCTGGTGACGATGCCGGGAACGAAATAGCCCTCCGCGGCTCCTGACGCGAGCGCGAACGCCACGCCGAGGAGAACCCCGCCGAGCCCTGAGACCGCATAGAGCAGCCGCTCTTTCCGCCACACCCGTGCCGCGACGAGCAGCAGCGACAGGCTGACCGACCCTATCGCCGCCGCCCGCAACCCCAGCCACGCGTTGAGCCCCACGAACACGATCGTGGGCCCGAGCGTGTCCACGATCACAACGGGGTTGGCCAAGAGATCGCGGGCGCGGTACTCGTGGGCCATCGCGGACCAGGGTAGCCGCGTCGTTGATCGGGCCCGGCTGACGCCGGGCCCGATCAAGGCCTATGAGGCGCGGAGGCGCCCCGTCGGAGCGGCGCCCGAAAGCTCCGACCGGGATCTGAGGTCGAGCTTGCGGTAGATGTTGCCGAGATGGAAGGCCACGGTGCGAGGGGTCACGCCGAGCTGATGCGCGATCTCCCGGTTTGTCTGGCCCTGGCAGGCATGCCAGGCGACCTCCGCTTCCTTTGGCGTCAGCCGGCGTTCACTCCAGGAGGGAATGTCCGCGTGATCGCCCATAAGCCGCAGCTCGGCGCGGGCGCGCTGTGCCCATGGGACCGCACCGAGGTGCTCGAAGGTTACTAGCGCATTGACGAGGTGAGGACGAGCCTCGATCGGGCGGCCGTCCTGCCGTAAGCGGGTGCCCAAGCAGAGCGAGGTCCGTGCCCCCTCGAATGGGCTTGCCGGTGACGCGTGCCACCGGAAGGCGGCAGCAAAGTGATGCTCGAACTCTCCTCGCTGGGCCAGTAGACCGCGGCAGCGCGCCGTAGCCGCGAGTGCCCAGCTCCTCTCGGTACGCTCGGCCTCGGCCGCGAACGTGTCGAGCAACCGCAACGCCTCAGAGGTCCGCCCCGCCCGAGCGTATGCCTCGACGAGGTCCGGCGCCCACGTCACGATCGAGGGATCGCGCAGTCCCTGATCGGCGAGCAGCCTTCCCGCCTTCTTGAGGTGCCCGATGGCCTCGTTGACCTCTCCGAACCCCAATGCGAGCAGGCCGAGCGCGGCGATCGCCTGTGGCCGGACCGCGGGCCAGGCGGCGCCGGGAGCCGCTCGCAGCGCCGCCGCGGCGTGAGATCGGGCACGGCCACCGAGCCCACGAATCGCGTCGAGCCGTGCGAGTGTCCCGTACCCCAACGCCTGGCCGGTGGACTGGCCGGCCAGCTCCCCTTCCTTGACCGCGTCACCGGCGAACATAAGCGCGGTCTGGAACCGGCCAGTCCGGAAGGCGGCGTCGGCAAGCAGGGCGAGCGGGACGGGCAGCAGCGCCCGCTCCTCGATCGCACGGGCACGACGGACCATCTCGGTCAGCACCCGCTCGGCGTCCGTGTAACGCTCCAGCCAGATCAGCCCCTGCGCGACCAGCTCCATCCAATGGCCCTCGACCGGCAGCGGGTCCTCCACGAGCAACGCGTGATGCGGCGCCTGCCCGGCGGCCACCGCGATCGAGCCGGCACACAAGCGCGTGATCCGCGCGGCCGCGCCACCGAGCGAGGCAGCGATCCGCCTCGCGTGTGTCGCCTTCTCGGTCGCGCGCAGCGGGCGGCCAGCGAGAAGATCCGAGACGGCGGCGTCGAGCATCACCAGCGCGCCAGCTCGTGGGTCGGCGAGCTGGGTCACACCCCCCGCGCGGTTCAGCGCCTCGATCGCGCTGGCGCGGTCACCCGCGAGATATGAAGCCCCCGCCGCCCTCGTGAGAAGCCGGTGATCGTCATCGGGCTCCAGGGCCAACGCCGCCGCGCGTTCGAACCCTCGAGCGGCGGCGGCATACCGACCCTCGTGATAGGCGTACAGCGCGGCAACCTCGACCACCGCGTCAAGCGGCGCGCCCAGGCGGCAGGCGGCAGCCGCCGCCGCGTGCCATTCTCGCCGGTCCGTGCCATCGGGACCGGCCAGCTCAGCGATGGCGCCAGCGAGCGCGAGATGCGCGGTACGGCGAGCCTCGACGTCCACGCCGTGATAGGCGGCGGACCGCAGCAGCGGGTGGCGTAGGCGTACGCGGTCACCGTCGCGCTCCGCGATCCCCGCCTGGATCGCCTCGTCGAATGCCTCGCCCGAGCCGCCGGAGCCGCCGGAGATGAACCTGGCGGCGAGGTCTAGCACCGCCCGGGACTCGGTTCCCGCCGCGGCAAGCAGGAGCAGCGCGTTCCCCGTGGGAAACCCGCGGTCTTCCGCGCACGTGAGGAACCCTTGCGCGATCCGTTCGGAGACCGGCAGTGGGAACGGCAACGGCTCCTGCCCCGCGAGCTGCGACTTCCGCAAGGACGCGGCAAGGTCACGGAGGGCGAGCGGGTTGCCGCCGGTCTGATCCAGCAACTGGGCGAGCACGGCGGGATGTGGCTCGCGTGACGCCCTGAGCACGAACAACGCGCGCGCCGAATCACGATCGAGGCCGCTCAGGCGCTCGGTGCGTACGCCCGGTGCGGCGAACCCGCCGTCGCCCGCGGCGAGCAGCATGGCGATCCGCGCACCGTCCAACCGAGCCGCGACCAGGGCGATCACGGCCGCCGACGCGGCGTCCAGGCATTCCATGTCGTCCGCGATCACGAGGATCGGTTGGTGGCGGGCACCCTCGTGGAGCAGCGTCCAGACCGCGCGAGCGAGCTCTGGCACCGGTGCCGTTGCCCGGCGGGAAGCGATCACCGGCCGGAGCACCGCCACCTCGGCATGCGGCATCGTCCCTAGCGCTCCGACCAGGGGGCGCAGCAAGAGGCCCAGCGCCGCCGCCTCCGGGGCGCGCTGGTCGGGTGGGCTCGTCTCCAGCACGCGCATCCCCGTGGCTTGGCGCCGCGCGTAGCCAAGGAGCGAGGTCTTGCCGATTCCTGGCTCACCGGTGAGGACGAGTGCGGCCCCGGCACCGCGTCGTCCCGCATCGACACATGCGTCGATACGCACACGCTCGTCCCCCCGGCCAAGCAGCATACGGCTCATCCTATGACGAATACTTCAGGTGCGAAAGATCTGATCTGACCCGCGATCCGACAAGGCCGGCGCGCTTGTCGGGCCGCAGCACCTTGCGGCTCCCGTCGCACTGGTCTACGTTGAGACCCTGACATTGATGCGCATATGACGACACGCCGGGAGCTGCTCGCAGCCGCCGCGTCAATCGCGGCGCTCCATTCGCTAACCCCGGTCTTGCCAGGGGGGAACGCAATGGACGCCGCTATCGCGCGGGCGGTGCTGGAGGACGCGGCAGCGGACTACGGACGGGTCCCGCCGGCCACCACCGCGGCCAGGGCGCGGACGCGGCTCGCCGACCTGATGACCACGCTGCGCGGGACGTTGCCGCTAGACGAGCGGCGCGAGCTGCTCCGCGTCGCGGTCGACACGGCGATCCTCGGTGGTTATGGAGAGTTCACCGCCGGGCGGCAGGCCCAGGCCGCGGACCTGTTCGGCCACGCGACCGTGATCGCGCGCCAGTCCGCGGAGCCCGAGCTTCAGGCGCGGGCAGCTGGCGCGGCATCGACGATTGTCGGTCCTCATGGAACGAGCCAACCAGCCGCCGCGCTCCGGCTGCTCGACCACGCGCTCGCGCTGTCCGAGCGCGGCCTCATCCGCACATGGCTGCATATGCGCCAAGCCGAAAGCCTCGCCGCGCTCGGCCGGACGGACGAGGCGCTCGCCGCCGTCGACCGCGCCTGGACGTTCTACGGCCACGGCGACCACGGAGGCCTATTTACCCGCACCGGTCTGCTCAGTAACTGGACACCGGAATTTCTCGACGGCATGGCGGGCCGCTGCTACAGCTTCCTCGGCTACCCCACCGACGCGGAGGTCGAGCTCGGCATCGCGTTGCGGTCCACCGACGCCAGCAACCAGCGCACCCGGGCGATGTGGCTCGCGGACCTCGCGCAGTCTCGGGCGGGCGCCGGGCAGGTCGACGGAGCGGTCGACGCGGCGACCGAATCCCTGAGGGAGTCCCGCGCCGCCGGATATGGCCTTGGTGAGACGCGGATCCGCCAGCTCGCGCGGACCCTTCCCGACACCCCCGAGGCCGCCCGCCTCGACAGGCTGCTGGCCACGCACCCCTAGCGTCTGGGCAATAACAAAGTGAGTATTGTCATAGTTTTGTCGGGCGGTTGTCGGCCCCAGCCGCGCCCGAACTCCGACTTGGGGGGGCATACTCCCCTAGGTCGGAGTTCGGGGGACCAACGCGAGATTCGGTCCAACTAACCACGTTATTTGTGCCCAGGCC
>Ga0187893_10006588_pt1 | contig 19733 bp, 18 predicted proteins | sample MA1701074metaG_FD_139574 | JGI IMG/M metagenome (GOLD analysis project Ga0187893, IMG submission 139574) | White microbial mat communities from a basaltic lava cave in the Kipuka Kanohina Cave System on the Island of Hawaii, USA - MA170107-4 metaG ...
ACCCGTCTCGAGCAAGCCGGTGACATTGGACGCGAATTGAGAGAACATCCGCTTGGCGACATCCTGGATGACCGCTCGGCCAAATTGGCCGATTCGACCCGTCACGCTCATGTCCACACTGCTCCGAACAGCAACGTGGGTCTCGTCGATCGCTGATAGCGCGAGAGACAATGTAGCCGATACCTCCCCGGCACGATCACGACCCTCTGCCCGAAACGCTGCCTCGTGCGTCGCATCGTCCCGTTCGCGCAAGACGATCCTTCCTTCGAAGGACGCAGAGATCGGTCCAATACGCACCTGCATCGTGCCCGCATGCGTTCGCCCGTCCGGTGATTCGCCATTGACGGTCACACCGGGGATGCAGAGGGCGACTCGGGGAACATCGAGGAGCAGCGCCCAGACTTTTTCAATCGGAGCGGCTACCTGAAACTCTTCCTGGATGATCAAGGTCTTGCCGCTCCGGATGCCTGCTGGGTCACGGCCAGAATCGCGTCAACAATCTTCTGATAGCCGGTGCAACGGCACAGCGTTCCTGCCATGAACTCCCGGACGGCGTCCTCGGACGGGGCCGGCATCTGTTCAACCAGGGCCGTTGCGGTGACCACCATCGCCGGCGTGCAGATCCCACATTGAATCCCGCCATGCCGGACCAACGCATCCTGGATGGGGGTCAGGACGCCATCGGCTCCTATTCCTTCTATGGTGCAGAGATCGCGACCCTGCGCCTGCACGGCAAGCATCAGGCACGCCTTCACCGGCTCGCGATCCATCAAGATCGTGCAGATCCCACACACACCCGTCTCGCAGCCTTCCTTGGTCCCGGTCAGGCGGAGATCCTCACGCAAAAACTCAAGGAGCCCGCGATGTGGCGGAATCTCCGCATCAATCTGCTCGCTGTTGACCCGCAACTCTATCCGAACCAGCTGCTCGTTCACCGAAGGCTCCCTTGGGCTCAGTCTTTCTCCTGCAGACATGCATCAATCGTTCGCTTGACGAGCACGCGAGCGACGCCCAGGCGATACTCGGCCGATCCGCGAAAATCGTCCAACGGCTCGATGTTCAGGACGGCGAGCTCTGCCGCCTCGGCAATTGCTGTCGCACTGACGTGCTGCCCTCGGAGGGAATCCTCGGCCAGCCCGGCACGTACCGGGATGGCGCCAACGGCGCCCACCGCCACACGGAGGTCCCGGCATCGTCCGCTTGCATCGATCTCGAGGCACGCGCTCACTGCGGCAATCGGCCTGTCCTCCCCCGACGTCACGAAACGCTGAAAGGCCGCCCGACTCCTCGCTGACAGGAGCGGCACCCGAAGCTCTGTCAGAAGCTCATCGGGCTCGAGCGCCGTCTGGTAGTACCCCGTGAATACATCGGCTATCGGTAGCTCACGGGTCCCCCGCCGGGCGCTTTGAGCGACACAGGTCGCGCCGAGCGCCACCAGCAACGTCGGCGGGTCCGACGCTGGATCGGCGTGACAGATGTTGCCGCCCAGCGTCCCACGGTTGCGGACCTGCACGTTGGCCAACTCACGCGCCATTGCACCGATGACTGGAAAGTGCTCTCGGATCACCGCCGAGCGCTCGAGGGCGCGGTGCGTCACCAGGCTCCCGATCCGCACGGCGCCATTCAACGCGTCGATGTCGGTGAGCGAGCCGATCGCGCCGATGTCGACGATGTGCTCCGGCGCGATCAATCGGTTTCGGAGCAGGAGTAGCATCGCGGTGCCTCCTGCCAACACCTTGCAGCTATCTCCGTAGCGATCGAGCAATTCCAACGCTTCCTCTACCGTGCTCGGTCGGTCGTAGCGGAATGCTCGCATCACGCTCCCCAGGTCACAGCGAAGTTACCCTTCGCCCTTAGTACTTGCGCGCCTCGCCTGTCCACATCGGCACCTGGCCGTCGAGCCTACTGCTGCACGGCAATCACGCGCGACGGAGAGCCATCACAATCCAGGATCTTCAGCGGCAGTGCGTACACTTCCCAGTCGCCCTCCTTCATCGCTGACAGATTCGTACAAAACTCGATGAGTGGAATACCGCGCGAAAGCAAGGGGAAGTGATTCAAAGCCCAGTCATGATCGAAGAACTTCTCCCAGCTATCGTTGTAGGAATCGGTCATGAGCGCTCGCGGCGCCTTCTCGACGATCCACTGTCCAACCGACGGAGCCTCAAGAGTGATCATCTGCTCGAAGAATTCAGGCTTCCCCCAGGCGCGGTCCGTCCATCCCGTATTGATCGCGAGCATGCATCCAGGACGCAATGGCTTGCCAGAACGCTTGACCGCATCCTCGAGGTCGCTCACCGATACTCGATGGCCTGGCGGGACATGCTGCAGGTCGAGGACGTGGGCCGGCCCGATGAGTTGCTCGGTCAGCGAGTACCGATCGATCCCATACCCGTTTGGTACCACGTGAATGGGTGCATCGATATGCGTGCTACAGAGCTGACTATGGAGGCTGAGGCTACTCGTGGTCCGGTTGTACTTCGAATCGAACGTCATCGTATGCTTCACGACCACGAACCGGTCCGATCCTGGAACCGCCGGCATTCCTGTGAAAATCGGAAGTGAGAGGTCGACGACGTTTTTCATGAGTGAGCCTCCTGCCGGCTATGGGTTGTCCTCACGCTGCGAGCGCCATCACGGCGTCCAGCAGCACGTTCGTGCCCTGCTCGATTTGGGCTGGTTCGGTATATTCCTCCGGACAATGGCTGCGACCGCCGCGACTTGGGACAAAAATCATTCCGGTCTCGACGAGCGGGGCCAGGACCTGCGCATCGTGGACGGCGCCGCTCGGCATCCGCATGGTTGACAGCCCGCGGTGTCTCGCGACCTGCTCGACCAGGTCCTGCACGGTCGCCGACAGCGCCACAGGCTCGGTCGACGCTTTCGGGCTGATACTGGCCACCAGACCGCGGCGACCAGCGACCTCATCAATACAGGGCAACACCCGTTTCCACCTCTCATCGAGCTTCTCGATGTCGCGAAAGTCCACGCTCAAGCGCACTTCGCCAGGGATTACATTCCTTGCGCCTGGGCTACATGCGATCTGCCCCACGGTGCAGACGGTGTGTGCGCCGAGCGTCCGAGTGATCCGCTCCAGCTCCAGCATGATCTCCGCCGCCCCCGCGAGCGCATCTCTTCGAAGCGGCATGGGCGTCGCGCCGGCGTGATTCGCGACACCACTCACCGTGACGTCAAAGCCTCGGATGCCGATGATTGCCGTCACAACGCCGATCTGGATTCTCTCCTGCTCGAGCACGACACTCTGTTCGATGTGCAGCTCCAGCAGCGTCTTCGCCCGACCCCGCCGAAACATGTGCCTTTCAAGGTCGTCGGCTTTCAGACCGTATGCCGTCATCGCATCGAGGTAGCTGACCCCATCCGAGTCTCTCATCGAGCTGAGTTGCTGTGCACTCAGTTGGGCCGACCAGGCCTTGCTTCCGGTGAGCACCGCGCCGAAGCGTGTCCCTTCTTCCTCTGGATAGATCACCACTTCGTACGGGCTCCGCAGCAGCACGCGATTCTCCGAGATTGTACGTGCCACCTCCAGAGCGCCCACGACGCCCACAATGCCGTCGAACCGCCCGCCCGAGACCACTGAATCGATGTGAGAGCCAGACATCACCGGGGGGTCGGAACTTCCAGCCGGTGCCAGTCGCCCCAGCATGATGCCGGGAGGGATCTCGCTGACCGCCAGTCCCGCCGACTCCATCTGCTGGCGGAGGTACGCGCGTGCCGCACGATCCTCCTTGGAGAATGTAACGCGCGTCACGCCGGCGCCCTCACCGGTCGTGAATTCCGCCAACGCATCGATATCCTTCAAGAGACGATCGATGTTGATGGCGAGTGAGGGCATCGGATTCTTCAGGCGGGCGTGACGACGCGTTTGACACCATCCACGAAAAAGCGCACGGCTGATTCCTGCGCCTGCCCCCGCTGGCCCCGTCGACTTGTCTCGAATGTGTACTGAACTCGATCCGGGCGGAGGTAGAGGACGTCGTAATCGATGGCGCGATCCTGATCCGTATACGTGACGCGCTCGACTTTTAGGACCGGCGACCCGGTCTTGACACGCAGCGCGCGTGCAATTCTCTGGGGCGCCGCACCCGCCGACACGTCGAGCTTCCCACGGGAAAGGGCAATGCCATGCATCTCGGTGATCAGGTTGAAGATCGGGCGCTGTTCGATCAGCTTTGCAGTCCAGCCGGCCGCGATCTGCTCGGGGATATAGCTCACCTCGAACGAAATCGGAACGTCGTCCGCGAGTCTCACTTTTTCGACCAGGACGAGTCGCGTCTCCGGGGCAACCGCAAGCCGCTCAGCAGCCCGGGCCGGCGCCGGCACCGAGCGGATATTGATCACCCGGGTACTGGGTGTCTGACCGGCCGCCTTGATGTCTTCGGTGAAGCTCCGGACCGCACGCAGATCCGGATGGATCGTGGGATAGGCGGCGAATGTGCCCTTCCCCTGCACGCGTGTGATCAGGCCTTCGCTCCGGAGCTGCTCGAGGGCATGCCGAACCGTGATTCGGCTAACGCCGAACCTCTTTATGAGCTCCGGCTCAGTCGGTAGCTTCTGCCCGGGCTTGAGGCGGGCCTGGATCTCCTCACGAAGTGACTCCCGGACTACTAAGTACCGGGGCATCCCGAGCATCGTGGCCGTCCTCAGCATGTCGTTATGACGACATGATGATTGGATCCTGTCAACGAAAATTTTCCGACCAGGGCCCTGCCAGACCTCCTCGGCCGCGCACCCGACACGGTTTGTGTTGGCTACGCTCCGTCAGCGATTCCGTAGCCGCGGATTCAGCGCGTCGTTCAGTCCCTCCCCCAGCAGGTTGATGCCGAGCACCGCCAACAGGATGGCCACGCCCGGGATCGTGCACAGCCACCACGCGCTGCGGAGGAAAGTGCGCCCGGCGCCGATCATGAACCCCCAGCTCATAATGTTGGGGTCACCCAGGCCGAGGAACGACAGCGCCGACTCGATGAGGATGGCAGTGGCGACGATCAGCGATCCGGTGACGATGATCGGCGACAGGCAGTTCGGAAGAATCTGCCGGAAGATGACGCGGCGGTCGCTCATCCCCAGGCAGATGCACGCCTGGACGAACTCGCGATTGCGCATCGTGAGGAACTCACCGCGCACCAGCCGGGCGACCGGCGGCCAGCTCACCACGGCGATCGCGACCACGATGCTCTTGATCGATGGCGTCAGGATCGCCACGAGAAGGACAGCGAAGAGGAAGGTCGGGATCGTCTGAAAGAACTCGGTGGTCCGCATCAGCAGATCGTCGAGCCACCCGCCGTAGTACCCGGCGCAGCTGCCGATGAGCGTGCCGAGGATCACGGCGACCGCGGTGGCCAGGATGCCGATCATCAACGATGTGCGCGCGCCGTAGGCGACGCCAGCGGCGACGTCGCGGCCGAGCTGGTCGGTGCCGAAGACGCGCTCGCTGAAGGGCGGAAGGAACGGCCTGTCGACTCGTCGGAACGGGCTGCCGGGAAAGGCGATGGGGGCGATGGCAGCGACCACGACGAAGAGGGCCAGGATGGCGCAGCCGACGAGCGCCGACCGGCTTCGGCGGAATCGACGCCAAAAGGCCCTCATGCGAGGCGGATCCGCGGGTCGAGGAAGGTATACGCGAGGTCCACCGCCAGGTTGATCGCGATCACGAGGCAAGTCGAAAGGAAGAAGATGCCCATCAAGAGATTCAGGTCCCGTGCGAAGAGCGACTGGAACGCCAGGAGCCCCAGGCCTGGCCAGGCGAAGACGGTCTCCACGACGATCGCACCGCCGAGCAGGCTACCAAGCTGCACGCCGGCCATGGTGACCACGGGAAGCACGGCGTTGCGCAGAATGTGCGTGAGCAGGATCCGCCGCTCTGTCAGGCCCTTGGCCCGAGCGGTGGTCACGTATTCCATGTTCGCCTGCTCGAGCACCGCGGCCCGCATGAGGCGCGTGTACAGCGCGAGATAGAACAGCGACAGCGTGACCGCGGGCAGCACGACGTGATGGCCGATGTCGAGGACACGGCGCCAGCCCTCATGGAAGGCGGCTACCGTCTCCATCCCGCTGGTAGGAGCCCAGCCGAGCTTCAGCGAGAACACGACGATCAGCATCAGACCGATCCAGAAGAGAGGCGTGGCGTACCAGACCAAGGCCAGGATGGAGATGACGGCGTCGTGCCAGCTGCGGAGCCGCATCGCGGCGATGAGGCCGAGAGCAATGCCGACGGTCACCGAGACGACGAGCGTGACGCCCATCAGCAGCAGCGTCGGCCACAGCCGGGCCATGATCAGGTCCAGCACCGGCATGTTGTGGCGGAACGAGAACCCGAGGTTGAGGGTCAGCACGTTCTTCACATAGAAGAGAAGCTGGGTGGCAAGGGGGCGATCGAGACCGAACTGCTGGCGGAGCTGGAGCATGTACTCGGGCGAGGCCGACCCCGCCTCGCCGGCGAGCACGGTGGCGGCATCCCCCGGCGCCAGCTGAAGCATGAGAAAGTTCAGCACGGCGATGGCGAGGAGGACCGGGACCGCCTGGAGCAGTCGCCGGACGAGGTAATTCCAGCGGCCCCCCCCGCTCATCCGCTGCCGCGGCCCGGCGTGCGCGTCCTACTTGTCAATATAGGCCCGATCGAAGGACGCGAAGATTCCGAGCGGGCTCACGATCAGGTCCTTGAACTGCTTGTTGTAGACGGTGGCGAACTGAAGCTCGTGCACCCAGAAGACCGGAACGGCCTCGACGACGATCTGCTGGAACTCCTTGTAAAGGGCGGCGCGCTTGACGGGGTTCGGTTCGATCGTCGCCTGATCCATGAGCTGGTCCGTGCGCGGCGATGACCAGCGGTTGCTGTTCACGAACACGGTGCCCGGCCGGATGGACTTGGAGTGATAGAGCCGGTGGACGCCGATGACCGGGTCGGCGAGCGTCTGGATCCAGTTGTTCGTGAGCTGGAAGTCATAGTCGGTGTAGACCCGCTTCAGCCACGTCGGCACGTCTTCGTATCGGAGCGAGGCCTTGATCCCGAGCTCTCCGAGCACCTGCTGCACATACTCTCCGAAGCGCCGCCACTCCTCGCCATAGGGTGTCATGTCGTGGACGATCTCGGCCCGGAGGCCGTTCGCGCCACGCCGGAGCCCGGCCTCGTCCAGCAGGCGGTTCGCCATCTCGAGGCCGTTCGGCACGGTGTAGCTCTTCACCTCTGGCGTGTAGAGTCCCGTGACGGCGAAGTTCGAGCTGATTGGCCCGGTCGCCGGTTTGCCGAAGCCGAACCAGATGTTCTCGATGACGAACGTCTTGTTGACGGCGTAGGCGACGGCCTGACGCGCCTTCTCGTTGTCGAAGGGGGGCCGCCGGGTGTTGAAGTCCAGCTCGACGTGCGGCGAGGACATCTCGTAGCCGCGCGTCGTGAAGGCGAGGTGCGGGAGCTTCGCGAGTGTCTTGACGTCGCTGTACGGGATGGCCCCGAATCCCCCGATGTGCGCCTCGCCTTTCTCCATGGCGGCGGTCCGGGTCGCCGAGTCCGCGACGAAGCGCGCCACGATGCGGTCCAGATACGGCCGCCCCTTCCTCCAGTAGTCGGGGTTGCGATCCAGTCGGAGGTGCTGCCCGCGCTGCCACTCGACGAACTTGAAGGGGCCGGTGCCGATCGGATTGGTGGCGAGCTTGTTGCTCCGGATGTCCGTGCCTTCGAGGAGATGCTTCGGCACGATCGGTGACTCGTAGCCGGAGAGCGCCATCATGAGGTACGGCGCGGGATTCTGGAGCTTGAAAACGACCGTGTGCGGGTCTGGCGTCTCGATGTCGGTGACGTCGCGGAACGTGATGCCCCCGCGCGGATGGAACTTCTTGAGCACCTCCAGCACGCTGAATTTCACGTCGGCGCTAGTGAGGGGCTTACCGTCGTGGAACTTGACCCCGTGTTGCAGCTTGAAGCTGATGGTCTGGCCATCCGGCAAGATCTTCCACGACTCGGCGAGCCCGGGGATCGGTTTGAGATTGAAGTCGTACTCGAGGAGGCCGTCGTACACCTTCGACATGACCTGTCCGACCGGGCCCGAGGTGCTGATGTAGGCGGCAAGCGTGGGCGGTTCTGGCTGGACGAGCATGACGAGCGTGCCGCCCTGCTTCTGTGCTGAGGCCATATCCGCGGGGAGCACGAGGAGCCCGGCAAAGACCAGCAGGAATGCGGTGAGCAGACGGCTGAGGATCATGGCGACCTCCGTGCGCCGATCACACCGGCGCGGTGCGGTGAATGAAAAAGTCATACGGCCTATGCCGCCCCTACGATTGCCTTGACGGCCTCGGGGTTATCGAGTGAGGAGAGGTCGCCGGGATCAGTTCCGAGAAACGCAGCACGGATGACGCGCCTCATGATCTTGCCGCTTCGTGTCTTGGGCAGGTCCTGAACGAATAGGACCCGCTCGGACTGAAGCGCCTTGCCCAGCTGCCGCACGATTCTGTCCCCGAGCTCGGCCCGGATCGACTCGGACGCGCATTCTCCTGGCCTCAGCGTGACGAAGCAGACGACCGCCTCCCCCTTCACGTCGTGGGGCACGCCGACGGCAGCCGCTTCGACCACGGCCGGGTGCCCGACTAACACGGACTCGACCTCGGCGGGCCCAACCCGTTTGCCGGCGATCTTGAGCGTGTCGTCGGAGCGTCCCTGGAGGAACCAGAAGCCATCGGCATCGATCAGGGCCCAATCACCGTGGACCCACACACTTGGCCATCGAGACCAGTATGTCTGTTCGTAGCGCGGCGGATCTCCCCAAAAGCCCGCCGTCATGCCTGGGCAGGGCTTTGTGAGGACCAGCTCACCCACCTGCCCGCGCACCGGCTGGCCGTCGTCGCCGAATACATCGGCGGCGATCCCCGGAAGCGGGCCGGCGAACGAACAGGGCTTGATCGGGCCGACCGGGAAACACGCCAGGATCGCCCCCGAGAGCTCAGTCCCTCCAGATACATTGATGATCGGCAGGCGACCGCGGCCGACGGTATCGAAGAGCCAGAGGTATGGCTCTAGGTTCCAGGGTTCCCCGGCGGAGCCGAGCATTCGAAGAGTCGAGAGGTCGTGGCGCCAGACCATTTCTTGACCGTGTGGCATCAACGACCGTACCGCCGTTGGAGACAGGCCCATAACGGTGACCGCGTGCCGCGCCGCGAGCGCCCATAGCCGATCGGGTGCGGGATAGTCCAGAGTGCCCTCGTAGAGGACGGCGGTGGCGCCCAGCAAAAGCGATCCCATGATCAACCAGCTCCCCAGGAGCCAGCCCATATCGCTCAGCCAAAACACCCGATCACTCTCACCCACATCGAATGCGTAGGCCAACTCCGTGCCTACCTTCACCGCGATTCCCGCGTGCGTTAGGACAGTGCCCTTGGGCCGGCCTGTCGTGCCGGATGTATGGAGAATCAAGCAGGGACGGTCGGCCTCGCCAGGTTCCGCGACTAATTCTGAAGACTCACCGGCGACCAACTCGTGCCACCAGCAATCGCGTCCGCCGTCCCAGCGAATCTCGACGCCGAGCCGGCGAACGACAACCACGCGACGCACTGTGGGGCATTCAGCCAGGGCCTGGTCGACGATCTGCTTCATGGGAATGGTCCGGCCTCGGCGCGGAAATCCGTCGGCCGTGATCAGTACCTTCGCCCCGCAGTCCTGTAGCCGAGTCGCCACCGCCTCGGGACCGAAGCCGGCGAAGAGGGGACTGAAGATGGCGCCGATGCGGACCACGGCGAGGGCTGCGATCGCCGCCTCAAGGCTCATGGGCAGGAACAGACCGACCGTGTCACCCACGCCAACACCTAACCGCCGCAGCCCATTCGCGAACCGGTTGACCTCCTGCGACAACTCGAGATAGGAGAGCGTACGAACTTGCCCGTCCTCCGACTCCCACACGAGCGCTGGCGACGTCCGCCGCGACGTATCCAGGTGACGGTCCACGCAGTTCGCCGCCAGATTGATCTCGCCCCCTTCGAACCACCTCGGCCATGCGATTCCCCGAGAGGTATCCAGCACCCGCGTGTACGGCCGTGTCCACCGGAGATCCAGATCGCGAGAGACTGCGTCCCAAAACCATTCGGGATCATCCACGGCTCGGAGTTGTAACGCCTCCAACGAGACCACCCCGTGTCGCGTTATGAAGCGGCCGAGGCGACTCTGCGCGGCCTGCTCGGGAGTTGGTCGCCAGACGATCTCGTTCATGTCACGCTTGACTGGACGTCGCTCGCTCATGGCCGAGCCCCGCCCACATCGATCGTGGCCCGCGACCGGACTGCGGTGACCAGGGCCGCGCCAGCTCGAAACGCCTCCAGGTTCCGCTCCGCGGTGCCCTTCGGGACGATCGACGCTACCGTCTCCTCCATCCGCTCACGACTCAGAGGAATGCGTCCTGACGCATGGGAGGCACCCAGCATCACCATGTTGATTGCCGACCGGCTGCGAACTGTCCGGAGGGCTATCTCCGTAGCGTTGACGACCACAACGTCACACACACCCCGGCTGCGAAGCGCCTCGACGACGTCCTCTACGGATCGGATTAGCAGGGGGCTTTTGAGGAGCGGATTCTCGACCCCATCGGTCCTGATGAACTCGTCGTTGGTCAGCACCACCGCGCGCGGGCTGCCGTGAATCAGGCTCACCTTCAAGCATTCTAACGGCTCCAATCCAATGATCAGGTCCACCTCGCCCGCGCGAATTCTCGGAGAGAATACACCCTCCCCGACGCGGATATGGCTGAAGGTGGTCGCAAAACGATGGGTGATCGCCGGGTACTCAGTGCAGGTCGCCTGAATGCCCTCCTCGAAGAACGCGGTCAGGAGCGTCTTGGAGAGCATGATGATCCCTTGTCCCGACTGTCCACAGATCACCAGGTTCAGCCGATTGCCTGCCGGCTTAGCCGTTGCCGGGAAACTCACGAGGACTGCCCCCCCTTGATCTTGGATTCTTTACGCTGCCGATCCACGATCAGCGCGCACGTTCCGCGGGCAATCACGACCGAGACACCCGGGATCCGCAACGCTTCTCGATATGCGTCCTCGAGTTCCCGCACGTCGTAGGCATCGACGACCTTCACGAAGTCGACCTGGCAGGCCCGAACCAGATCCTCGAGGGCGAGCTCCTTTGTGGGCTGCTTGCTCGCGGTGATCCCGAATGCGCCGGGATGCGGCTGCTGGCCGGTTTCCGCAGTCGCCTTGTTGTCCAGGATCATCAGGAGCACGTTCGCGCGGTTGTACACCGCGTTGATGAGCTCCACGATGCCGGAATGGAAGAAGGTGCTGTCGCCCATCACGGCAATCGCCTTCGCATCGATGCCGGAGTGATAGATACCCTGCGCCACGCCCAGTCCCGCCCCCATGCAGATGAAGCTGTTGACCAGTTCGATGGGCGGGATCGCAGCGATCGTGCCGCAGCCGGAATCCCCGCAGACCACAGTTTCATCCGCGATGCTGTCGAGTACCTTTCTCAAGATCAGTGTCGGGGCTGTCTCCGGACATCCCGCGCAGAACTGGCCGCCTATCCTGAACGGCACGCGGTCGCGGAGGAACTCCAGTGATGCTTCGACCGCCTCGAGCTGGGACTGGAGTGGATTCGACCAACCGAACAGTCGGCTGAGTCGCGTCGCAAGCACCTCCGATGTGATCTCCCCCGCGTACGGGATGTGGCCAGTGCGCTTGCCGATGATCCGGGCGGGCCTCTCCGTCATGGTCGCGAGCACCCGGACCTGGTCTTCCATGATTGGCTCGCCCTCTTCCACGACGACAACCGTCCGATATCTCCCCAGCACTCTCCGGAGGAGGGTCTCGGGCACCGGGTACGTGATCGCGAGCTTCGCGACCGCCACACGCTGCGCATCAACCAGGGCGAGCGTCTCTCGAACCTCTTCATGGCTCAATCCAGCCGTGACAATGCAGATCTCGCCATCCGCGTCCGAGACCTGGTGATAGGCGCATGCCTCCACCGCCGCCTGGACAGCCGCCTGGGTCGGTCGAGAGCTCATACGTCCCAGCACGGCGCGATCCACCTCGCCGTGAAAGCGTTTGTGCAACACCGTCGGTCCCGCATCGGGCCATGTGAGATTGAGATTGGCACCCCCCTTCCATCCGCCCGTTTTGTCAAAATGCAATCGGCGACGCCGGACTGCATGGGCGATTTCGCCGAGCGCGACGGGTGCCCTCGCATATCCGAGGCGCACCGTGATCCGCAGCACGACTGGCATGGCAATCTCTTCCGACAAGTCGAAGGCGTATTTAACCAGCTCCTTGGTTTCCTGCACGCTCGAGGGTTCGAGGACGGGAACCTCGGCGAATCGCGCCAACCACCGCGAGTCCTCTTCGACCTGCGAGGTCTCCGCCGCCGGATCATCGGCGACCACCACGACCAGCCCGGTCACGCCGAGCATGCTCGATGAGACGAGTGGATCTGCGATCCAGCTCATGCCCACGTTTTTCATGATGCACATCGCCCGAGCGCCACTCATCACGGCTCCGAGGGCCACTTCGTAGGCGCACTTCTCATTGGCCGACCATTCGACATGCATCTCCGGATAGATGCGGGCGGCGTGCGCCAGCGCTTCGAGCACATATGTCACCGGCGCACCGGGATAGCACGCGGCTACCTTGACGCCAGCTTCGATCGCGCCGCGGGCGATGGCGTCATTGCACGTCAGGGGCAGAATCGCGCCCGGCCGATCTTCGTAGAGGTCGTTCCGGGCAAACTTCTCGTAGGGACGGTCCGCGTACTCCTTGACCTCATAGCTCTTGTTCTTAGGCACTTCGTGTTCCTCCGTTATCCCGGCGTTGTCGACCCGTTGAGTTGGTTCCGCGCGAGATCATGGCCCGATTTCTACCGGCGGCGATCCCGACGGTTTGCCGAATCGGCGTCCCAGGACGGTTTTCGTCGAACCCGCCGAGTGCTTGCCAAAGCAAACCTCCCGCCGCCGCCACGAGCACGGCCAGCACCACGACCATGAGTGCGCGATCGACCGGCGACACGTTCAGCGTTTCCTGATGCGACACACGGTCGCCTTGAAATTGGTCTGATCCGAAATGGGGCAGCGTTGCTCGGCGGGAAGCAGCCGGTTGACTGGATTCCACGGATGATATGGTTGCCGCTCGTCCCATCCGAGCGGGATGAAGATCGCGGTCGGGCGGATGCCCGCGTCGACGTGGGCGATGGCTTCGATCGTTCCCCGGGGGCTTTCCACGACAACCCGATCCCCGGATCGGATCCGGTGCGGTGCCGCCTTGTCTGGATGGATATGAACGCGCAGATCCGGGCAGATCTCCTGCGCCTGCCAAAAGAAATGCGTCCAAGAGTGGAAATGAACGGCAGGGGGACGCCCGGTCACGAGCTCCGTGTCGTAGCCTTCGACTTGGGCCGAGCTTCGATCGACGATCCGAACCGTCCGGCCCAAGGCCCGATCGGCCCAGAACGGGCTCTCGATCCCCTCCGCGCTGTCCGACGTGAGGTACTCGAGATGGGGGAGCGGGATCAGGCTCTCGGGCTCGGCGTAGAACTCCGGAAGCGCGCTCAACCCGTACTGCCGGAGACGTGCATCCAGCCGTTCCGTCCAGAGCTCCAGCTTGCCGGAGGGCGTCGGAAAGCGCCGGCCGGCAGGCGCGCCCGGGAATGTGGAGCCGTCGAGGAAGAGCGTCTCGATCTCCGGCGAGTCTTCGGACACGAGCGGACCGCGGACCCAGCCGCGCGGATCGCGCCGCAGACGCGCGACGCTCATGCCACGCACCAGCGGATGCTGGATCATGAACTCGTCCCAGAGAACGGCCGGGTCCTTGTACTTTTCCTTGAGGATGTCGCCGAAGCCCAGCCGCTTGCCCAGCTCGATCCAGAACCAGTAGTCCGGCTTCGCCTCGCCCGGGGGATCCACGAGCTTGTCGATCCACACGACGCGCCGATCCTCGGACAACCGGTTCACCTCTCCGGCCTCGATGCCGGACGCCATAGGGAAGACATAGTCCGCATACGTGCCGGATTCGTTGCGGAAGAGCTCGAGATGCGCGACCACGTCCAGGTTCTGAAGCGCCTCGCGCAGCGCTGCCTGGCCGGGCCAGAGCGACAACGGGTTCCCGGTCATGATCAGCGCCTTGATCGGATAAGGCCGGCCCTCCCGCATCGCCTCGAGCCATCCCGCCGGGGAGCGCCGAATCGGGCGACGAAAAGGACGCGGAGCGACGAGCGGCAGCTCGGCGCCCAACGGAAGCGAGCTGCCGATCATCATGACCCCGGCGCCGGGCTTTCCCCAGTTGCCGGTGATCACGGCGAGCATCATCAGGACGCGACTGCACTGCGCGCTGTTGCTGTGCTGGGTGATACCGCGACAAGCAAAAATGACCGCGCGCTGCGCGCGGGCATAGCTCTCCGCGAGCCGCACGATGGTCGTCGCGGGAATATCGGTGATCCTGGCCGCCCACTCCGGCGTGTACTGCTTTTCGAGGACGAAGCGCCGGATCTGATCGTAACCCTCGACCCAGCGATCGATGAATGCGGCATCAACGAGATCGCGCGTGATCACGTGATGGATCATCGCGAGGCCCAGCGCCATGTCCGTGCCGGGCCGAATGGCCAGCCACTCGTCAGCCTTCGAGGCAGTGACGGTGTGGCGCGGGTCCACCACCACCATCCGCGCTCCTCCTGCGAGCCGGCAGTTCTGGATGAGCCCGAAGTTCACCGGCCGGGTCGCCGCCATGTTGTCGCCGATGAAGAGATAGAAATCCGACGAGCCCAGGTCGGCTTCGGTGTAGGCATTCCCGCTGTTGCCTATGGACACCCCTTGCGTCATTTCGAAGGCGAGGTCCGCCCCCATCGCGCAAAACGCGTTCGTCCCCGAGAAGTTGGGCGTGCCGAAGGCGTCCCGGAACAGCGCAGCCATCCCGTGCAGAGCGAGGAGCCCGCTCCGCGTTCCCGAGAAGATCGCCAGGGCCTCAGGCCCATGTTCGTTGCGGACCCGCTCGAGGGCCGCGGCCAGTTCGTCCAGCCCCTGTTCCCATCCGATCGCGACGAACCGACCTTCTCCGCGCCGTCCCGCGCGCTTGAGCGGTCGTGTCATGCGATGGGGATTGTCCTGCATCTGAACGAGCAGCTGCCCCTTCGCGCATAGGCGCCCCTTGGTGACGGGGTCTTCGCTATGCCCGACGATGGACACCACGCGACCGTCCTCGACATACACCCGAGTGGTGCAGCTGTTGAAGCACATGTTGCAACCCGCCCGGGCCGAGCTGGACGCAAGCACGGACGTCTTTGGCGTGTTGTACGGAAAGCCCGCGGCCGCGAGCACGGTGGGCCGCCCGATGACCCGCCACATCCATGCCGCGATTCCTCGAGCGTCGATCACGCCCGTGCCGCCGTCGCCGGATCCGCCGGGGCTGGAGTGCCCATCAACGGTCCCAGCGGACTCTCGAGATAGATGGTCGACGGCTCGAGGCCGAAGTGATCCACGGCCCGCACGGTACGTCCCTGTTGGCGTGCGCGCGCCGACAGCTCATCACGGGCTCCGATCGACAAGGCATGGGTCGGACAGATCGCGACACACGCGGGCGGAAGTCCGGCCGCTCTGCGCTCGAGGGACAGGGTGCACTTATCGGCCCACTTGTTCACGGGGTCGAAGCCCATGACGCCGTAAGGGCACGCCCTCACGCACTCCTGGCAACCCGTGCACTGGCTCCGATCCACGACGACCACGCCGTCGCTCGCACGCTTCGCGATGGCGCCAGCGCCGCAGGCCCGCAAACAGGCAGGACGCTCGCACTGTTGGCAGACGGCATCCATGTACTCGATTCGACCAGTCCGCGGGGATGTCCCGTCGAAAATCCGAGTCCGGAACTGTCCAGGCCCGAGGTGATGTTCTAGCTTGCACGCCACCTCACACGCATTGCAGCCGATACAACGGCCCACGTCGAACATCAATGCAAGCTGCGGCATTACGCTTCGCGTGCCTCACGCAAAGTTCGCGACCCGTGACTCGTGCGGATCAAGCTCGCTCAGGGCGCGCAGCTCATCGGCCGTCGGAGCCGGAGTCGTCTCCACCCCGTCCGACGGGACGCGCAGCGGAAACCCGGTCCGCTCCTGTATCTCGTCGAGACTCGTAAACGGATGGATGCTCTCCACCTCGAGCAGCCCATCGCGACCGGGGCGAAACACGCAGAGTGGGGTGTACACGCGATCGACGTTGCCGGCCGCGGTGACAAAATCGCACGCCTCTACGAAGGTCCGCCGATCATGGCGCGTTCGCCAGACGACCACCCGTCGGGCGAGCGACATCGCGAATCCGGCGCCGCCGCCGCCGATGAACTTGACCTTTGGGTGATCCGGCGATCCGAGCATGCTGTTGTTGAGTCGCGCCCGGGCATCGATCTGCGGCGCGCTGAAGAAGGCGAGATCGACTCGCCGCCGCGCGACCAGGTCATAGAACTCCGGGAGAGTGAACAGGCTCGCGCTTCCCCTGAACAGCTCGGACGACATGGTGGCGACCGGGAGGTATCTCGGCCGAGGGTCGACGCCCCCACTCAAGTTGATCACAGTGACGTGAGGCGCGTAGAGGCGCTTCGCCAGGAACACGGCGGCGAGAGGGAGCGGTGAGCTGTGACCAACGAACACGATTTCGCGATCCCGGACGCGCCGTGCGATTGTGACCGTCATGATGTCCGCCGCCGTCGATTGCGAGACGCTGCGCACACTCATCTCGCTGTGTGTCCTGACTCGACAGCCCGGTCCGCAGGCGCCGTTTCTTCAAGGTAGCGTCGCAATCCCTCCGGAGTGCGACTCAGCTCGATATAGTGCCGCATGCCTTCCTCGTCTACCTCATAGAGCGGATAGCAGCTGCCCGGCCGGGCTCCCCCCGGCACGTGAACGACGGCGTCCACCATGAAATGCGGGATCAGCGTGAGCTCCGCCTGCCGCTCGAAATCCTCGCTCGGCACGATCTCCTCGGCAGTGACGATGATATGCTTGGCGGCCCGGGAGGCGACCTCGTCATACACCGGGTTCCCGAGCACCCGTACGTTTCCGGCCGCGTCGACATACGGCGCATGCATGACGAACCAATCCAGTTCGATCTTCGGCACGGCATAGACCTCCAGCCCGGTGTACGGATCGGCCACTTTCCTGAGCCCCAGCCCCGCGGGGATGTCGGTTGCCTCCAGCGCCCCGACCGGAATCGGCTGAAACGGAATGCCGAAGGATGCCGCCCGCATCCCGTGCAAGATAGTGGTTCAGGTATGCTCGAGGTGTTTGACGACTCCACTCTCCACGGCGCGGCGATGGTGCCAGGCCACGCCGAACCGTTCCAGCGAGATCACACCGCTCGCGGTCAAGGACAAGGCGCCTGCCGCGCAGAGGAGATCAGCATCGTAACCCGGAGGCGATTTATAGAGCCTCAGGCCTCGCTTACCTTGCCGAGCGAGTTCGCGCACGAACGCGGCAGGAACTCTGAAGATTTGATCACCGCCGAAGGAGATCACCGACCCGTCTGCCACAAGACCTGCGGCGGCTTCGAGCGACACGACCTTTCCCTCTCGCATCTACACCTCCAAATACCGCCTGCGGATCTCGGTGTCCTCTCGAAGGTCTGCGATACCCCCTTCGTACACGATCTGGCCCTTCCAGATGACGTACACGCGTTCCGCCAGTCGCAGCGCGACGGCCAGCTTCGACTCGACGAGCAGGACTCCGATCCCGAGAGCTGTGACTCTTCGAATCATGCGCTCCAGTAGCTCGACGATCACGGGTGCCAGCCCTTCGGTCGGCTCGTCCAGCAGGAGCACCTTCGGGTTGCCCATGAGCGTCCGCGCGACCGTCAGCATCTGTTGCTCACCGCCCGAGAGAACTCGGCCCTTCGAGGTTTGCCGTTGCTTCAAGTGAGGAAACTCCTCGAGGAGTCTGTCCACCGACCAACGGCCGTCCTCGGGTCGCGCACCGGGCTTGAGCCCCATCAGCAGGTTCTGCCGTACCGTGAGCGTCGGAAAAATTCGACGTTCCTGAGGAACATACCCAATTCCAGCGCGGGCGATCTGATGCGGTAGCAGACCGAGCAGTTCTTGGCCGTCGAAGCGAATGGAACCAGCGCGGGGCCTGATGAGACCCATGATGCTCTTCAATGTGGTGCTCTTGCCGAACCCGTTGCGGCCGAGTACACAGGTCACCTGCCCGGCGGGAACCGTCAACGAAACCCCTTGCAAGATCTGCGTCTTTCCGTAAAACGTGCAGAGCTCCTTGACTTCGAGATTCACGGACGGCTGTCCCGAGTACCGAGGTACGCTTCCTTCACTTCGGCGTTCTGCCGGATGTCATCCGGCGACCCCTGCGCCAGGATGCGGCCGTAGTGCAGGACACTGATCCGGTCGGCCAGGGCGAACACGACGTCCATGTCGTGTTCGACGAGAATCATCGTCCGGCCCTCGGTCATGCGCCGAAGGAGCGCCGTCATCTCATGCGTTTCCGCCGAGGATATGCCCGCGGTTGGTTCATCGAGGATGAGCAGTCTCGGCGCGAGCGCGAGGGTGAGACCGATTTCGAGTGTCCGTTGTTTGCCATAGGCCAGCTCACCAGCCGGCACATCGTGAAATGCCCCGAGTCCAACGACCTCGATCGCTCGGTCCGCCTCCTCGTGCACGCGCCTCAGCCGGCGCAATGACCGGAGGGCGTTCACCCGGATTCCCTCCTTGGAGAGCATCGCATTTCGCATGTTCTCGAACACCGTCATCTCCGGAAAGACGTTGATGATCTGGAACGAGCGGGCGATCCCGAGCCGGACCCGGCGATAAGGAGACCACTCGGAGATGTTCGTCCCGTCGAAGCGCACCCCTCCTTTGGAGGGCCGGTACTTCCCGGTGATGATATTGATCAGCGTCGTCTTGCCTGCCCCGTTGGGACCGATGAGCGCATGACGCTCCCCGGCCGGGATCTCCAGATCGACGCTGGCAAGGACCTCGAGCCCGCCGAAGTTCTTTGAAATGCCTTCAAGGCGCAACGCGCCGCTCATCCCCTGGCCTCCGGCTCCAGCGGACTCACCTCCACCCGGATGGGCCGCCGGTGCTGCATTCGAGCCCACTCGCCGATCCCCACCAGACCCCGCGGTGCGTACAACACCACGATGATAAAGATCACCCCCATCACGATCTGCCAGCGATCGGTCACGCCGGAGATGAAGTCTCCGAAGTAGACGAAGAAGGCTGCGCCGAGGATGGGCCCGAAGAAGGACTTGGTCCCCCCGATGAACGCCATCAGGACGACATCCGTCGATTGGTTGAGATCGATCGCGCTGGTCGAAACAAAATCCCGGAAAATGGCTGATAGCGAGCCCGCTAGACCAGCCAGCGCCGCGGCCAACGAATACATCAATAGCCGCGTGCCAAAGACGTTATAGCCGAGGAATTCTGCGCGTTCCTCGTTCTGACGAATGCTCACCACCGCGTTCCCAAACGGCGTGCGCGTCATCACGGCCCAGATCACCGCAAGAGTTGGCACGACGAACGCGGCGACGAGGTAGTACAGGTGTTCTGGATTTCGAGTCTGAATGAGCCCAATCAAGGGGATCGACAGGTCCCTCGGCACGAACCCGCCGAAGCCATCGTCGCCACGCGTGAGCTCGCGCCACTTCCAGGCCACAGCAAACACGAGCTGGCCGAACGCCAACGTGAGCATCGCGAAATACGGCCCGCTCAGCCGAACGCAGAAATTGCCGATGACGACCCCGCCGAACGTCCCGGCCAGC
>Ga0187893_10006589_pt1 | contig 19731 bp, 13 predicted proteins | sample MA1701074metaG_FD_139574 | JGI IMG/M metagenome (GOLD analysis project Ga0187893, IMG submission 139574) | White microbial mat communities from a basaltic lava cave in the Kipuka Kanohina Cave System on the Island of Hawaii, USA - MA170107-4 metaG ...
CGATGTTTTGGGACGGAGCGTGGCAGGGCTTGTCAATGAACAAAAAGAGGCGGGAGAGTATGCCGTTGAATGGAATCCAAGCGGGGTTGCATCGGGTGTGTACAGTTACAGGTTGACCGTCACAGACGCGCGCGGACCGCGTACTCTCTCCAAAATCATGTTACTGCTCAAATAACCTTCGGAGTCAGTGTGCAACCAGAAAATAGCGAGAGACCTCCACCTCAAAGCAACAGCTCTTCAGCAGAAGTCTCCCGGTGAGTGACACGGCTCCCTGCCCACAATCCCGCAAGCGGGATTGACGGGGCTGTGTCAACTCACCTCCAAGATAGAAAATCCCCCACTCATAATCATCATTGGAGGCAGTATGTATCTCCCCATAATATCCCGCAGGAGCGCACTCGCAGCCCTGCTGTTGCTCACGACCTGTGGCGCGACGGCACAGAATTGGCAATTCACGAGCGGTCCCAATCGTCCGCATGAAGTCATCGATATTGCAGTCGGGAAGAATGGAAGTACCCAGAAGCTGTATGCAACGGACGTGGACACTCTAAAACTCTCCACAAACGCCGGATCAACATGGTCGCCGATTGGGGCATCCACGTTTCTTGCACCACTCGTCGTTGCCTGTAAAACCACAGACCCCGATGTTGCAATTGTAGCGAAGTTTCATCTGGGAAATCCATCAACGGCGGCCGTCTTCCGAACGGTCAACGGGGGATCTTCGTGGTCGGATGTTACTCCGAGCGCTTCCCTTGATTTCACCCCACAGCGTCTTGTGATTTCTGCAGCAGATCCCAACTATGCATTCCTCGGAACCGAAAGGACTTCAGGCGACGATCAGACAACATTGTGGCGCTCTTCAGACGCGGGAACTAACTGGTCTGGTATTAGTTATTTCAAGGACAATGCCCAACCATTTGTAAATGATATCTTGTGTTACCCCAACACTGGTTCGTACGCGGACTATATTTGGGTTGGCGGCTCCACCAAAGACTACGTTGATGAACCGGATATGGAAACGGAGGGAAGCGTTAAACGAAAAGGAGTTTGGCGTTCCACTAACGGCGGTGTGAACTGGACCTTCCAGGGTGATGCCATGGGAAGTTCAGACCGTAACGTCACAGCGCTCGCGATTTCGATACAGACGAATACACTACTGCTTGCAGCAACCACAAGCGGAAGCCAGGCCTCGATCTTTCAATCAACGGACTATGGCGCCACATGGTCTGTGTCGAGCAACAGGCCCGGGGGAGCAGTTGTCCGATCAATGAAGGTCAATCCGTACAACTCAGATCAGATACTCGTGGCTACTGATGAAGGTGTTTTCATGAGCGCAAATCGCGGAGGAACATGGGGAGCTCAAAACACGGGATTGTCCGCAGGGTCGATGAATGTGATGGCAATTGCCTATGATCTTGCTGATACAGACGGCAAGACCGCGTACATTGCCACGGGGACATCAGTGTACAAGGGGACGTTCGGTACGTCTTGGTCATGGTCACCAGCCGTCACAGGAACCAACTACCTGAATACAACAGCGCTTGCAGTACAAGGGGGAACTCTGTTCGCAGCTTGGTCCGGGTGGGACGCTGTAACCAAATACTCCTCAGGTTCATGGAGTATCGTGAGTTCAACACAGGATTTCGTCCCGGGTGGAACGGCGGTATCAACCAACGCTTCGTACGCGTATGCTTCTGGCGCTCTGAAGAGTAAAGGTGTGATTTACCGAACAACAAATGGCGGAACGGGGTGGAGTCAAGTTAAGAAGCTGACTGTCACCCCGACCTCATTTACCACTTTGGCTGCAGATCATAAGACGAATTCGACGCGTGTGTTTGCGGGCCTCACAGGTACTGGAATCGGATCCAACAATTTCTACTACAGTACGAACAGTGGCGAAGATTGGAGCCAACAGCTTATCTCTGATGTCAATGGTGTACCGGTCAATGCTATTGCAGTTGATGCATCGACCGGCTCATCGTACTCTACCAAGATATACGCCGGTCTTGGTTCAACGAAAGGTATCTACCGGTCAACAGACGGTGGGGCAAGCTTCTCGTTCCTTGCCATGAACAGCTATAGCATTACCGCTATCGCGTTGAACTCCAACACTTCAGCCCTTGCAGATACAATCTACATTGCGGAAACAACCCGGATGTGGAAATCCACCAACGGTCTGGCAAGCGCACCAACGGAACTGTCAATCCCGTTCAGCGGATCGGGTGGGGCAAAAGCAATCCTCATGCACCCATCGTACGGAAATGCGGCAAACCATGTTTGGGTGATAACCGGTGACGGCCAGAAGATCTATGAGACCAAGAATGGTGGAGCAAATTGGTCGGAGGTCAATACGGGTTCCCTGCCCAAGCCGCTGCACACGTTGCGTCGGGATCCTGCAAACGACAGCTTGATTTACATTGCTACCAAGGATGGTGTTTACAAAATCAATACTCCGCCTGAGATTGTCACCGGCGTGTCGGGAAGCATTGTTAGTGGTACCGCGTATGTTACCTGGAACGCAAACGTGGAAACCGATCTGGTTTCAAATGCGTATCAGGTGTGGAGGTACAACAAAACTTGCTCTGCTGGATACTGTCCGAACAAGATTTGTGGGCCGGAAACAGATTCAGTCAACATAGCCACCACGGGTAATACATATTACCATGATACCTCAACTCCCGTTGCAAATTGTGGGACAACAGGGATTGGATTGGGTTTGGTGGGCTATCATATAAAAGCCGTAGATGTTGCACAGGTTTCGGGAAAGTCAGCGAACAAGGAATTCAACAAGGGTATGGAAGACGAGTGGCGTCCGCATGTTCCGGGACCAATTCCAGATGAGGTTCCCCGGTCATTCTTCCTTGAAGCAAACTATCCGAATCCATTCAACCCGACAACTCAGATCCGTTACGGACTGCCTGTGTCCGCGCACGTTCACCTTTTAATTGTGGACGCATTGGGTCGTGAGATATCCGTGCTAGTTGACAAGCAACAGGAAGCGGGTACTAGGTCGGTCGAGTTCAACGTATCCAGGTTGGCAAGCGGAGTGTATTTCTACAAGCTATCGGCAGGTGAGTTTACTGACATCAAGAAGATGATCGTGACAAAGTAAAAACGAGCAACCGTTTCGTGTTTTGAGCACCGCCCGTCAGCCGGAAGGTTGGCGGGCGTTTTGTTTTACAACCGCAAAACGGTTGTCTCCAGCCGCTTCCTAACTTGCGAATCACTCCTCTCATTGAGATATTGGTGTCGGAAAACTTCAGGGAGTCATGACCTCAAAAAACATCATTCCGGCATGTACGCGCGCCATCATCAATCTTGGAGCATTTCGGCAGAACCTCCGCGTCATCAAAAGCCGGATCAAACCCAACACAAAAATCATGGCGGTGGTGAAGTCGAATGCATATGGCCACGGCGTCAAGGAGATTTCCCGTGAAGCTGAACGAAACAAAGTAGACTACCTTGCCGTTGCGCGGGTGTTCGAAGGTGTCGAGATTCGGGAAGAGGGAATTAGAATGCCGATACTTGCCTGTGAAGCTGCCGCCAAGCCAAGCATCGAAGAAGCGATTCTGCACAATATCGATCTCACCGTGGTATCTCTTGCCGATGCGCATGTTATCAATCATTGCGCCGGTGCTCTCAATCGCAAACCGCGGATTCACATAAAGGTTGATACAGGAATGGGTCGGCTCGGGATGATGCACACCTCGGCACCTGAGGTTATTGCCTCGATCGCCCGTCTTCAACACGTGGAAATCGCCGGTGTGTTCAGTCATTTTGCAACATCCGAGGAATCTGATCAGACATTCGCGCTCGAACAACTGTCCGGATTCAACGGGGTTCTGGAAGGACTCCATCGGCTGAAAATAGAAGTCCCGCTTGTTCATATGGCAAACAGCGGAGCGATTTTCAATCTTCCACAATCACACTTTGACATGGTTCGCCCCGGAATAAGTCTTTATGGCTATTCACCGGATCGCCGGATGGAAGCTCAGTCGGCTCTTGTGCCGGTCATGTCGGTGGTCTCTCGTGTTTCGTTTCTGAAATCCGTGAAGCAGAGTATGAGCATTTCGTATGGACGGAAATACTTCACGAAGACAGATACTATCATTGCCACAATCCCTATCGGATACGGAGATGGGTTTTCCCGTTCGCTGACGAATAAAGCCGAGTGCATCATCAAGGGACTCAAATATCCGATCGTCGGCACGATTTGCATGGATCATGTCATGGCGGATGTCGGTCCTGAGAACGAGGTTCAAGCGGGTGACGAGGTGACCCTGATCGGAAAGAATGGAAGTGAGGCCATTTCCTGCTGGGATGTAGCTGAAAAACTAGGAACAATTCCGTATGAAATTACCTGCCTGATTACGCCACGCGTTCCAAGAATTTATGTTGACGGACAGGAACAAAGGGATGCTGCGTGATGTTGTCAGATGTGCGAGATAGACTCATTAACGGGAATCATCGCATCTATTTGATGCAGCTTACATCTTGGAGTTGACATTGGAAGTGTCATCCTCTATCTTACCTACAAGAAATGTCATAGTGATGAGAGGAATTCTCAAATATCGTGTTGTTGTTGTAACATTGGTGCTGGTATTCAGCCTCTTCAGTATAGGGTTACCGATTGTTTTGGCATCCTGCCCGATGATGAAGTCCGGCTTAAGGATGGCATGTTGCATGGGCGATGAACCCATTCGGTCAATGAGTCTAAGGACAGACATTGATACATCTTGCTGCAAAACCACTATGGCAGTTGAAAGAAATATCAATGAGTTTGTTGGGAAGGAAATCGTCAAGTTTGAGGTAGCGCTGACGGTTCTCCCACTGTTTGTTCCATCCTCAAATAATACAAATAGGTTCATTTCATTTACCCCTCGTTCGTCCTCACCGTCGACGGCGGATGATATTCCCGTTCTTACCTCTTCTCTTCTTATTTAAGCAACTCACAAGGTAACGAGTGAATGGATTTCTATTCACCACAGGGTGAAGTGCGTTTACGCATTTCATTTTGGTGACGATTAATTTCGATTTCGTCCAGACTTACTTGTGAGGTTCGCATGAGATTCGTTTTGAGTGCAATTATGGTTGTGGTTGTGTCCTTGTTGGCGTACGGCCAGCAACGACCACCAACCCTCGATTTGCAACAACTCATCGGGGAGGCCCTCAAAAACAATCCTGAAATCCAGGTATCACTTTCTGAAGTTGATGCTGCCCACGCCAGAGTGGGCCAGGCGGGCACGCTTGATGATCCTGAATTGGCATATATGCGGGAAGAAATACCGGGCTTCCGATTCAATGAGGCGATGTATTCACGGGTTGAGCTAGCGCAATCATTCCGTTTCCCGTCCAAGCTTTCCAGAGAAACCAAGATTGCGGAAATCAATGCCGAGCATTCGCATCACGATCTCTACGAGAAGGAACTTGAGATTATTGCGAGACTCAAGGCGGCGTACTATGGGCTCTGGTTCGTTCAGCAGTCGATAACACTGAACAGGGAAAACGTCCGGTTGCTGCAGCAGTTCGTGAAAATTGCGAAGACGAAATTTGGGGCCGGTGATGCTTCGCTTCAGGATGTGTTGAAGGCGAATGTCGAACTTGCTAAGCTCGAGAATGAAGGGACAATGTTACAACAGCAAGAGCTAAGCGCGAAAGCAATGCTCAGCGCAATTCTTAACCGCAGGCAAGATGATACTCTCGGTGTTGCGGCGCTACCGGACAGCCTAACCGCGGGGGCTCCTCTCGACACGCTTCAGGAGATTGCCCTTCGGTCAAGGCCAATGCTATTGCACGACTCCCTTGCGGTGGAAGAAAGCCGGGTGATGCTCTCACTCTCACAACGGGAATATCTCCCCGACTTCAGAGTCGGCCTTGAATTTGTTACAGTCCCCGTCGGTGATTTTCGAGGGTGGGGCTTCAGGGCAGGTATTACACTACCATTCGCTCCGTGGGTCATCGGGAAAGCGGCCTCACGGGTGGAAGAAGCAACGGCAACAATCAGCAAATCATCTGCCACGTTGAACGCATCGCGCAACATGGTGCTGTCGAATGTTAGGGATTTGTACTTCAAGTCTCAATCAATGAAACGCTTGCTCGATTCGTATCGCACGGTGATTCTTCCTCAAGCGCAACAGTCCCTCAAGGCAAGCATGACTGCCTATCAGAACGGACGTTCTGACTTTCTGATGTTAATTGACGCCTTCAGAACGCTCGTGGAGCTTTCGATGGAATCGCTCATGGTACGGATGCAGTTCGAGCAGTCGGTATCGGATCTGGAACGGCAAGTCGGTGTGCCAGATATTGTTTCTCATAAGTGACAGAAGGAATAAAGCATGAAAAAGAATCTCATAGGCTTTGTACTGTTTGTGCTCGTGTGCGCAGTCATCGTATTCATCTACCCAAAGCCGTTTTCAGAGCACGAACGGGAGATACAATATCGGACTGATTCAATGATACCCGGGGATCATAGTGATCAGCCCGGTAAATCTCCGATGGGAATGGATCGAACCCCGGGCTATGCCGAACAGTCAAATCCTGACCCATCCGATGAACCGCCGGCGAATTCTTCCTACTACACCTGTGCAATGCATCCTTCCGTTCACAAGGATAAACCAGGGGCATGTCCGGTCTGTGGCATGGCACTCGTGAAGAAATCCTCACGACAGGAATCTGCTGCTGTGAATACGGAGAATCTTAAAAGAATCAGCCTCTCTCCGACTCAGCGCGTGATGGCGAATGTCACGACCGCAATCGTTGAGCGAAAGACGCTGAAGAGGGAGGTGGCTGCTATTGGCGTCGTGGATTTTGCAGAACCAAACTATCTGCACATCAGCATGCGGTTCTCCGGGCGGCTCGACAAGTTGTATCTGACGTACACAGGTCAGAATGTACGCAAGGGCGATCCTGTTGCCGAAGTGTACAGCCCCGAAGCAATCTCTGCACAGGAGGAGTATTTGCTTGCGTTGGAATCGTGGGAACGGTTGAGGCATGCGCCTGAAAATGTTACAACCGGGGCCGCTGATCTTTACGACCAGGCAAGGCAGAAACTGCTTCGCTGGGGATTTACCGAGCTGCAGGTAAAGAAGCTGGATGATACCCGCCAGATTGCTCAGAACGTCACGATGCTTTCTCCCATCAGCGGGACAGTAGTGAAGAAGAATGTCGATCCCCAACATTACTCAGCTATGGGGGAAGATATTTATGATGTCGCTGATCTCTCGACCGTCTGGGCCTATTTGGATGTATATGAGAAGGATATCAGGTTTGTCAAAATTGGGCAGACAGTTCGTGTCACGACGGAAGCATATCCAAGCGAAGTATTCACAGGACGGGTAACATTCATCGACCCCATCTTGAATGCTGATACGAGAACCGTCCGGGTGAGGACAGAATTTGGCAATGCCTCCGGCAAGTTAAAGCCAAACATGTATGTCAAGGCTTTGATTACCGTTCCTTCAATGAATGTGCTTCTTGTTCCAGCTTCGTCTGTTGTGTCAACCGGCAAACGGAGTATCGTGTGGGTGGAGGTGGAGACAAATACGTTCGAGCCGCGAGACGTTGTCATTGGTTCTACCACCGAATCGTACGCCGAACTTCTCAGCGGCCTCGATGGGGGAGAACAGGTTGCAGAAACCGGTGGCTTCTTGATCGACTCTGAGAGTTCACTACAACAGCCATCATCGGCTGATCCACACGCGGAACACCGAAGGCAGACGGTTGATCAGTCGAAGGCAGAACCTCCACAGCAAGAAAAATCACACTTACATTCGGAAGCTCTTGTTGAGTCCGATGGGGTGAGCGAAGTGAACATCCTTGTCAAGGGAAGATACTCACCGGACATTATTCATGTGAAGCTCGGCCAGCCGATCTGGTTGAAGTTCTATCGTGACGAAGATGCTGATTGTACCAACGAAGTTGTGTTTGAAAGCTTGAACATACGTCGTCGGCTCCCAGCGCGGAGAACGACATTCATTGAGTTTACCCCAAATGATACGGGTGAAATTGCGTTTGCTTGCGGAATGGGAATGGTGAGGGGAAAGCTGATCGTTGAAAAATAGCGGCTTGGGGTAATGGGGTTCGTTAAACAACAAGGTTGATCTTTCGGGAAAGAGACCATTATGATTGAAAAAATAATAGACTATTCGGCGCGCAACAGATTTGTGGTGATTGTGGTCTACCTCATAATCATTGGCTGGGGTATTTGGTCGATTGCCCATACGCCGCTCGATGCGATTCCAGATCTGTCTGAGAATCAAGTGATCGTGTTCACCGAATGGATGGGACGGGCACCAAAGCTTGTAGAAGACCAGGTAACATTTCCGCTTGTGACTGCGCTCCAGGGTGTGCCAGAAGTCCACGCAATCCGGGCGCAGTCGATGTTTGGCATGTCGTTTATCTACATCATCTTCAATGAGAGTACTGATTTATATTGGGCACGAAGTCGTGTGTTGGAGAAACTCTCTAGTGTACAGTCGACTCTCCCACAGGGAGCAAAGATGCAACTCGGTCCGGATGGAACTGGCGTTGGACATGTATTCTGGTACACCGTTGAAGGCAACTACGATCTGGGAACGCTCCGGGCAATTCAGGATTGGTATGTGAAGCTCAATCTTCAGGGCGTTCAAGGTGTTGCAGAAGTCGCGTCCATCGGTGGGTTTGTCCGTCAGTACCAGGTGGATGTAGATCCTAGCAAGATGAGAGCGTACAGTGTCACACTTGCCGACGTGCAGAACGGAGTCATGCGTTCAAACAATGATGTTGGAGGGAAAATCCTTGAAGTGTCCGATGCTGAATACTTCGTGCGCGGACAGGGCTACGTGCAATCGGCGAGGGATGTCGAGAATATTATCGTTGGCGCCGGCCGGAATGGAACGCCGGTGTCCATCCGGAATATCGGTAGAGTACAATTGGGCGGCGACATCAGACGTGGATCGTTGGAAAAGGATGGCAAGGGCCAGGTTGTTGGTGGCATCGTGGTGATGCGGTACGGTGAGAATGCAATGGATGTTATTGAACGTGTGAAGCAGCGAATCACGGAGATTTCTCCCGGGCTGCCCAAAGGGGTTGAGATCAAGGCTGCCTACGACCGCACCACACTGATTATGGCTGCAGTTGGAACACTGAAAACAGCGCTCGTTGAAGAGGCTATCGTTGTTGGCCTTATTGTGCTCTTCTTCCTTCTCCATGTCCGCAGCGTCATACGCGTGATTATAGAGATTCCGATTGCGGTGATGATCGCATTCATCTTCATGAAGCTATTCGGCATTACGTCCAACATCATGTCTCTGGGAGGGATTGCCATTGCCATCGGCGTTGTCGTTGATGCGTCGATTGTTCTTGTGGAGAACGCGTACAGAAATGTTGCAAGAGCGCAAGAAGAAATGGGGGAGCTGGCCAGAGAGGATTATGTCGAGATTTCCATACGCTCGGCCAAGCAGGTCGGCCCTGCGATTTTCTATTCTGTTGCCATTATGGTGGTCTCGTTCCTTCCAGTCCTTCTGCTGGAAGGACAGGAAGGAAAGCTCTTCCGGCCGCTCGCACTAACAAAGACTTTTGTGCTTGCCGGATCAGCAATCATAGCGATTACACTCGTACCGATGCTGATGACGATGCTGACACGCGGGAAATTCCGCAGTGAGAAGAAGAATCCAATTACCAGATTCCTCAATGCGATGTATGCGCCGATTATTCATTGGGTTCTGAAACACCGGAAGACGACGATTTCCCTCAACGTAATTGCACTGTTGATTACGATTCCTATGATTCTCAGCATGGGGTCCGAGTTCATGCCGCAACTTGATGAAGGAAGCCTTCTGTTTATGCCGGTAACGCTTCCATCGGCTTCGATCACTGAAGTGAACCGCATCATGCAGGTGCAGGACGCCGTAATTATGTCTGTTCCTGAGGTCGAGACTGTGTTAGGGAAGGCAGGAAAGGCAGAGACCTCAACAGATCCTGCACCGGTGAGCATGCTGGAATCAATCATCCTTCTTAAACCAAGGGAGCAATGGCGTTCCGGCATCACAAAAAATGATATTATTTCAGAGCTTGATGCAAAACTGCAAATTCCGGGCGTGCGCAATGGCTGGACACAGCCAATTATCAACCGCATCAACATGCTCTCGACCGGTGTTCGTACCGATCTCGGCGTGAAGATCTTCGGGAAGGATATTGACACGCTTGAGCAGCTTGCCATCCGAGCGGAGCAGATACTGAGGAAAGTCCCCGGTGCCGCCGATCTCTACGCCGAGAGAACGCAAGGAGGGTACTTCCTCGACATCAATATCGACCGCGAAATAGTGGCGAGATACGGGATCAACATTGGCGATGTGCAGGATGTTATCGAGACGGCAATCGGCGGGGTGAACATCGGTACGGTAATCGATGGACGACAACGCTTTCCGATCCGTGTTCGGTATGAGCGGGATTCAAGAGATAATGTTGAAGCATTGAAAAGCCTTCTTGTGCCCACGAGTGGTTCAACGAGTGGCAGTGATATGTCAGGAGAAATCCGGCCGGTCGCAATGGGAACTTCATTAGTGTCTGAAGAGTCCGGGTCGAATCGGATAAGGACACTTCAAAATAAGAACTCGGAAGCGTTCGGTTCCAAACGGACATACATTCCTCTCAGTCAGTTGGCGAACATCGAAATGGTTCCAGGCCCGCCGATGATCTCCAGCGAGAACGCGCAACTGAGATCGATTGTGTTTCTCAACGTCCGGGGGCGGGACCTGGGTAGCTTTGTTAACGAAGCAAAGGAAGCTTTAACAAGAGAGCTGACTCTTCCGTTGGGATATACAGTACAATGGAGCGGCCAGTGGGAGAACCAGATACGTGCAAAGAAGAGGATGGAGATTCTTATGCCAATTGTTTTCTTCATTATCTTCCTGATGTTGTACTTCGTTACAAGAGATTTCATGGAGGCATTCGTCGTGATGCTCTCCGTTCCGTTTGCGCTTATCGGTGGCGTATATCTCACGTATCTGCTTGGATACAACTTGTCGGTTGCTGTGTGGGTTGGCTTCATTGCATTGTACGGGCTGGCAGTAGAAACAGGTGTTATCATGGTTGTTTACCTTCATGAGGCGCTGGATAGAAGGATGTATGAGCATCAACAGGGTAGGCGCGGACCGATCACGACAGAGGATATCGTTGAAGCTACTACTGAAGGTTCTGTGCTAAGACTCAGGCCGAAGATCATGACAGTCGGCACCGCAATGGTTGGCCTTCTTCCAATCATGTGGAGCTCGGGAGTGGGTGCTGATGTTATGCAGCCACTCGCTGCGCCGATGATTGGCGGACTTGTCACCTCAACAATTCACGTGCTTGTTGTTACGCCGGTTCTGTTCAGTTGGATGAAAGAACGTGCCCTAAGGAAGGGCATACTGGAAGTATCGAAGATGGCAGGTTGGATGAAATAACAGCCTTGAAAGCAAGGATTCCAAGGGGAAGCTCGCCAAAGGAGAGATTTTCTTGGATGATGCAAATCAGAACTTGGGGGGGAGCGTTGACTGCCGATTGGAAATGGTTTGAGAAAGCAATTCTCCCCGGACTTTGCTATATTTAACCAATAACAATATCCATACACTGAACAGGAGAGAAGACAATGAAGATGAAGAACCTGCTTACGCTTGCCATTATGGCCGTTGTCGCGTTCGGACTTATGTTCGCGGATCAGAAGGCAAAGAAGACCGAAGTCAAAGAAACAAAGAAAGACGCGAGTGGTTGCTGCATGGACGCGAAAGCAACCAAAGCGTCTGACACAAAGAAGTCCGATGCAAAAGGCACAGCGCATGCGACGAACGCGAAGCACGAGAAGGACAAAGGCATGGATTGCACTGATGAACAAAAGTGCGGCGAAGCCCACGCCTCCACTGCAAAGGATGGAAAAGATTGCTGCAAGGAGATGACCAAGGCAGAGACCGACAAGGCAAAAGAAACTCCTGCCCCGAAAGAGTAATCCTGATCATGTTCAAAGAAAAGCCGTTCCCATGGAGCGGCTTTTTTGTTTGTATTGGATTCTGTTCCAAACTTGATTTATCTTCCTCTGCATTCCTTCATCACTTCAAACAATCATACTTTCCACTATGAGCGATCATATGCGTAAACCCGGCGTCCTGATTACGGGAGCCAACGGGGAAATGGGTCACGGCCTGATTGAGGGACTCGTCCAAGAAGGCGGGTCCAGCATCATCTCTCTCGACGTACGGCCTCTTGACGATCATCTCAAATCGAAATGTACCGCATCGCTCGTAGGGGACATTCTCGATGACCGGTTGCTTGAGCGATTGCAGAGTGAGTATGAAATTCACACGGTCTATCATCTTGCCGCATTATTGTCCACACGTGCGGAGTTTACACCGGAAGCGGCTCACCGTGTCAACGTTGATGGCACTATGAACCTGTTGAAGCTTGCCATTGAGCAATCGCGCTGGCATGGACAGCCGGTGAAGTTTCTCTTTCCGAGTTCGATTGCCGTCTACGGATTGCCGGATCGCGCAACAAAGGCATCCGCCGGAAAGGTGAAGGAAACCGAGTGGAACTACCCAACGACAATGTACGGGGTGAACAAACTGTATTGTGAACACCTCGGCAGGTATTACGCGTCTCATTACCGCCAGCTTGCCGCCGACGTGCTTTCCGGTGGAATAGATTTTCGTTCGATTCGCTTTCCGGGTCTCATTAGTGCGGTAACGGCCCCCAGCGGCGGAACGAGCGACTACGCGCCTGAAATGTTGCATGCCGCCGCGCGCGGTGAAAGCTATTCCTGTTTTGTCAGAGAGGATGTCAAGATTCCGTTCATGGCCATGCCTGATGCGATTCATGCGTTGCTCTTGCTGGAAAAAGCGCCCAAGGCAAAGCTCAGCCGGGCGGTGTACAACATTGCGAGTTTTTCGCCGTCCGCCGGTGAAATTCGTGATATGACGGTTGCAGAGTTTCCCGGCGCGCGCATACAATTCTCTCCCGATGATAAACGTCAGGCCATTGTAGATACCTGGCCGGTAGATGTTGACGACAGTGCAGCACGAAGAGATTGGCAATGGAAACCGGGGTTTGACTTGTTGCGGGCATTCAAAGAATATCTCATTCCCGGCATTCGCGCCCGATACAGTTCCACAAAAACCTGATTCATTTTTTATGGGGTCCTTCATGAAGTGTTATGCTTTGATCGTAGCTCTCCTGATATCCATTCTTCCGCTTTCCGCGCAGGAACCGCTTTCGTATGAAGAAGTAGCGCGCCGTCTTCTTGCAGAGGGATTGCGCTCATGTGAATCGCACAGCATGCTTGCAGAGTTGACAACCAAAGCCCCGCACAGATTGAGCGGCTCCGAAGGCGCCGCGAAAGCAGTTCAGGTTACCAAGGAGATGATGGAGAAACGTGGATTCGACAACGTCCACCTCGAATCCGTCATGGTGCCCCATTGGGTAAGGGGACCAATTGAAGAGGCCGCTGTGGTTATTGGAACGGAGCGCAAATCGCTAACGGTCTGCGCACTCGGAGGCAGTATTGCAACTCCCGCAGATGGCATCACTGCGGAAGTGATGGAAGTGAAAACCTTTGATGAGTTGCGTTCGCTTGGTGAGAAGGCGAAAAACAAAATCATTTTTTTTAACCGCGCGTTTGACCAGACAAAACTCAGTCCCGGCGAGGCATATGGTGGCGCCGTTGATCAAAGAAGCAGAGGCGCGATTGAAGCATCAAAAGTTGGCGCGGTTGCCGCGCTTGTGCGTTCAATGACAGCGCGCATTGATGACGTTCCCCACACCGGCGCAATGAACTATGTTGACAGTGTGAAAAAAGTCCCCTCGGCGGCAATCAGCACGCTCGATGCGAATATGCTGAGCGATCTCATCAAGGCGAATCCCGGTGCCAGCGTGTATTTGAAGCTCACCTGCGAGACGCTCCCCGACGTCGAATCTGCAAATGTTGTTGGGGATATCACCGGATGGGAAAAACCGGAAGAAATCATTTTGGTGTGCGGACATCTGGATGCATGGGACAAAGGCGTAGGCGCGCATGATGATGGCTCGGGTTGTGTGCAGGCCATAGAGGCATTGAACCTTATCAAGCGGCTCGGTTTGAAGCCGCGCAGAACATTGCGCGCAGTGATGTTCATGAATGAAGAGAATGGAACCCGTGGAGCAAAGGCGTATCCCGTTGCAAAGGAGCGTGAAGGAGAAACACACATTGCGGCGTTGGAGTCCGATGGCGGTGGACACGCTCCGCGTGGCATCAGTGTTCAGGCGGACTCTCTCATTCTTGCAAAAGTACAGAAGTGGAAGCCCTTCTTCAAGCTATTGCTCGCCGACAATATCGAGAAGGGTGGAAGCGGTGTGGATGTTGGTCCATTGGCTGAGCGCGGAGTTCCTGCATTCGGCTTGAGCACTGAGCATCACCGGTATTTCGATTATCACCACTCCGACAATGATACGTTGGACAAAGTTCACCCGCGTGAGCTGGAAATGGGAGCGATTGTGGAGGCATTGTGGTGCTGGCTGATTTCGGAGGAGGGGCTTTGATGAAGAGGTGCTTTAAGGAATGTCAAATGAATAGGGACCAAGTTTGAAGAAACTACTCTCAGGTTCTTAAGAATGTTTTGGGAACGCAAAATCAGACTCAAGTTTTTCATACCATTTCTCCTAATCAGATACATCGGAAGCGCTCAAGAGCCGATGTGGAGGCTTGCAACAGGGACTGAAGGGCTTCGGGTAGAAGCAATGGATGTTTTTGCAGGTGACCCGGATTCCATTTACGCACTTAGTGATAATGGGTTGCTGCTAAGCACCAATAACGGTGAATCATGGGACTCGATCACTGGGGACAACAACCATGTAATTGCACGAATTAGGAATGCCCTCAAAGTTGATCCGGAGAACTCAAAAATTCTTTACGCTGCCCATCCCGATGTACTCCTGGGTGGAAATGATGTAAGCAAATCAACTGACGGGGGAAGAACCTGGGAACGGATTACTCAGGGTGACGCGATTTATCCCCAAGCGGTCATAGAGTTTGACCCACAAAACCACAATACAATTTATGTTGCTCCCGCGCAGTTCAACAAACAGGGAGATCTTCTGCGGACCACTGATGGCGGAATTTCTTGGACGTACCTAGAAAATCTACCACCCATATATCTTTCTTCAGTTGCCATTGATCCGATAGATCCAGCAAGGCTATACAGCAGTTATTCAAATGCTTTCTACGGGAGCGTTGACTATGGACAAACTTGGGACTCTATTGACATCGGATTTTCTTTTAGTGCAAGAACAAGATTAGCGGTTCACCCGATTTCCTCGGCAGTGTATGCCACTGTGGCAACCCAAGGGGCTTCTGTTGGTGGGATTTTCAGATCAACGGACTTCGGTGAATCTTGGGAGGACATGAATACTGGCCTTGGAACTCTGAATCGTTCGATTTATGATATCGAGATTAACAAGAAAAAAACAGGTGAGATGTTCCTTTGCGTGGGGACACCAACTCCAACACCCGACGATCTCATTTTCTTTAGGAGATACCGGCCACACATGGATCCCTTTCGGCAATGGACTCCCGAAGCGTGGATCAACCTCTTGTGTAGTTATTGATACGTTGCATGATCGAATTTTCACTGCTGTAAGAACCCCTTCAGACGATTCAGTAGGAATCTATATTCTCGATCTTCCAGTGTCCGTTCATGAATGGGATGAAGTACATCCGAACTGGATAAGCGTGGTTCAGAATTATCCAAATCCGTTCAATCCAACTACAACGATCGCTTTCCAGCTTTCGGATGAATCGAAGGTTACAGTGCGCGTCATGAACATTCTCGGTCAGCAAGTTGCCACCATCGTGGATGGGGAAGAGATGGACGGCGGATCGCAATCGGTGTTGTTCGAGGCCGGCAGCCTTGCTTCGGGCGTCTATTTCTACCAGGTGATTGCACAGAACCTGGATGCAGGTTCCAAGGCCACTACGTTTACCGGCAAGATGGTACTTATGAAATAGTCATCGCAACGCATGAACAAAAAAGCCCGGCTCTGACAAGTCGGGCTTCTTTATTTGAAGATGATCTATCGGATGATCAATCCAGCTCCACTTCCGTAGTCACCGTTCCTGGGTCCATCCCGCCATCCCAATAAAACGGCAACCGGTTTTTTGGGTGATTGCCGATTTCATTCATCGTTGCCGCGTCGTACAGCCGTCCGTTGAGCATCACGTAGCGAATGGATTCGCTGTTGCGGATGTTCTCAAGTGGATTTTTGTCCATTACGATGAGATCGGCAAGTTTACCGGATTCCAGGGAGCCCAGTTCATCCTCCATACCGATGTAATACGCCCCGTAGTATGTTGCGCATCGGATGGCTTTCATGGGCGACATGCCGCCCTGCACAAAACTCCAAAGTTCCCAATGAGCTGCAAGTCCGGCAAGCTGTCCGTGAGCGCCAAGCTGTGCTTTCCCACCGGCGTCAACAACTGCGTTCACTGCCTTTGCGTTTTCGATGTGATTCCAATCGTCTTCTTCGACCATCATTCTCCTGCGAGAACGCGCATCTATAAGCGAGCGGGGAACGTAGGTCAACAGACGCTCGTTTTCCCATACTTTCGTATTAGTGTACCAGTAGTTTTCTCCAAACAATCCGCCGTAGGAAACCACGAGTGTTGGTGTGTAACCGACTCCGCTTTTTCCAAACAGCGTCGTAACGTCCTTGTACAAGGGCGACACGGGCAATGAGTGTTCGATCCCCGTATGACCGTCGGTGATTTGCGTGAGATTCCAATACAACGTTGAGCCGCCTTCAGGCACGACGAGCATGTTGAGTTCGCGTGCTGCCTGGACAATCTGCTGGCGTTGATCCCGTCGTGGCTGATTGTAGCTCTTGACGGAAAAAGCCCCGACGGCCTTCAACCGCCGCAAGTGTGAACGCGCGTCATCCAAACTGTTCACCACTGCTTTGAAACTCCCCTCCGCGCCGTAGAGGATCGTGCCGGTCGAATACAAACGCGGACCAACCGTCACGCCTGCTTTGATCATCTCGGAGCTGGCAAACACTTCTTCGGTGTCGTTGGAAGGATCGTGGTTCGTCGTGACGCCAAAGGCCACATTCGCGTAGAAGTTCCAGTTCTGCTGGGGCATGATTCCGTAGCTTCCGGCAGAACCGTGCGCGTGAACGTCAATCATTCCCGGCATGATGTATTTGCCTTTGACATCTATAATTTTTGTCCCTGATGGAACCGCAACTGCATCCGCCGCGCCGATACTTGTGATCTTGTTTCTATCGATAAGGACCGTGGCATTCTGAATTACCTCATCGCTCTTCATGGTAATGACAGTTGCACCGGTCAGAGCGATTCTTCCCGTCGGGTTGTCCGTCTCCGCTTTGAAACCAATGAAAAGTCCGGATGTATCGGGCTTTTCCTGTACGCTGTCCTTAGCGCCTTCCGCGAACGTAAAGGTGTTATCGAGGCGGCGTGAAAACAATTCAGGGCCCAGCGACCAATGCACTGATTTGCTGTCGCCCGACCAATGCAAATACATTCCCGCATCGCGTGTAATGCGCTTCACGGGAAATTCGGTTGTGTTGGGTCCGATGCTCACCGGCTGGCCTGTCATCGGGAGTGTGGCAACGTAGGAGTTGTAACGCTCGGTGAATGCCACCCATTGTTCATCTGGCGAAGGGATAATGTACTGAGCGTTTGAGGATGTCAGGTGAACGCGTCGTTCGTTGCCGCTGAGATCCACACTGATGAGAGCCGTGTTTTCTCCCTCGTTTGAAATGAGGAAGATGCGATTGCCTTTCTTATTGAATCTTGGAGTAGAGCCCTCGCCGGTGATCATCGTCGCATCCCCTCCGTCCGCAGGAACCCAGTAAATGCCGGGCTCGTCTGAATACGCACGGCCACGCATCAAATCGCCGCCTTGCTTGCCAAACACAATCTTCGAGCCGTCACGTGAAAAAGTCGGCTCTGTGAATGTACCTTTCATCTTCGTAAGCTTTTGTCCTTTACCGCCGGAAGCGCGTACTTTGCAAACAGCGCCTTTGTCCGCGTCCGTCCAGGAGATGTACGTAATCCACTTGCCATCGGCTGAGTATGAGGGATAGTACTCGAAATGCTCATCCGATGTTAGGCGGTCCGGTTTGCCATCGGGAAGGTTCTTGACATACAGATGTCCGAGTGCATTGTACAGCACCTGTTTCCCATCGGGCGAAGTTGTAACCCATCTCAGCATCTTCACGTCGAATTGTTCTGGAGCGACAGCTTGCTTGAAGCGTAACGGTTCCGTTACAGATTGGCTGGTCTTAACGTTGAAATGAATCTGTTCCGCTGTTTTTTTGTTGACGTCAACATTCATGATTTTCCCCTTCGCCCAGATGATGATATGATTTCCATCCGGGGTCCAGGAGAAACCGGGGTACAATCCGAAGATCGCCCAGGTTTCTTGTGCATCGCGACTCAAGCCGTCATAAATCATCCATTCTTCATCGGTCGCAATGTTGTATAGGAACAGAGCCGACTTCAATCGCGTTCGCCTGACGAATGCAATGTACTTTCCATCCGGAGAGACAACAGGCCTAACAGAACCACCGTTCCCCGAGATGTATCGCGTGGTTTTTCCCTTTTCACGATCCAGCCGATTGATAACATAAATGACGCCGTACGGATCCCTGTTGTAGTCGTACGCGTTGCCCGGACTGACGTCCTCGTCCCAGTAGAGGTAGCGGCCGTCCGGTGATATTCCCGGGTCGGCGGAGTTCTGCTGCCAGTTGCGTCGCTTGGTAAGCTGGAGTCCGTCACCTCCGCTGATATGATACATCCACATTTCTCCCGCGCCGAGCGAACGCGTATTCCGGTAATGCTTTCGTGCGATCAGGTACTGGCCATCGGGATTCCATACAGCGTTGTTCGTCTGGCGGTCCTTCTCTTTCGTGATTTGCTTCGGATTCTTCCCGTCGGTATCGCATATCCAGATATTGTCACAGCCATCGCGGTCTGAAGTGAATGAAATGTGCTTTCCATCCGGACTGAACCGCGGCTGGGCTTCGAATGCCGGGCCTCCGAGAATAATCTTTGCATTGCCGCCTTCAATCGGCATCAGGAAAATGTCACCCAGAAGGTCAAACACAATTGTCTTCCCGTCAGGACTGACATCCAGCGACATCCAGGTTCCTTCATCCGTTTCGATATCAATGGTCTTGCTGGGTCCATGTGATGCTGTGATGTCCCATTTATCGTCGGCTTTTTTGGATGAGTCTTTTTTTGTGGACGCCGAATCAGCAAGCGGAAAACCGTAGGACACAAAGTGCAGTGCTGCGCATAACAATGCGAGGAAAAAGAGTCGAGACATATCAGCTCCGTTGGAGTTGGGTTGTGATAGAGATTGGTGGCTCAAACATAGGGAGATGACGGGAGGGATGCAAGAAACGAATTTGTCAGTTTATTTTTTCCGGGTAGCCCTGATATTGTTGTCCGGATTCGAGGGCTGTGTGCGTTGGTGGCCTCATTAGGCGGGATTGCATTCTTGCTGTTTGTACTCAGTTCTTTCACTTGCGGCGAGAATGCACGGATTGTGTGTTGGCGGATGCACAAAGTGCGTTTCGAATCCGGACGATTTCTTTGGTCCTTTCTTTCAAAAAGTTTTCATGAAGCTTCGCTTCACTGTTGCCAATGAAAATGAGAACTTGGAGGTGTAGATTGTGTGAACCACTGGAGCAGGTGAGGTTGCTTTCTTTACTGGTGTTGCGAACCCG
>Ga0187893_10006590_pt1 | contig 19731 bp, 14 predicted proteins | sample MA1701074metaG_FD_139574 | JGI IMG/M metagenome (GOLD analysis project Ga0187893, IMG submission 139574) | White microbial mat communities from a basaltic lava cave in the Kipuka Kanohina Cave System on the Island of Hawaii, USA - MA170107-4 metaG ...
ACAACAGCTCCGCCGCGCAGCTCTTGCAGCACGCCTTCGATGAAATCCGCCAATTTGCCGGCGACCATCCGCAGCATGACGACATGACGATGGTGGTGCTGAAGGCGCATTGATCGATATTGATCGGCTTTCGACTCATGTGCTTTTTGCCTTTAAATTAATGAAGGTTTGATGAAAACATGACGATCGGGCGTTATCAGACTCTCAAGAAGCTTGGCGGCGGCGGCATGGGTGAAGTTTGGTTAGCCGAAGATACGGTGCTGCGGCGCAAGGTGGCGCTGAAATTTTTGGCCCCGTCCCTCGCCGGTGAAACCAACTTCAAAATACGTTTCCTCCGCGAAGCGCAAGCCGCCGCCGGTTTGCAACATCCCAATATCATCGCCATTTACGACTTTGGCGAAGCGCAGAATCGTTTTTACATTGTCATGGAGTATGTCAAGGGCGAGTCGTTACGGGATTTGATTGACCGCGAAGACTTGGCCATCGGCAAGGCGCTCGATCTCGCCATCCAAATTTGCGCCGGACTCAGCGCTGCGCATGCCGCCGGTATTGTCCACCGCGATATGAAACCGGCCAATATTATGCTCGATAAAGATGGGCGCGTTAAAATTGCCGACTTTGGCTTGGCGCGTGTGGAAGGCGTCGCCCAACTCACGGACGCGGGCGCGGTGATGGGCACGCCGCATTACATGTCGCCGGAACAAGCGCAAGGCCGGAAACTCGATCAGCGCTCGGATATTTTTTCCGTGGGCGTTATTCTTTATGAGCTGCTCACGCGGCGGCAGCCGTTCTCCGGCGAAGATACTCGGGCGCTTTTTGAGGCGATCAAATCTCGACAACCGGAACCGCTGGCCCGTTACAAGGCCGAAGTTTCGCCAGAATTGCAGCGAATCGTCGATAAGGCTTTGGATAAGGATGTTGCCGCTCGATATCAGAACGTTTCGGATTTGTCGGTGGATTTGGGGAAACAAAAAAAAGCTTTGTCTACGACGCCCTTGCCGTCCGCTCCGCCGCCGGTCCCACCGATTGTGACGGTACCTCCTCAAAAAACGGCCGTTAAACGCAACTACCGGCTGATTGCAAGCGTTGCAGTTTCTGCGCTTTTTTTGCTCGTTTTCCTGGCGCGATGGCTGAATCTAAGTCTGCTTGAGCGAAAAGTGAACCAGGCGTTGCAAACTGAAAATTTGCCACAAGAAGGATATGCCGGGTATAAAGCCGCCGGCGATTCGCTTTTTGATCGCCGCCAATATGCCGAGGCCAAGATGAAGTATGAGCAAGCGCTCGCGCACAATTCCAACGATCAGAATGTGATCCGGCAAATTGAGGAGTGCAAAAGATTGATTGCCATCATCCAAGAAGCGGAGCGCCATGGCATGGTTTACATTCCCGGCGGCGCTTTCTTGATGGGCAGCGAGGATGGCGAAGATGATGAGAAACCCGTGCATCAGGTTTATGTAAATGAGTTTTGTATCGATAAGTACGAAGTTACGGTGGAACAGTATCGGCAATTTCTCCTTGCCAAGGAGCGCCGCCAACCGGAGAAATGGGACGAACAAGCGCAATTTCCGCAACGGCCGGTGGTGTACGTGAATTGGGATGATGCCAATGCCTATGCGTCTTGGGCAGGCAAACGGCTGCCGACCGAAGCGGAATGGGAATACGCGGCGCGCGGCGGCAATACCGGGTTGTGGGGAAAACCCAAGTACAAATTTGTTTGGGGTGATGACGCGAGTTCCATTCCAGCTAATTATAACGCCGACGGCAGCCGGAGCCGGGAATGGAAAAGCGCCAAGCGTTATTTGCGCGAGGGCGGAACCTACGCCCCAAACGGTTACGGGCTTTATGACATGGCCGGAAACGTTTGGGAATGGTGCGCGGATTGGTATGCGGAAAATTACTATCAAGACAGTCTGGAACGCAATCCCAAAGGGCCGGGTACCGGCACCCAAGGGGTGTTGCGTGGCGGCGCCTGGAATAGTGATCTTGACGACTTGCGATGCGCCAATCGATTAAGATACTTTGCCTCCAATGCCGATGATATTGTCGGCTTTCGCTGCGCCAAGGATATTCGATAATTTTTTGAATCAAGCCCAGAGCGCATTTGGAAAGCCACTGACCGTTCACTTTTACGCAGATATTTTCTAAAATTCAACAACTTTCTACTTTTCAAACACTCTTTCAGGCCGCGGCAAAAGCCGGGTTGCTGCTCGGCTGATTGATATTCCATGTTTGCAGATATTTGTTGATTTCGCCCAGGAAATAGTCGATATCGGCCTCGATCTTTCTGAGGCGGTGCCTGATTTTCGCGTCGGCTTTGGACTCTGCCACCGTGGTTTCCCGCAGGCTTTTGATTTCCGACAACAGCTTTTTGCAATCTTCAAAGCGATCCTGGAAAATCGGCTCGAACCATTCCGGCTCGTGGATCGCGATAATGTCGCGCAGATGGCCGAAATTGGCATGTTCGAGAATATCCGCATCCGGCGGTTTGAGGCCGCGCGCCAACTGCCAGTCGTGAATGATCTTCCAGTCTTTGTTTCCCAGCCGTTCCCACAGCTTTTCATGCCAGGGGGCGCCCAGCTCTTTCTGCGCTTTTATGGTGATGATCTCCTTGAGCAGCAATTCGAGCTTTCCGCTCATCACATGGGCTTTGGCAGCAACGGTGTTGGTGCGCACGCGTAAGCCGTCGATCTTCTTTGTGAGAACGTATTTCCAGGCGGCAAAGGAACCGCCGGCTGCGACCACAAAAGCCGTCAGGATGCCAAACACAAAGGCGAGGATGCGGTTGCGCGCGTTGGTTGCAATTTGTTCCCTGGCAACATCGCTTGCGATGCCGCCTTGTATCCTTTTCGCATCGGCATAGTCGTCCATGTGCTTGCTATTGGCGTTGCTGAATTTGTACGCTTCCTCAAAAGCTTTTGCGGCCTGTTCAAGCAGAGAATTGGCCTGGTCATAGCTTTTTTTATTGATTAATGACGAGGCCTGTGCTTTTTTGATCTGGCCAAACAGGGAGTGAGCCTGTTCGCGAACCGGGCGTGGTTGCACACTCGAATTAGCAAGTGGAAATACCAAATTTTCGGCATCGTCAAAATATTCATTATTCTCATTATCGCTCGAGCGAAGGTACGCTTTGGCAAGATCGAGCTTAAATTCTACAACATTTGGCATTTCTCTCACCGCGTCTTCCAGAAATTCAATAGCTTCTTTGATTCGATCACCCTGGTCGGTCAGTACTACCCCTTTTGTGGCCTTAATCGCAATAAGCATGGAATCGGACTTGGCTCGGTTCGCCAAATCTAAAGCTAAATCCAATGAAGAAAGGCTTAGTTGCGGTTGATTGAGATACCGTTGTGCAAGCCCCAGGTTAAATAAACAGGAAAGGGAGTCGACGCCCACCTTCAGAGCATCTGTCAAGTAAACGACGGCACGGGGATAGTCCTCATCATTAATAAGAATTCTGCCCAAACGAAACTGCAAATCACCTACCGGCAATCCTAATGCTTGCTGGCTGCGAATGGCGGCCCCTAAAGCTTTTACGGCTTCTTTATAATTGCCGCGCTGTGAATAAATTTCCGCCAGCTTGACGCCGATATCCGGCGAAGTCAATATCTGTGAAAAAGAGTTGTTGCAAAAACGGAGATATAATACACCCTGATCTTCGTCGTCGCTATATTTTTGCGGGGATTTTGCGCGGCCAAGATAAGCCTCGGCCATCCAATAGTAAAAAGCGGATTGCTGTTCCCTTCCATAAAGCCGATTCAGCCTTTCGGCCTCGTTAAGTTTCTTGAGCGCATCGGTATACTCTTTCAATTGCACCAGGGTTTTGCCCAAATTAAACTTAATCGTGATCATCTCTTCACTGTCTTTTTGAACGAGGGTCTCGGCATCGCGATAATAACGGAGCGCCTTTTCATATAACGGCAGATCTTCAGCTACATCGGCAGCGCTAAGGTAATGATTGATGTTAGGCCGGTCGATCCGTATCACAATTTCGTAGACAGAGTCGGCCAGAGCCAGAAAACGGCGATGTTGTTTTTCACAACGTTCATAATTCGGATCGTGCTTCAGATATTTCTCCTGCTCACTTTGATAGGCTTTGGCGCGCTGGTAATAAAGTATCGCCATCGTGTTGATCGAGGCTAAAGATTCTTTAATCTTGCCGCGAGGCTTGCCGTATTTTTTGCTGAGCGGCGCAATTACCTCTATCGCCAAATCTAAGCCTCCCGCCGTGCCAATCCCACCCCCATCCAGTTGGCAGACTTCGTTGAGGGTATTATAGAATTGTGATACGCTATACGTCGATTTTTCAGCTTCCTCCAGTTTATTAATGGCGTCGTAGAGCGCTTTTCTCGCGCGATTAAAAAAGGCGCCTTTTTGATACGAGAGCGCGAGATAGTACGAAGTTTCAACTGAGTTGGGACATTTGATTAGGAGGCGGTTAAACTTTTCGATAGCAATATTAACGTCGGCTCGGCCGGCTTCGAAGGCTTCCGAGAAAACCCGCCAGATCGCTGTAATGACATCGCTATCACATTTGAGATGGCGCAAGGCATTGTCATAGCCGTCAAGCGCATCATTGTATTGCTTGACTTTGAAATAGGTCTGGCCGATGTAAAACCACGCTTCACCGGCCGTGGCGCGCGACGTATCACGATAGAAGAAATCCAAAGCTTTATTATAGGATTCTTGTTGCAGCGCTATCAAACCTTGTTGAATGTTATTCGAACTGCGTTGTTGAGCCCGAGTTTGTTCATTCGTTGCGAACAACATAAGCTCTAACAACATCGCGAAAATCAGAAAGCGGCGTTTGGTGAACATGTGAAGATCTCCAAAATTGTTTATGGCATCGCTATTGGCTTTTCCAAATCCGCCACCAGCCGGAAACCGATAAACGGCATCGCGCTCCTCGCCAGAACCCGGATGTGCGCTGCTGATGCCAGCTCACCGGCTTCATCTTGAAAAGAGCCGCCTTTGACGATACGCCATCCGTCCTCGTGGCTTCGTTGATCAACAGCGGGGTTTTCGGGAGATGAACTGCACCATTCCCAGACCAAGCCACTCATGTCATAAAGTCCCCAGGGATTGGGCCGGCGTGCGGCAACTGGCTGCAGCGTGTTATTGCTGTTGCGCCGATACCAAGCGTATTCGCGCAGCTCCTCCTCTTGGTCACCGCAGAACCAGCGAGAGGCGGTGCCCGCGCGGCAAGCATATTCCCATTCTGTTTCGCTCGGCAGGCGAAAGCGCAGCCAGCTATTTTGGCTCAGCGAAGCGCAATACGCATTGGTTTGGTGCCAGTTGACTCCGGTGACGGGATGGTCTTCGCAGCCGCTCGGCATTTTGTTGTTGCGCCAGTTGTCGGGCTGCGTGATCTCTGGATGCGCGGCCAAGAAATCCGCATAGTCGCGGCAGGTCACGAGCGTTTCGGAAATATAAAAACTTTTGATCTCGATAACAGTTTTTTCCACGCGGAGCACACCCTCTTTTATCAAACGATAGCGTTCGGGAACGGCAATATTGATCTTGCGTTGCGGCGAGATTTTCTCGAGTGCCTCTCTGAGCTGTGGATAACTCGCGTGCCAATCGCCAGCGGTTTGAATGTATTTGAACGGCGCCAAGATGGCCGGCAACGCGGTTTCGTCCAACCGAAAAATCAGCAATTGCTTGCGCAAGATCAAAGTCGCTGACCACTCCAATTGCACGAACTGGGATTGCGCCGCGCTCCGGCTCCAAAACAAAAGCGTTAAAGTGCTCCAGGTCAATCCTTCGTTGATTTTCAACGGAATGTTGGCCGTGGGCGCGATATTTTGCTCATCCATCCACAGCGCAAAGCCATCTTTCTTTAATTGCTTGACGGCCGCTTCGACAATCGGTTTGTCTTGTGATGAGTAGCTAATGAATATTTTCAGTTTGGATTCCATGTCCATGAGTCGACTGGTGTAGTTCTTGCCTGATCGGGTATGGCCTTGATCGCACGCAGTCCTAAATAGAGCACAAATAAAGACACCGCCGAGAATTCCAAAACTATGTCGGCAATCACTTGTTTGATTGCATATACCCACCAGGTCAATGCAGGGTTTTCCGTGAACAATCCCCAAAACAAAAGCGCCTCTGCCGCAACATAGATCAAGAGTGAGAGGAGATAGTATCCAAAAATCTTCCAGCGGAAATTTTCGCTGATCTGTTTGCTGGTCGCCAACGGGCTGCGCCTCGTATTCTTTTCCAAAGCCACGACATAATCGACGAAGGCGTAACGCACGAGCAGAGCGAGCCCCGGAATGATGAGCAAGATGCTGCCTAAAGAAACGAGTAAGATAACTTTGAGGCGGTTCCACAGAATGCGCGGCCAGATTTTGAAAGCGCCTTCGCATAGCTCGCCGATCGTTAGCTTTTCACCGCGCCAATACGCCGCCAGTTGCAGGATGATCGCCGGCGTGATCAATGCGCCAATGGCAAGACCGGCGGCCACGTCGAGCGCCAATATCCCGAATTGGGGCGTCGAAGTGTCCACGCGCCGCCACCAATATTGAAAAGCCAAACAATACGGCAGATCAGCGACGAGCAAAACCGCGGCGATGGTTAAAAAATTTTTCGAATACAAACGCCAGGATTGCCTCAACCAGGTTTTGAGATTGCGAATGTGCCGGTCCGGCGGAGAAGCAAGCGCAGCGCCGCAACGCACGCAATATCGGCCCTCCGCGTCCGTTTCTCGGCCGCACGCGTGGCAGACGATAAATTGCGCGCGTTTGAGAGCATGGCCGTCATACGGGCAATAAAGCCCACCGGTCTCCTCTTGGAAAGAGCGGCCGCACACCGTGCAAATCTGCATAGATTTTCAGACCTTTTCGCGAGGCCCAGCTTGCTGGGCCTCGCGCGTTGTGTTGAAAAGAATTGGAACCGTGGTAGCACGCAACGACACAATCAATACAGCAATAAACAAAAACCACTTGTATCTCTTATCTGTGATGCGTTTATTGCACAGATTGTGCTCTGAGTAGTTATATGGATCATCAGGTATCGTACCCCAAACAAACTTTGTCCTGATTAAAGTTACTTTTTGCACTGCGCTGGAATCGCAAATAGCGCATTTTATCAATGATTGTGTTAGAAAAAGACTTTCAAGTTGTTCTTGTGTAGAAATACTTTGAGATTTAGAGAGTTCACATCTAAAAGCACTATCAACAAACTGGACTAGCACCGCAACCATCCATGCTATTATGGCCAAGATTCCTATCAAATTCATAATTTTCTTCGTAAGGTTTTTTATCGACTCTTTTATGGTTATTCTCCATATCAAAGATCGTCTGTATTTTGGTTCAGGCCATCCGGGCTCTGCTTTGGATTTCGGACCTTTGACCTCAGGCTTCGGGCTGAAAAGCAAGTAAAAAAAACTTTACCTCGGCGAGCGCCCCGAAGAGCCAATTCTTCGGCCGCCGCCGCTGCCGCCAAAAATAATCCCGTCGCGCTCATAAGGCCACCAGCCGATTTCAAAACCTTGGTTCATGGCGATTTCACGGGCTTTGCGAAAGATGGCAAACGAGTCGCTGTGCAACAGAAATACAATGAACTGTTCTTCCGTATTCAACGTTCGCAACAGCTTTTGAAACTCACCGTCAAAACTTGCTATCGCGTCCATGTCTTCGCCGCGAAAGTACGGCTTGCGCGTGGCCTTAACGAGACTTTCCACCGAACCGTTTTCCATTTGATAATAAACTTCCTTCGCTTCGTAATGATCGGCGTCAACCGGAAAAAGACGATTCTGCACCAACTCGACGAGAACCTGCTTCTTATCCGTTTGCTTGAATACCGTAAAACTGCCGCCGAGCTTTGGGGCTGGAGGGGCGTTCGTATCAGGCAACGACTGCTCCAGATTTCTGATCGCCTCGCGTTTTTCACTCAACAAGCTTTCCAGTTTGGTCTTCAAACTATCCAGCCACGCGCTTTTTTCCTCACGCTTCGCGGCGACCTCCAGCGTCAGCTTGTTCTGGCTGTCCAGCCAGGCCAGCTCTTTTTGCAGTTCTTCAACTTTGGCGAGATTTTCCTGCATCAGCTTGTCCATTGCTTGTTGGCTGATCTGGAGCGAATCAATCGCGTTTTGCGCCGTAAAAGCGCGCGGGTCGATGGGGTCCGGCGCTTTGGGGATAATCATCCACACAGTGCAAAGGAGAATCAATGCAATAATGGTCAATAACGGATCTTGAAACATTTCCAGAACGTCGGCGTTGTCTTTGCGCATGGTTTTAAACCTGAGAAACAGCGTTTATTTTGTCATAGACTTCGGACCTTATTTCACAAACGACAATTTCCACTCCGCATTGACCGGCTCATAGCCGATTTTCCAATCCAATTTTTCCGTCCAACTGTTGGCTTGCTGAAACGTCTCATAGCCGTCCGGTCGGATCAGGAAAATGACGGCGTCATAATTCTGGCTCAGGCTCGCAAAAGGATTGTTTTCCGCAAGCTCGGACGTGCTCACCAGGTTTTTCTGCGGATAAATGATGATGTTGTACTTCTTGCATTCGACAAAAAGCGGATTGCGAAGCAGCTCGGCGCCTTTGAAATCTTTCCAGGGGTTAAACTGATCTTCTTCGCCTTTTTGCGCGGCAAGCCGGTCCTGCAGCTTTTCAAGCTGTTGCAGCCTCTCATCGGCGGCTTGAATTTCTTTTTGCAAACGCGCGACGTCCCGCGGCGCCAAATCATCCGTGGGCCCAAATCTGCTGATCGCCGTCCATTGCTTGCGCTTTTCCTCCAGCTCTTTTTCCAGCGCCGCAATCAGCTCTTGGAGTTTTCCTAATTCAACGGCTTTGCGGTCCACTTGCCGTCCCAGACTATCCGAAGCATTGATCAGCCTGGAAGGATTCGTGGATTCCTGGCGTTCGACGGCGGTGGCCAAATTTAACACGCCCATGCTGAAAGCTAAAAAGGCCACCGCCCCAACCAAGCAACAAAGCACCAATAAAACTTCGAGACTGCCTTGAGATTTACGCATGGCGCAACGGTTCCAAACTTTCATCCAGGCGGCCTTGCGGAAACGGCTCGTCGAGCTCGGCTTCGCTCTTTTCCGCTGGCGCCGCCGTTTCAGCATGAGGGTTTGGCAAGGCCGGAATCAAACGTTGGAGCAAATTTTCGTTCAGCATGGCGAGCTGGCTGATCAGTTTTTGCAACTCCAGGACGATTTTATCATCCGCTGGGTGATTTCGGCTTGAACCCGACAGGCGTTCGCTTTCTAGCTCGCTTTTAAATTTAATTTTTCCAATCAATTCGCGCGCTTTTTCATCAACGCCGTTGACGATCACTTCTTCCTGTCTTCTTAACAACGAGGCCAGCAGAACGAGGATGATGGTGTAAATTAAAGCCAATAGTGTGGTTTCAAACGCCACGCTCAGCGAGGCCGCCAGGTCTTTGAGTATGCCGCGCAAACTTTCGACGCTCGATGAGGAGGCCGCGACCTCGGGGAATTTTAACATGCCTAACGCCAGGCCCAAAACCGTCCCCAAAAAGCCGAGGATGGGAATGATCTGGCGCAAACTATCCAACAACAGATGCCCGCTGTCGATCATTTCGCGGTCGCGACGCGACAGCTCGCCATTGAGCGTGATCAGGTCTTCCTGGTGCAAATAGCCCTTGAGTAGCTCGCTCAAACGCAAAAAGCAATTCGTTTTTCTGGAGGCCTCAGGAATCGTGTTCAATAGTTTTTTCGCCCGCTCGAACGAGATGTCGCCCAGGCCTTGGACGTTGAGAATCTTGATGATGTTATTTTCCTGGCGCAGATTGCGATATTTCGCAATAAGAAAAAAAATGCCCATTACAAACAGGCAGGTATTCGGCGCATGAATCGTCCACGAACGAACGAAAAAAATCCGCAGATAATTCGACTCTTGCAAAAAAGATATGCCCAAATAAACCGCCGCCGTGAAGACGGCGCCGATCAGAAACAAAACAAAGGTATTCTCCAGCCTGATTTTTTCCAGCATATTTTTCTCGACGGTTTGCGATCGTTCAGCCTGCAGGTTATTGCCGGCTGGCGACTCTGTTGAAAGCGGCTTTGATCTTCGGCGAATCCAGCGGCGGCGAGAGCGTTAATGCCGGGTCCAAATGCAGGGCTTCGCGAAAATTTTGTTCGGCGTCTTTAGTATTTCGGAGCGCGAGCTGAGCGGCGCCGGTGAATAAATAGGCTTTGATCAATTGCGCATTCCGGCGCTCGCCGGAGGGATATCTCAGAAAAATAGCGATCGCCTGCTGAAATTTTTCAATGGCGTTTTTGAATTTTGCCTGCTTGTAAAGGCGTTCTCCTTGCAAAACCAAAGCCGGCCCTTCTTCCATAAGATCTTTCGGCTGGTAATTGATGGAGGTTTTTGCGAACGCTCTTTTTCCATCCATGTCTGAAATCATCATCTCAACCAGATTATCGCCCATTTTCAAGCTGCTGAACGATGGGCGTTTGATCTCCACTTGCGTCTTGCCAAGCGGCGGTTCTTGCGCGTTGGCGTTCGCGGCGTAGTTTTCCGCAAAGCGCGCGTCGCCGTTTACTTTCACCACGACGCTATCAACTCCCCAATCATCGCGGCAGGTTATATCCAATTCGAATGTGCTGTCATTGGTTGCGCCTTCAATTGGGGTTTTCACGATAAGCACGGGTGCCTCATTTCGCCGCAATCGCCAGACTTTTATGGCGTTTCGTGTGCCCATCCAGAGCAAATCCTGGGGACCGGTCGTAAGAATCAGGCAATTAACGGGATGCTGGTCGATTTGAATACTTGGCGCCGGCGTGAGCGTCACCGCATCCCAAAGATAAACTTTGCCCGCAACCGAGCCGACGGCAAGCCATTGATGATTTGGGCTAAACCCCAGGCTCAAAATTTCATCGCTGCTCGTTGCCAGCGTTTTGTTCTCGCTGAGTCCGGGAAACGGCCAAACTTCAACGACGCCATTGGCGCCGCCGCTGGCCAGAAATTTTCCATTGCGGCTGCAAGCCAAAGCATGAATCAACTTGGCGCGGCTGGTCAGGTTTCTTTGCAGGCGGCCGGTCTTAAAATTCCAGACTTTGACGCTGCCATCGTAGCCGGCGGAAACTAATGAATTGCCGTCATCGCTAAAAGCCAATGCCGAGACCCAGTCCAGATGTTCTTTGGAAAAAACGATTCGTTCGCCCGTATTCCACGGCCAGGGTTTAATGAGATTGTCCGTGCCCGCCGAAACGATAAATTCAGCGTCGTGAGAAATGGCGACGGCCAGGACGGCGTTCGCCGTATCCGCAAAATTTTTTACCAGGCGGCCTTGCGGCATTTCCCACAGTTTGATCATTCGATCCGGACTGGCCGAGGCCAAGTACCGCCCATCTTCGCTGAAGGTTAACGCCGATATAACTTCCGAATGCGCTTGCCATGAACCCAATAAGGCGCGGTTTTTCGCCTCCCAAATTTTGATGGTACTATCCTGCCCACCGGAAGCGACGTAACGCCCATCGGCAGAGTGCGCGAGAGCAAGCACGAGCCCGTTGTGGCCGTATAAATTGGAAATTTCTTCGGATATAATCTGCTGACCACGAAGGTTTGGGCTATGAAACATCAGTAAAGAAAGCCCAAGGTAAAATGCTTTTGACTTTATAAAAAGCTTGGCGTCCATTTGTATAACCTCGATAAATAGAAGTGCGCTTATTTGGCTTTAACCGGAAAGGAGAGGCGAAAGCCGCCCCGACCGTAAAAAAAGTCAAGTTTTCCATTTTCTTGAAGACGAAAATCGCCCTCGCCAAAAATTTTAAAACCTTTGGTGCCCAACGCCAACCCGCCAATGGCCAAGGCGCTTTCGTCTTTGGATAAGCTGATCTTGTTGTTTCCCTCCGTAATAAAATACTCAACCCGCTGATATCCAGCGCCGATTTCCAAATGCGCAATTTTGAGAGAAAGATTGATGAGCGCGTGCGCTTCATATCCCCCGCCGGAAAGGGTGGGTTTCTTCTTGGAAAGGTTTCGCGTGAGCAAATGTTGCAACCCCGCGCCAACTCTGAACCAGGGAAAGCCAAAATCCAAGCTGCCACCGATGCCTTCGTGTTCGTTGGCAAAGGGCAAGCTGCCGAATTGTTGTTGCCAATAATTTTCCGAAATGTTGAGCACTTGATAATAAGCGGCGGCAAAGATTCGCGGCCGCCAATTTTCGTTTGGCGGGCGAATTTGGCTAACGAGGCTGAAACGATTGATATGCGTGAGCGCTTCCGAGGCGGCCCCTTGCAACAAACTTTCGGGCGATTCCGAGGTGCGATAGGCGAAGCGCTGGGATTGTTCGGGTTTGTCGATGCAAATCGCTTCAAAAGCGACGAGGTACAGGCTGCCCAGCTTGCCTATTTTTCCGCGCACGAGCCAACTCAGCTTTAAAGCGTTGCCGACAATTTTAACTTGCGCCGGATCTTTCAGAAAGTTCTTTGGGTCATATCCTTTGGCGCTTGCCATTGCAAAGAGGCTTTCCTTCGCGATCAGCTCAATCTCGCCCTGTTTCGCGAAAAGCTCTTTGACGAAATTTGAATAACCGGCGGCAACGGAATTTTCCACGCCGTGGCCTTCAACTTCCAACCAGACGATCCTGATTTTGGTTGGCGCCGCCAGGGTTGTTGCGGCGAAGCTGCCGAATGCCGCAAAACATAAAGCAAAACGAAAAGTTTTAAACCATGCGATCCTTTCCATAACGACCCCTCTCACTGGGTTTATTCAACGCTGATCTCTGTGGGTTCATTTTTTTTGATAATGAGGTTTTGAACAAAATCCGGCAAGCCCTCGCGAACGACCTTGAGGCGATGCTTGCCAACGGCAATGTCTTTGGTTAAAGGCGTTTCGTCCACTCTTCGATCATCGATGTACACGATTCCCCAGGGCGTTGCATTTACGACCAGGCTTCCCGTGCTCCATGCGTACGAAACTTTTGCCTCTTCGCCGATCTTTAATTCGACGTCTTTTGTCGCCATGCCCCAAATCTCCGGCTTGACGAGCTTGACTTTATATTTGCCGGGCGCCAAATCCTGCAAGACGAGCTTTGACTGGTTATCGGTCGCGCCATAAGCTTGTTGATCGATAAACACTTCCGTGCCCGCCATCGCCGTCACCACAAGTGCGCAAGCTTTGCGAACTTGGAAAACATACGAAATGGTCGTATCGCGTCCATTTGATTTCCAGATGAATTCCTGACGCAGCGAATCTGCAAAGTCTGGGTTTTTCAGTTCTATAACGTATTCGCCTGCGGTTAAATTGGTAAGCGCAAACGGCGTGTTTCCTTTAAAACTGCCGTTTAAGTAAACGTCGGCTCCGGGCGTGGCTTCGATCAAAAGCTTTGAAGGTTTTGGAGAAACGGGCGGAGAAGGAAAAAACTTATCGTAAACTTTGCCGCCGTTTTTCTGCAGTTCCGCCCAGGTTTTCGCCAGGAACAGATAGGTGCCGGCGAATGATCCATCAAGAATAGCATAACCGACAGTTCCGATCAAAAACGGCAGTAGGCACAAAATCAGCACGCTCTTTCGATTCAATAGATTTTGGACTCTTCGAGCAGTTTTGAGAATCCACGTCCAGAGCTTGGTTATAGCTGCTATAACAATACCAAGCTTTGGTCTCTTAGGCTTTGGTCTCTCAGCCTGATCGTTCCAAACCCATCCTCCCGATGAGGTTTTGGATTCTTCTATGTTATCCATTGGAATTCTGACAGCCAAATTGTTGAGCAAAAATAGGAAGATTAACTGAAATAAGAATTATTTCTTGGCGAACAGGAGCATATTATCGACGCTGAAAATTTTCCATTCGTAATTTCTGCCCTTCCTGGCCAAAAGGATACTTATAGGCGAGAGCTCTTTAAAGCCATTGGCAAGATAATCGCCTCATTGCAGAATGTCAAGAAAAATTTCACAATATTTTCGTGACCTCAGCTTTGGACTTCAGACTTTTGACCTCGGACCTTATTTATTATAAAGAGACCGAAACCGGCGACAAATTTTCATATTCCAGGGTAAATACTGTTTGCCGGCGCTCGACCACAAAAACGAAGGTGCCGGTGATTTTGCTTTTCGGCGCCACGCGGTGCATGATATATCGTCCTCCGGAAGTCGCGGCATAATTCACTTCGCCGCCGCAGCGGCTGGCGAGCCCATCCTTGGCGCGCACCAATAGGTTAAAGGAGTAGAACACCATCTCCGCCTCCGTCAAGTTTTCCAGGCTCACGGTCACATTGAGCATTTGATGCTGATAACTGGAAGGCGAGAAGTAACGGAAATCGTCCACATAAAATTTTTCGCTGGCCCAGGCGGAAGTGACGTTGAGGTTCCACATTTCTTCGGGCGCCTGCACCGGTGAACCGAGCGTCGCCAAAAGCTCGCCGGTTTTAACCTGCCACGCCGTAATGCTGTGATCGTATGAACCGGCAAAGAGCGTGTCGCCGGTTTTCGAGAACGCCAACGCGGTGATCGTGTTAAAATGGCCGTAGAATTCGTCGATGGTTTTGCGGTTTTGGACGTCCCAAAGGCTGATGATTTTATCCATGCCGCCGGTCGCCAGGCGCAAGCCGTTCGGCGAGGCCGCAAAGCAGGTGAGATCGGCATAGGCGGCTCGAATTTTTTTCCGCAGCTTTTGTGTGTGCCGATCCCAAAGGAAAAGATCGGTATCCGCGCCGGTTATGAGCAGACTATCGTAAAGGCCAAAGGCAACGCATTTGGCAGTCTGTGCAGAGCCAAAACCATACTCGGAAGTGCTGAAATGCGAAAACTTGTGCGTTTGTTCCCGCGTTCGCATCTCCCAAGCCAGCGCTTGTGACCCGGCCGCAGCCGCGAAATAATCTCCATCCGGCGAGAGCGTCAGATCATGAATATCCGCACTTAGCGGCCAGTACGAAAGCTTTTGGCCGGTTTCGACATTCCAGAGACAAATTTTTTGATCATCCCCGGCGCTGAGGAGCAAGTTGCTGTTGGGAATTTTGCGCAACGCCACAACTTTGCCGATGTGACCGGACCAGCTTTCAACCTTCGTTCGGTTCGGCAATGACCACTGCACGATTTCTCCTTCGACGTCGCCAACAAGCAACATATCTGTCGAGTCTGCAAAAGCCAGCGCGCTGATCGCGGCGCCGGTCGAGATCGTTTTGATGGCTTGCAGCGACGGCGCGTGCCAAATAATTACCAGGCTATCCATTCCCGCCGAAGCGAGAAGATCTCCAGAATGGTTCAAAGCTAGGGCGGCTACCGTCCCGGTATGTTTGGCGTTAAGCGCCCGCGGATCAGCCCAAGGCCTCGCTTTTTTGATTTCGGCTACTGCTGGCGTCTCATTTTGCCCGCAGCCTCCAAGCATGGCCTGCAAAAAAAAGAATATTGTGCAAGCCAGGCCCTGGCAAAGGATTTGGTAAAGTTTCATCTTGCTTCCACCTTCGGGCTTTGATATTTGGTTATTATGATTTTTCCAAATGGCTGAATTTTTACCGGCAATCTATTCCACGATGGTACTCGAGCTCGAGCCGTACGGTGAAAAGATAATCCGCTCGTGCTGGGGTTTGGGAAACCAACCCACGTTGAAGCCGTTTTCCCAAGCGATTTTGCGCACCATACGAAACGTGTCGAAACCGTTGGGCCGAACGAACAAGGCAATAAACTGCTCGTTCGGATTCAAGTCGGCTAAGATTTTTCTAAAATACGACTGCTCGTTGCCAAGTTCCCAACGGAGCTCGCCGACCTCTTTTGACTTCGGGATCAAAACCTGCTCGAAAGCGGCGAAGATCCGCGTGTAATAACGCCCGCTATCGTGAGTCACCGGAATCAGCCGGTCGCCGGCGCACTCGAAATAGACGCCTCTCTTCTCCGTTGACTTGACCAGCGGGGTCTGGTAAATATAATTCTTGCCGCCCAAATTCAAGCTGCTGATGACGCCGATGATCACCAGGATGCCGACCATGTTGCTGACGATGTCGATCAGCGAATCGATGCTGAGAATGTTCTCAATACTACTGGTTTGCCGCTGCCTTTTCATTGGGGCTCCCTTTCGTTTTAATTTCCAATCGCCAGTTGCGATTCAAAGGTTCATAGCCGATATTGATCTGGCGGCTTGGCCAGAATTTGTTCTTTTCGTTCAAGCCTTCAACCGCCGCCTGCGCCAGCCGAAACGCCTTCTCGCCTTGCGGATAGATCGCAAAAACCACGTATTCCTGTTCGGCATTTTCCGCCAGCCCCTCGAGGAATTGCATATACGCTGAATCCTCAACTCGAATCGAATCAAACGCCACTTTGAGGCGTTGCGGATGAATGAGCAAATGATCGCCGTGGCACTCCACATAGATCGGCAGTTTGCGGTTTTCATCCCGCGCCTCCACGACCACGGACGGCGATGACACCGAAATAAAGCCGATGGAGAGAATGATAAAAGCCAGCACGCCCGAGGTGCACGTCAAAATGCTGAGAAACGGAAACAGCGACGGCGAGCTGATCGGAGTCGAAGTTCTTCGCGCCATAAGTTTTTTGTCGTGAGTGAAATTTTTTGATTCATGCCGCGGCATTGCTGCGCGACAGGGTCACGGTTACCGGCTGACTCAAATTCTCCAGCGGTTTTTGCAAGCTTGCCAAGCCGCCACGAATGTCTTCCAGAAGCTTGATGACCGAGCCATTGGTTTTTGACTCGCCGTCTAAATATTGGCCGAGCATGCGGATTATCTGATCGTCGCCGGCATGCGCAGTGTCGGCAAAATTTTTCAAGTTTTCAATGAGTTGCGTTTGATGCGTGGCTTGTGAATCGGCGATGGCGCGGCTCAAGGTCGGCGGCAAATGCGTTACCCGCTCCACTAACGCTTCCAAATTCGTAGCCACCGGTCGGCTTAAACCTTCCTGGGTAATATGCAACTGTTCCATCTGTTTGCCCAGGCTTTCAAGCTTTTCGATCACCGTGGCGCCAGCCTTCGTCTCCTGTTCTAAATTTTGATTGAGCAGATTCATAAGCCTGCCATCGCTCTCGCGGATCGTACCGGTCAGGTTTTGAAACTGCTGGATGAGTTGATCGTGATGCGCGGCTTGCGATTCAGCCAGCGCGCGGCTCATGATCGGGGGCAACTGCGTCAGCCGTTCCACCAGCGTCTGTAAATTGATGGCAACGGTATGCACGCTCTTGATTTGCTCCGTCCAAGTCGCTTGGCGTCCAGACAACTCCTGCAAAGCTGCGCCAACGGTTTGAAATTCGATAAAGGAATGTTGAAGCGCTTCGCGGTAGCCGTTAAAATGTTCGCTCAAATGGCTCAAAACTTTCGCGCTTTCTTGCAGAATTGCCGTGCGTTTTTGCAGGCTTTCATCATCAAGCTGTTTGAGCAATTCCGGAAGCTTGGGCTCTGCCGAAACGGCTTTCTGTAAACGCTCGACAAGCTGCAAGCTGCAAAATTCGTCAATCTCCGCCAGCAATTCGTCCTCGCGTTTTTTCAGCGCCGAGGTGACCATCATGAGCGGGATGGTAAAGAGCAAGCTGAGCAACGTGGTATCGAAAGCCACCGCGAGCCCGGTCGTGACGCCGCCCAATTTTTCGGTGACTTCTTCCAATTCCTTCGCGGTTTGAATGACGCCGGAAAAATATCCTACGGCGTCGCTGATTCCCAACACGGTTCCGCAGAAACCGAGCAGCGGAATCACCGTGATGAGCACGCGCAGCAGGGTGTAGCTCATTTCCACGGCTTGGGCATCGCGATCGCTTTGCTCTTGCATCATTTCGCGCAGCCCGGCGCCGCCACCCGTAGCGCGAAAGTGGGCCAAAGTTCTTTCCAAGCGGCGAAAGAGCCAACTGTTTTTCGCTTGCGCGAGGGAGCGCTGAACATTTTCCAAGGCTTGAGCCAAGATATCGGCAGAAGGGAGATCGACGGGCAATTGAATGGACTTCGTGGCCTCTTCCTGCCAAATGGTTTGCCGGCGTTTCAAATAAAGGATGGCTATCGCCCAGGCACCGAGCGCGGTAATGGTATATTGTATAAAACCACGCTCAAAAAACAAGGCGCGGATATAGCGCATACTCGGGAGCGCACCGGCAACATAAGCAATAGCCAAGATTCCAACCGCAACGAATAGTCCGAGCATGACACTTTTGACCATCGGTACGGTAGATCTGCCGTTCTGTTTGAACGTCGTGTTTCGCTTCGGCGCTGAATCCGCCGGTTGCGTGTAGGTAACGGCTGGCGCCGGCATTGGTTCGACTACCGCTGCTGGTTCCTGAACTGACGCGGGCACGACAGCACCGCATTTCATGCAAAAACGCGCGTAGTCTGGATTTTGATGTTGACAAATAGGGCATTGCATGCGTTTTCCCTCCTGTAAATCAGGTTAAGAGAAATAAAAAGTAGTTCTTCAATTAACAGATTTTTCTGCAGTTTCTACTGATTGCAGACGAGCTTTTGCAAGCTTGATTAGATCCTCAGAGTATGTGTAATGTAACCGAATAGTGCCATCTTTTCCGGCGATAAGTACAACGCGGTCATCAGGACTAAAGGCGGCAAACTTTACTTCGCCAGCGTGATTGTGCAAATTGGAGATGGGACGCAGTGTTTCCATATCCCACACTTGGACCTCTCCTTCTGAACTCGCGACGATAAAGCGGTTACCTCTGTTATTCACGCAAGATCGGCCTTGAGGATCAGTCACGACCTTAAATTGTTTGCCATCGCCGGTTTTGAATATCTGTGTTTTGTCAATCCAGTTCGATGTCACTATGAGACTATCGTTGTGATTAAAACGAGCTTGATTGATGTCACTAAACAGCCCTTTACCGATGATGGTATTCCTTGCAGATGTAAAATCTATAACTTGTGCGTTACCATTATTATCAACTATGATGACGTCGCTTCCTTTGGCACTGAAAGTAGCGCTAAGCACTGGGCCGGTTTCGCTACTCCAAAACTTCTGTTCTTCGCCATTGATCGTCTTCCATACACGGATAGTCTTATCTTTGCTCGCGGTGATAATAAGGCTGCCGTTGTTATTGAAACTTGCCTGGTATACCTCGTCTTTGTGTTGACGAAATTCCCTGAGGCTTTTACCGGTGGCAACATCCCATACTCGTGCTGTGCCGTCTTTACTCGCGGTTACGATACGGTCGCCCTTTCTATTGAAATTTGCTTGACACACCTCGCCTTTATGTCCACGCAATATCACTAATGTTTCGGCAGTTGCGACCTTCCACACCCATGCCGTACCATCGGAGTTCATTGTGATGACGAGACTACCATCCCAATTTATGCTGACATGATTCACACCGTTATGACCACGCAAAGTGGCCAGTTCTTTGCCAGTCATAGTATTCCACACTCGAGCTGGACCATCAGCACTTAATGTAACAATGCGGTTGCCATTGCCACTGATGATGGCATCATTCAAATCATACCCATGCTCGGGCAAGGCAGCCAATTCATTACCGGCCTGGGCATCCCATATTCTAACCGTTCCATCGGAACTTGCCGTGACGATATTGCTGCCATCGCTATTAAAGTTAGCGTAATTCACAACGTCAGTATGTCCACGCAAAACCTTCAGCTCATCACCGGTTGTAGTATCCCATATTCGCGCAGTTTTATCATTGCTTGCGGTCGCGACGCGATTGCCTTTGTCATTGAAACTGGCATAATTCACCTCGTCTTGATGGCCTTTTAACAGGGCTTCTTCTTTGCCGGTGGCTGCTTTCCATACCCGCGCTGTCCTGTCAGCGCTTGCTGTCAGGATGCGGCTGCCATTGCTATTGAAGCTGACGTGTTTTATATAAT
>Ga0187893_10006592_pt1 | contig 19729 bp, 16 predicted proteins | sample MA1701074metaG_FD_139574 | JGI IMG/M metagenome (GOLD analysis project Ga0187893, IMG submission 139574) | White microbial mat communities from a basaltic lava cave in the Kipuka Kanohina Cave System on the Island of Hawaii, USA - MA170107-4 metaG ...
CTCGGTCGTTCCCGTGCGGCTCATCGGCATGCGCGCCGTCATGTAGGCCGCTTGCTCCTCGGAGACCTCCTCCAGGATCTTCGAGCGGATGACCGCCGGCGAGACTGCGTTGATGCAGATGCCGTCCTTGGCCACTTCCTTGGCCGCCGACTTCGTCAGCCCGATGACGCCCGCCTTGGTCGCCGAATAGCCGGTCATGTTCGGGTTGCCCTCCTTGCCGGCGAAGGAGGAGATGTTGACGATGCGCCCGCACTTGCGCGACAGCATGTGCGGAATCACGGCGCGGATCGAGTAGAACTCGCCCGAAAGGTTGGTGGCGACGATCTTCGCCCAATCCTCGTCGCTCTGCTCGGTGATCGGCGTCGCCTTGCCGCCGATGCCCGCGTTGTTCACCCTGATGCCGATGCGTCCGCTATCCGCGTGCGACTGGAGTGCGTTCAGTAGGCTTCGCCGCGGTTATCATCAATGCCGAGCACGCGGATGAGATCAGGAGGCTCAAGGCAGAAGAAGACTCGCCACTTGCCGGCCCGCAGACGCAGTTCACCGGGGCGGTCTTTGAGCGAAATGGCGACCTGTACGTAGCTGTCCGGAAGGGCATCCACCAGCGATTGAAGGCGGTCGCGTTCGGAAGACATGGCCCAATTATTGCTTCCGCGTTTACGGAACGGTTTGTCCGCGGGGAGTATGGCCGCGGCACGGAAACATACCAAAGGCAGGGTGGCATCCTTCGACGCCGCTGTGCTCGCCGCGGGCGGCATACAGCCGGCTTGCTAATTCTTGAGCACGCCCTGCTTTTCCCAGCCTGGCTCGTGGTACTGCCAGTCGCGGGAAGCATAGTCCATCGATAGCATCACAAGCAGAATGCCCAGGAAAACGACCGCGATCCAAACTGCCAGTTTCGTCAGCACGTGACTGTACTTGACGTGCATGAAGTAGAGAATCACCAGCGTGGCCTTCACCACCGCTATAGACAAAGCAATGCCAATACTCTTGATTCCCAGGTTCATGCGCACGAAGACAGTCAGAAACGTACAGACCATCAGCGTCGCGAAGATTCCGAAGTACAGCCTGGTGGATGATACGTGATGTTCCATGACGGTCTCCTTAAATCAGGTACAGCATCGGGAACAGGAAGATCCACACGATATCGACAAAGTGCCAGTAGAGTCCCGATACCTCGACAGGATTGTAGTACTTGGGCCCGTATACCCCTTTGATCGCGTTCACCAGCAGCCAAGTCATGATCCCAAGGCCCACGATCATGTGCAACGCGTGCATTCCCGTCATTGCGAAGTACAGGCAGAACAGGATTTGCACTTCCCGGGGCGCCGGCGTCTCCCAAACGAAGCTCGATCCGGGAAAGTGATGGTGGCCGATCTTTTCGCTGTACTCGAAATACTTCACCACAAGAAAGGCCGTGCCGAAGACCATGGTCAGAATGATGTTCCACACCAACCGCTTTGTTTTGCCTAGCTGAGCGCTCTGCACGGCCAGCGCCATTGTCAGGCTTGAGACGATCAGCACCACCGTGTTGAACGCGCCCAGCGGAATATTGGTCGCGCTGGAGGCGATTTCGAATGCTTCCGGATACCAGGCGCGGTAAATCGTATAGGCGCCGAACATGCCTCCGAAGAACATGACTTCGGTGAGCAGGAACAGCCACATCCCCAGGTTGCCCGATTCGTACTGCTGCAGGGCGTTATCGAACTGGTGTGCGACGTGCTCTTCGGAGTGGTGGTGATGAGCGATGGCGGCGTGTTCAGACAAGTGCCTTCTCCTCGTGTTGTTCCGCGTAGGCGTAGACTTCTTCGTTCACCACCGGCATTATACGGAAGTTCTCCGTTGGAGGCGGCGAAGGAACGGTCCATTCCAGGCCTTTGGCGTTGTATGGATTGGGCGGCGCTTTCTCACCCTTGAAGATCGACCAGGTGAAATAGATTAACGGGAGCAGGTAGCCAACGCCCAGCACGGACGCGCCAGCGGTGGACAGGACCTGGAACACCTGGAACTCTTCCGGATAAGCGTGGTAGCGGCGAGGCATCCCGAGGTAGCCCACGATAAACTGCGGGAAGAACGTCAGGTTAAAGCCGATGAACACCAGGCCCGCCGAGAGCTTGGCCCAGTGCTCCGGATACATCCTGCCCGTCATCTTGGGCCACCAGAAATGCATACCGCCCATGTAGGCCATCACCATGCCACCCACCATCACGTAATGAAAATGCGCCACAACGAAGTACGTGTCGTGCAGGTGCAGGTCGATGGCCATCGTTGCCAGCATGACGCCGGTAACGCCGCCAATGGTGAACAGACCGATAAAACCCATCGCATAGAGCATCGGCGTTTCATAGGACACCGAGCCCTTGTACATCGTGGCGGTCCAGTTGAAAATTTTCACGGCCGAGGGCACGGCCACGGCAAACGTAATCAGGCTGAACACCATTCCGGCGTAGGTCGACTGGCCCGCGGTGAACATGTGGTGGCCCCAGACGAAGAACCCCAGAATTGCGATCGCCAGGCTCGATCCGGCCACGAAATGATAGCCAAAAACGTGCTTTTTCGAGAAGCAGGTGATGATCTCGCTGATCACTCCCATGCCGGGCAAAATCATGATGTAGACGGCCGGGTGGGAATAGAACCAGAACAGGTGCTGGAACAGCACGGGGTCGCCGCCAAGGGCAGGATCGAAGAACCCGATGCGGAAGGCTCGCTCAAGCATCAACAGAACCAGCGTGATGGCGATCACGGGCGTACCCAGAAGCTGGATGAGGCTGGTGGCGTAGTGCGCCCAGACAAATAGAGGCAGCCGCCCCCATGTCATGCCCGGGGCGCGCATCTTGTGAATGGTGACGATGAAGTTCAAGCCGGTGAGAATCGACGAAAACCCGGCTACGAAAGCGCCCATCGCCGTTGCAATCACGGCGCTGTTGGAATAGGTGCTGCTGTACGGCGTGTAGAATGTCCAGCCGGTATCAACTCCGCCCACTGCGGCGGCATAGAGTCCGCAGAACCCGCCGATGACGTACAGGTACCAACTGAGCAGATTGATTTTCGGAAATGCAAGGTCCCGCGCGCCCACCATGATCGGTATCAGGAAGTTGCCGATAGTTGCGGGCACCGACGGAATCAGGAAGAAAAACACCATGATCACGCCGTGCATGGTGAACATCTTGTTGTACGTCTCGGCGTCCATCATGTCGCCTTGCGGGGTGATCAGCTCAAGCCGCACGGCGCCGGCGAACAACCCGCCGAGGGCGAAAAACACGGTGATCGAAATGACGTAGAGCATGGCGATCCGCTTGTGATCGCCGGTCAGCAGCCAGGATTGCCAGGTCCAGCCGTTATTCAGATAATTCAGCTCGGAGGTTGGGGGGGTTGCTTCGTGCGTCGCGCTCATTGTTGCGGCGTACCTCCTTCTTCTTCTTTTTCAAGACTCTTGATATAAGCGATGATTTGCAGCAGACCTTCCTCGCTGATCTGGCCCTGGAAGGTCGGCATGACGGCTTGATATTTTTCGACGATCTTGGCGCGTGGATTCAAAATGGACTCGCGGAAGTAGGATTCGTCGGCTTTGACCACGACGCCGCTTTGCAGCTTCACCATACTGTTATAGACACCCACCAGAGACGGACCGCGGCCCTTCCCGTCCGCCAGATGGCAGGTCACGCAGCCGTATTGCGAAAAAAGCTGCTCTCCGCGGGCGGTCATCGATTCGTCACCGCCGCTCACCCACTTTTCGTACTCGGACTGCTCCATCACGTGCACGGTTCCGATCATGCCGGAATGCTGCGTTCCACAATACTCGGCGCAGAACAGGTGGTAGCTTCCTACTTTGGTGGGCGTGATCCAGAAGTATGTATACCGGCCCGGCAGCACATCCTTCTTCATGCGGAACGCCGGAATGTAATAGCTGTGCAGAACATCTTCGGAAATCATTGTGAACTTGAGCGTGCGGCCCACCGGCACGTGCAGCTCGTTGATTTCGCGCGGCCCTTCCGGATGCTGCACTTTCCACATCCACTGCTTGCCGGTGACAAAAATCTCCATTGCATTGGGCTGGGCGCTGTAGGCGCGGAAATAAACGTTTGTGCCCCACACGAAGAAACCGAGAATCATTACAAAGGGAATGAACGTCCATGCCAATTCAAGCATCAGCGAGCCATGAATATGCGGCGGCGTATCGGCCTCCGACTTTCGGCGGTATTTGATCGCGAAGTAGGCCACGACAAGGAATATCAGCCCGGTAAAGAAGATCGAGAACGCCGTTTCGGCAAGCATCAACAGGTCGATTTCGGGCGCAATATCGCTTGCGCTTTCCGGGAGTAATGGCAGTGTCTTATTCATCGAGATTCTCATTGGCGCTCTTGCGGCGCCGTTCCCTCCGGAAACTCACAATCAAAAACGCCCCCATGGCGCCGAGGGTCAGCAGACCGGCGATCCGCACGGCGGTCAGCACATTCATGGTGTATTTACCGCTCGCCGGGTCATAGTGAAAGCACAGAAGCAGCAACTGTCCTACCGGGTCACCGATTTTCCCATTGCCCGACTCAAGCAGACCAAGACGCAGATCGCGGGCTCCGTACTCAATTCCGAACAGGTACCGGGAAATCTTGCCTTGCGGCGTGGCTACCACGAAGCCGGCGGCATGGGCATATTGCTGGATCGACGGATCGTAGACATAGCGAAATCCCATTGCCTCTGTCAGGGCGCGAACAGGCGCCTCTTGCCCGGTCAGAAAAGTCCACCCGTTCTCGGTTCCCGGCCGGTCGTAGCGTTTCAGATAGGCATGCTTCTTTTCGGCGGCCAGTTGCGGCGTTTCCCTGGGATCGAAGCTGAACATCACAACCTGAAAATCTTTTCCGGGATTCATGCTGCCCAGCGTCTTTAACGTCTTCACCAGGCTGCTCATCGTCAGGTTGCACAGCATCGGGCATTCATAATAGACCGGGACGACAATCACCGGCTTATTAGTGAAGTAATCGCCCAACCGCACTTCCCGGCCCGTTTCCTCCCGGAATTTCAAATCCAGCGGAAGCTGCGCATTCAGCTTTTGCTCAAAAGCCACCTGTTTCAGGATCTCCGTCTGCCCCCCCGGAGTCTGCCTGGAAGACTGCGCCGGCAGCAGCAGCGGGACCAAAATCAAGACAAGCGACAAATGGCGAACCATATAAACCTCTTACGGCTTGGGGGGCTCGGCGCGCGCCGGCAACCCGTTTTTTAGAACCATTTCTATTGCCGTGTCGATGGGGACATGAGCCACCCCCTGCTCCTTATCCACCCAGCCGTAGCTTTCCACTCCCGTATTCTGCTGCGCTTTGAACTCCTGCAACTCCCGCGACGGAAAGACTTGCAGGCGCGGCTCCGGCGGCAATTTCCCCTCTTGGGAAAACACGGTGGACTCGGGCTTCGGAATGCGGCTTTGCTCGAACTGGAAGTGAAGCACCGCGATCCCCATGCAAGCGACCAGCCCGATCAGAATGCCGACTCCGATCTTCACGACCAGGCCGATATCGGCGTCGCGCGGTTCCGGTCCATAGGCGCCGGCAGGCTCAGAGTGATGCTCGTGGCTGTCCATCCGCTATTCTCCTTATCCCAGCGGCAACGGGTCGAGCGGCCGCTTTTTCAATTGGAAGGCAAAGAATGCCACCCACAATCCGCCAATCGCCACCGGCGTCACCAGGTCCAGCCAGTGAACCTGAAAATGCGCGGCGGGAACGCCTTTCTCGGCGTGGGCAAACGCCGGCTGAATCTGCCAGAACAGATCGACGATGCGCATCACGATCATCCACACGGCAACTTTGGAAAGCACGGCGGGATTACGTTTGATCGGCCGGTTCAACAGCAGAATGAAAATCAAGGCGAAGTGAAACAGCGCGATGCCTAAGGCGACATATTCCCATCCCCCACGCAGCCGGCGGGCATACCAGGTCACTTCTTCCGGCAGGTTCGCGTTCCAGATAATGATCAACTGCGATATGGACACATACGCCCAAAGCATGTTGAACGCGAACAGCAGGCTGCCGAGATCGTGGAATGTGCCGGTTTTTACCACGCCACGCATCGGTTCTTTGGAATCGAGCATCGCCACCAGCACGATCATCACGGCAAACGTCGAAAGCGCCTGGTTGACGATGAAAATGGCTCCGTAGATCGTCGAGTACCAGTGCGGCTCAAGCGACATCACCCAATCCAGGGACGCAAACGTCACAACCAGGCAATGGACGATCAGCCCGGGAGCGCTCAACCGTTGCAAGCGCGGTCGCACGGCCCAGTAGCCCTCTTTCTCCTGCGCTTCGGAAAACTTGTTCAGGCGCGCCGTCAAAAACAGCCAGATGGCGAAATACACCGCCGCGCGGACGTAAAATCCGGGGATGTTCAGATACGCCGACTTGTGCGTCAGAATAGAATCCTTGGCCACTACATCGGCGTGGGTCCATTCGTAGAGATGATGCATCCCGAAAATTGCGATGGGCAGAAACATGAGGATCATCAGCGGGATGGTTCGCGTTCCGGCCTCGAGTCCGCGACGTATCGCCACGCCCCAGTTACCGCCGACCATATGATGCAGCATCAACAGGCCTACGCAGCCGGCGGCCACACCCATCCAATAGATGAAGCCGGTTAGATAAGAGCGGTAGAACTGCTCGGAATTCGTCATCACGCCCATGGCGCAGCCGATCACGCCCACCGCGCCGACAGCCAGCGCGCGAGCTTGCAGTTTGTCCAGATGCGGCCGCATTGCTTCCATGGTGCTCATCGCGCTTCTCCCTGCTGCCGGGCCGGCGCCGGCTGATCGATTTTTTGCCGCTCCTCGGCGCTCAACTCGCTCGCCTTGACGTTCTGGCTCTGCTGCAGCACGCGGATATAGGACACGATGGACCAGCGGTCGCGCATCGGAATGCGCGAGGCATAACTGGCCATCGAGCCGTTGCCGTTGGTAATCGTGTTGTAGATGCGGCCCACGGGGGCGTCCCTAAGGGCCTCGGTGTGATAGCTGGGCGGATTCTTAAGTCCTCGCGATACGATCACCCCATTGCCGTAGCCGAGCAATCCGTGACAGGGCGTGCAGTAAATGTTATAGCGGTCCCGGCCGCGCTCGATCACCTCGCGCGTGACGGGGAAGGGGAACTGCTCCACTTCCTTGTCGCCAATTTTTCCGGTCCAAAGGGCCGCATCCGTTTTGAGCATGCCGCGCGCCACGGTTCCCTGCACGGCGGGCCGCGCTGCTCTACGGTCGCCCCAGAAATCGCTGGCGGAGTCAATCCGGTAGCGCGGCTGATCATGCATGTCCAAACGGCAGCCCGCCAGCAGCAGAGCGCTCAAAGCAATCCAGGCGTACCTCAAGTCTCCACCTCCGAAATCTCGTGAGGATGCAGCGTTTCAAGGAACTGCCGCGTCCGTTTCAGGTCGAACTTCGGATCTTCGGCTTCGATGCACAGAAAGAACCGGTCCCGCGAGGCCAGCTTGAAACGCGGCACGTTGAACACCGGATGGTAAGGCATCGGAAACCCGCACAAAAACACCAGCGTGGCGAGCGTCGTCAGACCTGCCAGCAGCACGGTGGTTTCAAACGTGATGGGTATGAATGCCGGCCAGCTATTGTAAGGCCGGCCGCCGACGTTCAACGGATAAGCAATCGCCGATATCCAGTACAGCAGTCCGAATCCGCCGATGCAGCCCAGAATCCCTCCCGCCAGTACAAAGCGCGGCAGCGGTGAATTCGGAATGTGCATGGCGTGATGCAGCTCTTCGATCGGCAGCGGCGAATAGGCGTCCATTTTGCGATAACCCTCGTGATGAGCCGTTTCCGCCGCGTGCACAAGCTGGTCCGGAGTGGCAAACTCCGCCATCAACCCGTACAAAGGCTTTCGCATCAGTGGCTGCCTCCTTTCTCCGGTTTCGGAAGAATGGTGCGCACTTCAAAGATCGATATCGCCGGCAGCAGCCGGACGAAGACGTACATCAGGCACAGGAACAAGCCGATGGTTCCGATGTACATGCTCCAGTCATACTTGGTCGGATAGTACATCCCCCAGCTCGAGGGCAGGAAGTCGCGATGCAGGCTGGTGACGATGATCACAAAGCGCTCCAGCCACATGCCGATGTTGATCACTAGCGAGACGACGAACACGAGCGGAACGTTTGCACGCGCTTTCTTCGACCATAGAACCTGCGGAATCGTTACATTGAACAGGATCAGCGACCAGTAGGCCCAGCCATACGGCCCTGTGGTGCGGTTCTTGAACATGAACATTTCCCACAGGTTCCCGCTGTACCAGGCCATGAAGGCTTCCATGAAGTAGCCGTAGGCCACAATCAGCCCGGTAGCCAGCATCACCTTGCACATGTTGTCGATGTGCTTCATGGTGATGAAATCCTGCATCTTATACCAATGGCGCAACGGAATGGCCAGCGTCAGCACCATCGCGAATCCGGAATAGATTGCGCCAGCGACGAAGTAGGGCGGGAAGATGGTGGCGTGCCAGCCGGGAATCAGACCCACCGCGAAGTCGAAGCTCACGACGGTGTGGACGGAAAGCACCAGCGGCGTGGACATGCCCGCCAGCACCAGCGACGCGATCTCGTAATGGTTCCAATGCCGCGCCGAACCGCGCCAGCCTAGCGCCAGCATTCCGTAAAGAATCTGCGTAATCTTGTTCTTGGCTTTGTCGCGCATCGTCGCCAAGTCGGGAATCAGACCGACGTACCAGAACACCAGCGAGATCGTTCCGTAGGTCGATACGGCGAACACGTCCCACAGCAGCGGGCTGCGCGGCTGCGGCCACATCGACATGGTGTTCGGATACGGCAGCAGCCAGTAGGCCAGCCATGGCCTTCCCGTATGAAACGTCGGGTACATGAACGCGCAGGCCACGGCGAACAGCGTCATCGCTTCGGCGAACCGGCTGATCGACATACGCCATTGCTGCTTTAGAAGCAGCAGAATTGCCGAAATCAGCGTGCCCGCGTGGCCGATACCGATCCACCAGACGAAGTTGATAATGTCAAAACCCCAGCCGACAGGGATATTGATGCCCCAGATGCCTACGCCACGCAGCACGAGCCAGGCGACGGTGGCTAAAAACATCATCACGATCCCGAAAGTGATCGTGAAGCCGACTATCCAGAATCGCGGCCATCCTACTTCAAGTGGGACAGCGGCGATCTTGTCGGTTACCGTGGCGTAGTTATGTCCAGGTCCAACGACCGGATCCGGTCCGGTCTGAACGGCTGGCGCGGCGGTTGTGTCCACTTTTTCCATCTCGTCGTCTACCCTTTCGCCAGCTCCGTGTTCGGATTCTCGATCCGCGCCATGTAGGTGGTGCGCGGTTTAGTGTTCAAATCCGTCAGGATGCCGTAGTTGCGGGGATCCGCCTTCCACTGGGCCATTTTGCTGGTCTTATCATTCAGATCGCCGAAAACGATGGCCTGCGTGGGGCATACCTGCTGGCAGGCTGTAATAATCTCTCCATCCCGGATGCGGCGGTCTTCCTTCTGCGCCTCGATTTTGGCGTGATTGATGCGCTGCACGCAGTAGGTGCATTTTTCCATCACACCGCGGCTGCGCACCGTAACATCGGGATTGCGCAATCCGTGCAGCGACTTGGTATCCCAATCCGAATAGAGATAGAAGTTGAAACGGCGCACTTTGTAGGGACAGTTGTTGGAGCAGTAGCGCGTACCCACGCAGCGGTTGTAGACCATCTGGTTGATGCCGTCTTCACTGTGCACGGTGGCCGCAACCGGGCAAACCGGCTCGCAGGGCGCATTCTCGCAGTGCATGCAGGTGACCGGCTGCGCGTATGCGCCTGGATTGTCGAAATCACCTTTGTGGTAACGATCGATGCGGATCCAGTGCATCTCGCGCCCGCGGGCCACTTCATCCTTGCCGACCACGGTGATGTTGTTCTCCGCCTGGCAGGCGATGGTGCAGGCATTGCACCCGATGCAGGCGTTCAGATCGATCCCCATCCCCCACGCATAGCCCTTGTATTCAAAGGGCGGATACAGGCTAAGCGCATCGGATGGATCCTCCACCAGGCGCTTGGCGAAGTCCGGATTCTTCAGGAATTCCTCTTCGCTGGCAACCCGCACCAGCTTCCGTTCCAGTTGTTGGGCGTCCACTTCCTGAATCTGCTGGATGCCGTGATGCGTCTGGGCGGAAACCAGCTTGAACCGGCCGCCGGTCCGGCTGATGTCGGCTCCGGCCGCGGCCCACAAGGCGCCCGCGGTCCGTAGTGCGTTGGCGTCGAAACCGATTCCGCTGCCGACTTTGCCGGCGCGCTTTCTGCCGTAGCCCAGATGAACCGTGATGGTATCTTTAGCCTGACCCGGCGTCACCCAAACCGGCGCTGTCACCGAGGCGGCGCCGACTTTCACCGTAACCAGGTCGTCGGTGGTCACTCCGACTTTGAGAGCAGTGGCCGGGGCGATGTGCACGGCGTTGTCCCAAGTGATCTTTGTAATCGGCTTGGGAAGCTCCTGCAACCAGGCGTTGTTGGCCAGCCGTCCATCGAGCACGTTCGGATCCGGCCGGAACGTGATCTCGAGGCCGGAAGGCGTCGGCGCGGGTGGCACGCTCTTGAAGTCGGCCTTGATGGATACGGTCCTGGCCGGCGGCGCCGAATTGGGCCACAATCCGTCGTGCAGCGCCTTCTGGAATTGATTCTCGAAGTCGGGCGATTTTACGCGGTCGCGCCAGTAGCGCTTCCAGAGGTTAAAGGTGGTGCCCTGCTTGCCGCGAAGCGCGGCGAGCAACTCCATCGCCGATTTGCCGCCGTAAAGCGGATCGATCAAAGGCTGGATGGTGGTGATGGCGCCGTCGTGGGCGCAGGCGTCACCCCAGGTTTCGAGCGTATGCGCCTCGGGCACGTGCCAGTGGCTCAGAAGGGCCGTTTCATCGGTATAGAGCCCCAGGTGAATGCGATTCTTTACCTTCAGGTACGCTTCGGAGAATTTCAGATCGGGGGGCGCGGTGGAGGCGGGATTCGCGCTGAAAACGATCAGGGTTTCCACTTTCCCGCCGTTCATGTCTTTCACCAGCTCGCCCAGGCTGTCCACATGGGATACAGGATTACCCTCCAGACTCCCGGTGTAAATCACGGTTTTTCCCGCGTTGCCCAGCTTGTCGTTTATGGCGTGGGCCAGCGCATGCACAATGGCCGGCTGATGCTCGCCGGGAATCACCAGGCAGGCGCCCGGATTGGCTTGAAGATCTTTGGCCGCGGCCGCAATCCAGTTTTCGTGCGGCGTCGCTGGCGCGTCTACAGCGATGCCCAGTTTCGCGGCCAACCCGCGAGCGATCAACTCGATCTCTTGCGACCGCACATTCAAACGATGATCGGCCAGCGTGCTGCTCACAAGGGGCGTTACTTCGGCCGCATACAGCCGGTTCATGCTCCGCTTGCCGGTCTGCGGCTTGCGCCGCTCGGAGAAATCGCGCGCGTAGCGAACGGCTCCCGGGCCGGTGTAAAGGAAATCGGAATCAAGAGATACGATGACGTTGGCCGGCTTGATCTGAAAGTGACAGGAGACCGGCTCGCCGAATGCCATTCTTGCTCCGGACCGCGCCCCGTCGCCGGTTGCCGCGTCCCAGACGTGCCACTTCGCCTCTGGCATCTCCCCGAGCATGCCGTTCAACGCGTCGATTTGACTGGGCGAAGTGATCGTTTCGGTCAGCAGCCGCAACCCGGCGCCCTTGGCGGCAAAATGCCTCTCACGGATCACGGTCAGCGCCGCCCAAAACGCCGCCGGCGAGCTCAATTGCCCTTCCCGAACCACGGTCTGCGACCGGTCCGGGTCATACATCGTCAATAGCGAAGCCTGCGCGAATACATCAGTCGAGCCGAGGCTTGATGGGTGCTCCGGATTGCCTTCGACCTTCGTGGGCCTGCCCTGGTGGCTCTCGACAAGCAGGCCGGACGCATAGCCGCCAACCACGGAGGCGGTGGCATAAAAAACCGGTCTGTTCTGCGAAAACTCCTCAGGCGCCTTCACGTAAGGGACAATCTTTTCGAGCGGCTGCCTGGTGCATGCCGTCAGTCCGGCTAAACCAAGCGACGCCCCCATCAGTTTCAGCAGGTTGCGGCGGTCCAGCGGCCGGCGCCAGTCCGAACCCGACTGCGGAAACTCATTCTCCAGGAAATCCTGGAACTCGGGAGTTTCGGCGTACTCTTCGAGGCTCCGCCAAAACTCAGGCCCGGCTTTGTTCTCAAGCCGCGATCGCACTTGGTCCAGGTCCAGCCGCACGCCCGGCGCGATCGTGTTGATTTGAATCAGATCCCCGCTCATCGATGACATGTGTAGCAATCCGTCAGCTTCTGGATTTTGTATTCCTCTACGAGCTTGGCCCCAAGCTCGGCCTGGTTGGGAGGCTGTTGGTAGTCCATCTGGAAAACTTTGTCTCGCGGCCGGACGTGTTTTTCCGGGCTGCGGTGGCAGTCCAGGCACCACTCCATGAATAACGTGTTCACCTGGTACATGAGCGGCATTTGATCCACTCGCCCGTGGCAGGAGGCGCACCCGATGCCCTTATTGATGTGGATACTGTGGTTGAAGTAGACGAACCCCGGCAAGTCATGAACGCGGTTCCATTCCAGCGAATTACCCGTCGCCCAGCTTTGCCGGACCGGCTCGAGCATCGGCGCGTTAGTCCAGATCATCGAGTGGCAACTCATGCAGGTCTCCGTCGTGGGCATACCCGCGCTGCCGGTGCGCTCCACGGTCGTATGGCAGTACCGGCAATCAATGCCTAACCCCGCTGCGTGATGCTTGTGGGAAAACGGGACAGCCTGATCATAGGGGATATTGGCGCGAGAAACGTACGGCGACCGGCTGATTTCCATAAGCCCATAACCGGCGCCTCCAGCAATCAGCAGAAGCGAGACGATGCTCACTTTGGCAACAATATTGGTGCTAGGGTGAAAGATTTGCGACATTGGCCACCTGCGGGCGGGCCAAAGGCCCCGTTACATTTCGACGAACCATCATGAGAGGGAGAAACGTCCCAGGTAGAACTCTACATTATAAGGACCTGTCAAGTCTATTGTCAAACTAAAATGATTACTGTTTGACAGTAAAATCTGGCCTTGATCCCTGCTAATGGGAGTACGCCGCATCGATCAAGATTCTCACGTCACTTGGTCATTCCGAACTCCTTTGTATCCTCGGCATAGTCGGCGATGCCAAAGCAATGTAGGGCGGGCCCTTGGCCTGCGGCGGCCTCCCAGGCCGCCCATCCCAGGCGGGCTATGAGCCTGCCGCTGGCCGTGGGCCCGAGCCCCACGGGGAGAATCTTCCGATGTTTCACGCACTAACCCGGTATGCTCCGCCGCCGTCGGCTCCCGCACCTCGACATCCCTGGCCGGGCGCAATTCGTTACTTTCCGCTTGCACGGCAGCCTTCCCGCACACCGGGCCTTTCCCCCCGCAAGCATGACCTCCGGGGAAGCCTTCCTTGCCATGGACCGCATTCTGGATCAAGCCCGCCGTGGCCCGGTCTTTTTGCGCCAGCCAGAGATTGCACAAACCGTACTCGACTCCATCGAATGCGGCATCACGCTCGGACATTACCATCTCCACTCGTGGGTGATCATGCCGAACCACATCCATCTTCTGCTCACACCTCAAGTCAGCCTGCCGCGGCTTCTCGGCTCCCTCAAAGCGGCCACGGCCAAACGAGCCAACCTGCTGCTCGGACGCACCGGGCAGCCCTTCTGGCAGGAGGAGAGCTATGACCACCGCGTGCGGGGCGAAGAGGAGTTCCGCCGCATCGGCCGGTACATCGAAACCAACCCTGTTAGCGCCGGTCTCGCCGCCGATCCGCAACAGTACGCCTGGTCCAGCGGAGCGCAGCGTGCAGTCACCCCCTCGGCCCCTTGAAAACCGTTGGCGATGCCAAAGCAATGTAGGGCGGGCCCTTGGCCTGCGGCGGCCTCCCAGGCCGCTCATCCCAGGCGGGCTGAGAGCCCGCCGCGTGCGGTGGGCCCGCCCCACCTTGGCAGGGCGCTGTCACCCGGTTGGCAGCCCGATGCACTGCAATAGCTGTTTGTAGCGAGGATCGTCGCGAAGCGAATCCCAGACCGGCTCAACCCCCACGTGGCACAGCCGCGGTCACGCTCCTCAAAAGCGCGTTCGAGCCACTGAAGAGCCGTGTCCCTATCGCCGAGACCCAGGTGAACCTCCGCGATGGCGCACGTCTGAACATGCGATTCGAGACGAAGTCTTTCCAGCCGCGCGAGCACCGCTCGGGCCTCTGCCACGCGCCCCGCCCTGCCGTAAAAAAAGCCAAGCATTCCTGGTCCCCAGAATCCGCCCGGAGAGAGCTGAGCGACGCTCTTCTCCAGCAGGGAAATGCCTTCCGCAAACTGCTCTTCATAACAAAAAACACAGCCTTTAAAAAACGTCAGTAACGGGTAATCCGGATCAAGCTGCAAGCCGCGATCGATCAACACGTGCGCTTCCGCGTAGTTTCTTTGCCCGCAGGCAATAAAACCAAGGCAGCTGTAGTAAAGGGGCCGCAAGGGATCCAGCTCGATGGCATTCTCGGCTACCCGCATCGCTTCCACAAACCGTCTCGTGGGGTATAAACAAAGAACGGAGTAGGCAAAATAGGCGAGATCGTTGTTCGGCGTCAATGCAACCGCCTTTTGAAACGCCGCCTCCGCCTCCGCGAAGTCCCATCGGTACGCTCCCAGCAAGTACGCTCGCGAAGCGTAGGCTTCGCCCAGCGTATCGTCAAGTTCGAGCGCCTTGTCCAGCAATGCGGCGGCTTGTTCCTGAAGGCCGCGCCAAGGGATGGCCCCGTGGAAACCCGAGGACAACAGCCAATCGGCAATCCCCACATGCGGAAGGGCAAACTCCGGATCGCGGGCAATCGCCGCCTCAAAGTGCGCCCGAGCGAGGTTGAAACCGGCGACCGTTCGTCTGTGCCAGTGTTGCCTTCCGATGACATACAACTGGTAGGCCTCAAAGTCGTTGGTGGCGCGCTTGATCAGCCTGGTTTGGCCGCCGGCCAGTTTCAGTTGCAATTTCCGGACAATGGTCTGCGAGATTTCGTCCTGAACGTCGAAGATATCTTCAAGGATGCGGTCGAAACGTTCCGACCACATCTGGAACCCATCGGTGGCGTTGATCAGTTGGACGCTGATTCGCAGCCTGCCTCCGGCCTTGCGCAAACTGCCTTCGAGGATGGCGCCGACCTTTAGCCTCTGGCCAACCTCCTGCGCCCCCACCGAGGCCCCTTTGAATTGAAACGCCGAGCTGCGCGCCGCCACGCGAAGGCCCGGCACTTTCATGAGCGCGTTGATGATGTCCTCCGCAATTCCGTCGCTGAGGAATTCGGTTTCCTGGTCGTGGTTCATGTTGACCAGCGGCAGCACGGCGATTGAAGTGGTTTCGGTGGCGGCTTCGGGGGCGCCTTCCAACAACGCCGCCTTGATATCGAAGGCGTTCTGGAAACGCTCGGCCGGCTCCTTTCGCAAACACCGGGCGATGATGCGCTGTATTCGGGCCGGGACGCTGGCCGGCAGCGGCTTGGGTTCATCGCGCAAAACGGCTGTCAGTGCGGACAGCGGCGAATCGCCGTGGAATGCGCGCCGCCCCGCAGCCATCTCATAGAGCACTGATCCGAAGCTGAAGATATCCGAGCGGGCGTCGACCTTCCTTCCTTGCGCCTGCTCCGGCGACATGTAGGAGAAAGTGCCCATCACCACGCCAGCCTCAGTCTCGGCGGAGGTAACGGTGCTGTCGGCAGGACCGATTTCAGAGGCACGAGCCAGCTTGGCCAGTCCGAAATCGAGCACCTTAATAGCCTTGCTTACGGCAAGAATGATGTTGGCCGGCTTCAAATCGCGATGTGTGATTCCCACGGCGTGCGCGGCGGCCAGTGCGTCGGCAAGTTGACCGGCAATGGAGAGGAGTTCTTCATTGGTAAAGGGGCTCAAGCTGATGCGTTCGGCCAGCGTCTTTCCGGTAACGAACTCCATCACGATAAAGTCGATTCCGTTTTCCTGCCCGATGTCGTGAATCGTTACGATGTTGGGGTGGTTCAGCGCCGAGGCTGCCTGTGCTTCCTGGAGGAACCTCCGGCGCCGCTCCGGATCGGTCACCTTATCGGGAGGGAGCACTTTCAGGGCAACCAACCGGTTGAGGCGCCGGTCGCGGGCCTTGTAGACTTCGCCCATCCCCCCTGCGCCAGCCCGCGCAATGATTTCATAAGGTCCAAGGTGAGCTCCTGATTCCAGATTCATACCGATTCCGGTTGATTGTATCTCACTCATCGGTGAGCGGACATTTCTTGCCCATAATTACGGTTTGACAGTAAAGATGCTGGCTCAATTCCCGTATAAAAATAGGCCGGGCAAATGAGAATTCCCACAGGAAAAATCAACCTAATGATGTTTAGGCCGAAAGGCGCTAGCGCGAGAGACCCAGGATGAGGGAAAATAAAAACAAAAATAGTGGAAGAAAAAGGAATTGAGGTATCGGAGGGAAGAGGGAGCAAACGCCGGTGGCTACCGGCCGGATTAGCTCTTGTTGCGCTTGCCGGGCTTGCAACATTCTTCCTGGCCGTTCCCGCGACCAAAAAGCTTCGAATCGGGACAAACCAAACTCCACCGTACAACTACGTCGATGAAACCGGACGTTTCACAGGTTTTGCCCACGAAGTGGTGGAAGAAGCGGCCAAGCGGGCAGGGTATCAATTGGAATGGGTGTTTATCCCCACCCCGCCAGACGTCCCCCTTGAAAAAAATCAGGTTGATCTATGGCCGTTCGTAACGATCACGGAGGCACGCCGGCCCAGAATGCATCTTCCGGAGCCGTGGTGGCGGGCCGATGCGGCCCTTGTTTCAAGGGAGAAGCAGCCGATCCGCCTATGGAACGAACTGACAGGGAAAACTTTGACCTTTTACTCCTCGGCTCGCGCTCTGGCTATGACGACCATCTGGCCCGAACCGGTCCGCAAGCTGGTCACCGATCAACCCGAGCAATCCCTGGAGCGGCTTTGCAGCGGTGAAGCGGACGGGATGTGGACGGATCTGAAAGTACTGGAAGATGTCTTGCTGCGGCGTCGCCCGGCGGCCTGCAATGGCGTCGCGCTAACCTACTTCGTACCCGAGCAGAACGGAGTTGGATTCACGGTAGGGGCGCATAACTCCCGCAAATCGGAAGCCAACGCGATCCGGAACCAGATCGGCTCTATGGCGGGAGATGGAACGCTGACGGCGATCGCTACGCGTTGGCGCGTCTTCCGGCACTCCGATTCGGCTTTGCTGGGCACGCTAGTGGAGCTATACCGGCGCAACCGTTTCCTGAAGTATGAATTAGGCTTGGCCGCTGCGCTCATTGTCGTGATGTTGTGGCTGATCTACCGGGCACGGGAGGCGCGGCGCGGCGCGGAACTGGCCACCATGGCCAGAAGCCAGTTTCTTGCCAACATGAGTCATGAGCTGCGGACCCCTATGAATGGGGTGTTGGGAATGATGGACCTGGTTCTGGAAGGGGAGATGAGTCCTGACCAGCGAGAGCAGCTACAGTTGGCGCGCTCCTCCGGACAAAGCCTTCTCGCCATACTTAACGACATCCTGGACTTCTCCCGCATCGACAGCGGCAAACTGGAACTGGAGGCTGTGCCGTTTTCCATTAGGGAAGTCATCGAGCGAACGGCCAGGCTGCTTGCTCCGCAGGCCCACGAGAAAAAGCTGGAACTAATTCTGGACATCTCACCCGGCGTGCCGCAAATGGTAATCGGTGATCCGGTTCGGGTTCAGCAGGTTTTGCTGAACCTGGCCGGCAACGCGGTCAAGTTCACTGAAAAAGGAGAAATCGTGCTGCGAGTCCAGGCGCGCGAGGATGGAGCTTTATGCTTCGAAATTCGCGACACGGGGATCGGGATTCCCCCTTTGAAGCAACTGTCGATTTTCTTCCCCTTCGAGCAGGCCGATGGCTCGATTTCCAGAAGGTTTGGCGGCTCGGGTCTTGGTCTGGCGATTTCGACGCACCTTGCCCGCATGATGAATGGCACGATCAGCGTCGAAAGCAAGCAATACGAGGGGAGTACGTTCTTTTTCACCGTGCCGCTTAGCGGCGCGGCGACCGGCGCCGCCACCGCCACCGTTGATTTTGCCGCCCTTCGAGGTAAACGGATTCTGGTTGCCGACGACAATGAATCCGCCTTAAAGGTACTGCAAGAGATGGGAAGGCGTCTTAGAATGATAATCCTCGCTACGACATCAGCCGAGGAAGCGTTACAGATCGTTACCGGGGACGACTCCGTCGATGCTATTCTCTGCGAAGCTTCGTTGAAGCTACCCGATGGGACACACCTGGCTGAAGAGATCCGTCTTCGGCGCCACGCGATGCCCATCGTACCCATGTTCAACTCATCCGGTCTGGCGGCGCAGGCCGTGCGCTTCCGCCGGATGGGCATACCCCGCTTCCTCTTGAAACCGGTCTTTGAAAAAGAGATGTGTGAACAGTTGCTGGGCGTATTCGGACAACCGCGCGAGAGAGCCGAGCCACCTTCGAGGATAAGGCCCGCTCCGGTTCGCTTGCGGATTCTGGTGGCTGAAGACAACCGGATCAACCAGCTTGTGGCTCGCCGGATTCTCGAAAAAGCGGGACATGGAGTGCGAATTGCCGAGGATGGCCGCGAGGCTCTGCGAGCCATCGAAGAGGAGGAATTCGACATTGCGCTATTTGACGTGCAGATGCCGGAAGTCGACGGTATTGAAGCAGTGCGTACCCTGCGCCGGATGGAGCGGGAACAGGGCCGCGTCCGGCTGCCCGTGATCGCGGTCACCGCGCACGCGCTCACCGGGGACCGCGAGCGCTTCCTTGCCGAAGGCATGGACGAGTATGTGGCCAAGCCGCTTGCCGCCGACGAGCTTCTCGATCGTATCGGGGCACTGGCCAGCGGCAACACCCCCAGCCGTAACGCGACATGAGGCGATGCCCGGCCGCTACACGATTCGGATGTGATTGAGACCGGCGTAGACATCGGCTGCTTCGGATCGAGGCACAGCCCGTTTCATGGCGTCCACCGGTTCGGCTAAAGTGACCGTGCGCGGGGCGGCCAGCGCGGCAACCTGAGGCAAGTCGCAGAGCAGCAGGCCGTCCTTCAGGAAGATGCTGGCGCTGTGTGTGTAGCGATCCGTAGCTGTCAGCGTGCGGAAGCTGAGCAGCATCCGTTCCAAAGTCAGAGCGCGGATTCGCTCGTCCAGCGCGGCGGCCATCAGCATCCAGATGGCCCCCGCACCACGGCCAATCCCTTCAACGCCGCTTGCGGCGGCGTCTTCCCGATGTAAGGCATAGTCGACCGCCCGCAGGACGTCGAAGGTGCGCATGCCTGGCAACGACTCATCGATGTACCATGCCATATAAGTCATCGCCGTTTCCACGTCGAAGAGATGGCCGAATTCGCCGGGCCGGTCGCTTGCCGGAGGATGCGCGGGACGCGTCTCTCCGATGCCGCGAACATCGACGGCGACCACCACCTGCCCGCTCCGCACGATCCTTTCGAGGCGTCCGAACTCGCCGCCGTCGGCTTGCTTGCCACGTTCGTCCACCCAGAGCACGGCGGGACGTGAGCGGTCCACGCGAGGCGGCACGAAGACCCAGGTTGGCACGTAGATGCCCGGCTCGGAGAGGAACTCGATCTTCTCGATCCTGTAGCCCTTCCGCTCCGTTGTAACAAGGTGGCGCACCGCAAGATCACCATTCGATTCGGGCAG
>Ga0187893_10006593_pt1 | contig 19728 bp, 17 predicted proteins | sample MA1701074metaG_FD_139574 | JGI IMG/M metagenome (GOLD analysis project Ga0187893, IMG submission 139574) | White microbial mat communities from a basaltic lava cave in the Kipuka Kanohina Cave System on the Island of Hawaii, USA - MA170107-4 metaG ...
ACAGCGCGAAGCCCGCAGCCAGCTCCGGATGCCCGCCCGGCGGCAGCGCGTAACCGACTTTGCCGGCGATAGTGGATTTCGGTACCCAGTCGAGCGCTTTCTCGTTGGCGAGATAGCCAGCGGCGAAGCGGCCGTAAGGTGGCCACGAGATGGTCATTGCGCTTTCACCCTTGAGAAACACCGCCAGATTCTCGACGAACCCGAACTTCTCCACGCCAGGGGGCATGAACCGGTTCTCGTTGCGCATCTCGGTAAAGACTTTGACGCCGACCGGGCTGTTAACCGTCGCGTTCATGTTGGCGTCGAAGAATTTGCCGCCTTCGACGCGGAAGCGCTCCTGGAACATGTACATCGTGTACGGCGGCTCGCGAAAGAATGCCGCCCCGTAGATGCCTTCCTTCTTTAGCCGCTCGGTGAGAAACGATCCGATTTCGTCGAACTGCTTCCAGGTCGTGGGCGGCGCCAGGTCGTAGCCGTGTTTTGCCTTGAAGTCCTTCTTCAGGTCGGCGCGTGCGAAGATATCCTTGCGGTAGTAGAACAAGAACACATCGCCGTCATCCGGGAAGCCGTAGATCTTTCCGTTGACCGTCATCTGGTTGTCGCGGTAGGTCGCGGCGATCGTCTGCAGCTCGGAGCGGAAACCGTACTTGTCCACCAGCGGATCCAGCACTTCCAGCGCCCCGGCCTGCGCCAGGTCGGGCATCCACGCCGGAATGACGTTGAGCGCGTCGTACGCGCCGGTGCCGGCGCGATATTCCTGCATGATCTTGGTAAACATTTCGGCGGTCGGTACCTCGACGACTTTTACCTTGCAGCCGGTTTCTTTCTCCCACATCGGTCCCGAGAAATTGAGCGGGTCAAGCGACTGCAAACCCGCTTCCCAGACGATGGTGATGGTCTTGCCGGCGCAAATTTTCTTGGCGGCTTCGACGGCGGTTTTCGCTCCGTTTTGCGCAGCGGCGATGCCTGCCGAGGCAACGGCCACGGCAGTAACGATCGACAGCAGCAAACCCTTGAGCAGACCTGGCCGGCGAAGGATGGTTGACTGAACCTTCATGATGCCTCCTCCGTGAGTTATAAGTTTTTGATTGTTCGCTCTTTATGGCGAGCGTTTCCGCACAGCGTCCCGATTATGTTGAAGCGCCCCCCAGAGTGTCAAGCGAACCCCGAACAAGCGCACTTTCGCCGCATTGCAGCGAGGTTGGAGCGCAAATGAATCTTCGGTACACAGACCCCTCCACGGCGCCGCAAGACCCTGGAGTCACGTCCCGGCAGGCGTTTTGTGGTGCAATAGGCGAGTACGCGTCCCGCATTCCCTTGAAGGAACATTCTTGAACATATCAATTCTTCAGGCGGCGACACAATTGCTCGATCAGCGGCTGGCACTGACGCCGATCGCAGACCTGCCGGAATCCATGCGTCCGCAGACAGAAAAGCAGGGTTATCAATTGCAGCGAGTCCTCAATGGCCTGCTGACCGTGGCCGGAATGGGCGAACAGGTTGGCCACAAGATCGGCTGCACCACGCCGGTGATGCAGGCGTTCCTGAACATACCCAATCCCTGCGCCGGCCGCGTTTTCGAGAAGACAGTGCTGCGCCGCGCGGGACGCGTCCCGCGCTCGGGTTTCGTCAAACTTGGGATCGAGTGCGAAATAGCGGTCGAACTCTCTCGCGATTTACAGCCTGAGGCCGCGCCGTTTACGCGCGACAGCGTCGCCAACGCGGTCGGCTCGGTGATGGCGGCGATAGAAATCGTGGACGACCGCTACGCGAATTACCGTACGATCGGTGTGCCCACGCTTATTGCCGATGATTTCTTCGATTCCGGTTGCGTACTGGGCGATCCGGTGCGCGACTGGCGGCGGCTGGATCTGCCTCGCCTATTCGGTACCACGGCCGTCAACGGCGTCGACGTCGGCCGGGGTACCGGCGCGCTGGTGATGGGACACCCTTTCGAGGCTCTGGCGTGGCTGGCAAACTCCCGGGCGAAGCACGACCTCGGCGCGCTTCACGCCGGCGAGTTCGTGCTGCTCGGCAGCGTGGTCGAGACCAAGTGGCTCAACGCCGGCGACCGGGTTCGGATCGAGATCGACTCGCTGGGTGAGGTTCAGCTCACGGTGGACCCGTGAGACCGCGGACTGAGGGCCGAGGACCGAGGTTCGAGTAATTGTCGTTTCTGCGCAGGCCGCGTCAAAAGTGACTCAGGAAACAAGGAAAGCGGCGACGGAATTACCATTGGTTTGACTCGGCCCTCGAACCTCGTACCTCGGCACTGACTTCATGAAGGAAACCTACACCCCCGGCTACAGCGAAGTTGCGGCAGCATTCATGGCGCGCCGGCGGCTGGAACCAAACGGTGCGTTCTTCCTGCCTTATCTTAAATCCGGCGTAACGGTCCTCGACTGCGGCTGCGGACCCGGAACGATCACCCGCGACATCGCGCAGCGTATCGCGCCGGGCCGCGTCACCGGCCTTGATTTCAACGCGGAGCAGGTCGCTGTTGCGTCTCGCGATGCGAGGTCACAATGCATCGCCAATATCGAATTCAAAATGGGCAGCGTGTACGACCTGCCTTTCGCCGATACTTCATTCGACGCCGTTTTCTCGCACGCCCTATTGGAACATTTGCGCGAACCCGAGAAAGCAGTTGCGGAATTCAGGCGTGTGCTGAAGCCGGGCGGCGCGCTCGGCGTGTGCACCCCGGACTGGGGCGGATTCCTGGTGGCGCCACCTTCGGAAAAACTGTTGCTGGCATTCGAGGCGTACAAGGAATTGCAGAACCGCAACGGCGGCGACGTCTACTGCGGGCGCAGGCTGGGCGGATTCCTTGCGGGCGCCGGTTTAGAGAATATCGAACTGCGTGCCCGCTACGAGAATTACGCTCCGCTCACAGTCATCGGCGATTTCCTCGCTGCGAACCTTGAAGAGGCGGGCGACGCCAGGAACGCCGCAGTGTGGCGTGAGTGGGGACGCAAACCGAATGGGCTGTTCGCGCAGGCATGGGTTTCATGCATCGGCCACAAACCCATTAACCCATGAGCCACGGAGCACACAGAGGGCACAGAGAAAAAATTAACTGGGAAAGAACGCCGAGCAGGCGGTCGGCACAGGTTTACGCACGGGGCTCCCTTATAAAGTCACCTTATTCTCTTTTCGATTTCCTCTGTGTTCTCTGTGGCCAACGCTCTTGACATGAAAAGAAAAACCGGCAGGCGCTGAAAGCGCGCTGCCGGTTTTGATTGATTTGCTGCTTTGTAGTTGTTGGTATCTTAGTAGAGCACGACCGGATTGCCCGGCGAGCCGGTGGCGCCGATCATGCGCAGCGGCGCCCAGATGAACGCGCCTTCCTTGATGCCGGCCTTGACCATCGACTCGGTGTCGACGTTTTCCAGGTTCCAGATCCCGCGGCGGGTCTGATTCTCGGTGTGGCAAGGAACGGCATAGCCGTCGCCATTCTCACCGAACGGCTGCGCGTCGTTCGCGGAGGTGTCGCCCATCTGCAGCGCAATGTTCCTCTTGGCCATCCACTCGCACGCGCTGATGCCCCAGCCCGGTTCGCCTTGCGCGAAAATCGCGCGCGCGGCAGCACGTTGCTCGGCGTTGAGCGACTTGTACCTGCCGTTGCCCCAGGTATTGCCCTGTCCGGTATGCAGTGCGACGCAATCTCCGGCTTGCACATCGCTGAGGCCTTGCGCCTTCATCATGCCATCCATGTCTGCCGCCGTAACGATGCCCGGAGAGTCGGCGCTCTTGGGGATCGGCAGCATTTCCGCGGAAGCAGATAGCTTGCCTTGCGACTTGCGATACGCCACCGCATCCAGCACCACCAAACGGCAAACGAAACCGAGTTCGCCGACGTGCTCCACGCCCAGCGGGCCCATACCCACGACACGGCCGCCAGCGCCGCGCTCGTAGGATTCCCAGGAGATACGACCGTTGTAGAACATCGGGCCCTTGGATGTGTTCACGCCGATATGGCCGGGACCGTCGAACTGGGTTTGGATCTGGCCGAGTTCGGTGGTGACCAGTTCATCGTGGTACACCAGCGCATTCTTGGCGAACGGACCACCTGTGGGCGTACCCGGTATGGTCAGTTGCCAGCCGCGCGGACCAAATGCCGGTGCTTCGCGGTGGTAGTACTTGCCGACGGTGATGGCTTTGAATTGCTTGACGGTGGCGAGAGCGCGCTTGATGTTGGCCGAATTCTTGGTGTGATTGGCGCTGCCTGCCATGTCGTCCTTGCCCCACTGTGACGGTGCCCAGCTCAGCGCCGCGTCGTCGACCGGGCCTTTCAACGTTTGTGCCATGGCGGATCCGGCAAACAGCGCCAGGACCACGCCCGAAATGATAGATAACTTCATTGAGACTCCTCCTCCGTGAATTGACGTTCTAGGAATACGTTTAGGTGTTCTTGGTGATTTCCAGATCTGCCTGATGAGGCGGAACCGCGACGTTCATACCCTACAGACCGATGATATGATTACACAAACTGGGTAGGCGTTGCAAGTTGAAGCAGGCATTCCTTTGGTGCAAACAATGATTTCGGGATGCGCTCTGCCGATGATGCGGTGCGCGAACGCGGAACCCCGGATGCCCGAGTGAATTTGGCGCAACGCCGGACCTTGCCGCGATTTCAGGCGTGGTCTATCGTTAGCACCGTTGGAATTCGCCGCTATTCAGGAGCAGTCAGGCCATCGTGATTACCCCGAAGCAAGTACAGTCGTACCAGGAAAGCGGTTATCTGGTCGTAGAGAACGTGCTCGATGCGGCCACGGTTGCCCGGATCCGTAAGGTCATCGCCGGTCTTGTGGCGAAGGCGGCGGGTATAACCGCGCATAACGACGTCTACGATCTGGAGCCGACGCACACCCCGGAAGATCCGCGCGTGCGGCGCATCAAGACGCCGCACAAGGTCGATCCACTATTCTGGGACGTTGTCAGGCAACCAAAAATGCTTGGCGTGGTGAAGGACTTGCTCGGACCGAATGTTCGGCTGCACGGCTCGAAGCTGAACGTCAAAGCTCCGAGGTACGGCTCCCCGGTGGAGTGGCATCAGGACTGGGCTTTTTATCCGCACACCAACGACGATATCCTTGCCATCGGCGTCATGCTGGACGACGTCGAAATGGAAAACGGCCCGCTGCTGGTACTGCCGGGCTCGCATCGGATTAACAAGGTCTGGGATCATCATCTCGACGGGCGTTTTGTCGGTGCCATCGATCCGACGCAAGCGACCGACCTCGATTATTCGAAGGCGGTTGCCTGCACGGGAAAGGCCGGCTCCTGCTCGTTCCATCACGTACGCCTGGTGCACGGTTCCGCGCAGAACACGTCCGAACGTCCACGCCAGTTGCTGCTTTACGAATGCACGGCAGCGGATGCATGGCCGCTCGTCAATTTCAAGGATCTCGACGAGTTCAACAGCCGCATGCTGTGCGGCGAGCGGACTCTCGAGCCGCGTGTCGAGAAAGTGCCGGTGCGCATGCCGCTGCCGCCGGCGCTGGCACAGGGATCGATCTACGAGAATCAGACTGTCCTGCGCAACCGGTTCTTCGAGGTCAAGGCAGCGACCTGAGCGGCCCGTTTGCAATCGGCGGGCGTTGTCCGCCGTTTTGTTTTCTCGGGATGCGAGGCAGAGCTTGCGCCTGCGTATCCCGCTTTTCCGTGCAAAGCGAATACCTGACCAGAAAAACCAGGAGGAGTAGTCATGGACGTACGCGCAGCGGTTGCGCATAAGGCGGGTGCGCCGCTCGCCATCGAAACGGTGCGACTGGAAGGTCCGAAGACAGGCGAAGCGCTGGTCGAAATCAAAGCGACCGGCATCTGCCATACCGACGAGTTCACGTTATCCGGCGCGGATCCGGAAGGGCTGTTCCCGGCGATCCTGGGACATGAAGGCGCCGGCGTCGTCGTAGAGGTCGGACCGGGTGTAAAGAGCCTGAAGAAAGGCGACCACGTCATTCCACTTTATGTTCCGGAGTGCCGCGAGTGCGAATATTGCGTTTCGCGCAAGACCAACCTTTGTCAGTCCATCCGTGTCACGCAGGGCCAGGGAATGATGCCCGACGGCACGAGCCGCTTCTCTCTGGGTGGGAAGAAACTGCACCACTACATGGGTACCTCGACGTTCGCCAACTACACCGTGGTGCCGGAAATCGCGCTGGCAAAAATCCGTGAGGACGCACCGTTCGACAAGGTCTGTTTTATCGGCTGCGGCGTCACCACCGGCATCGGCGCCGTGATTAACACTGCGAAGGTTGAGCCGGGCGCAAACGTGGTCGTTTTCGGACTGGGCGGCATAGGATTGAACGTGGTGCAGGGCGCGCGCATGGCCGGCGCCAATATGATCGTTGGCGTGGACCTGAATCCGAAGCGGCGCACGCTCGCGGAGACGTTCGGAATGACCCACTTCGTGAACCCCAAGGATATGGCCGAGAACGAACTCGTGCCCCACCTCGTCAGCCTGACGAAGGGCGGCGCGGATTACAGCTTCGAATGCATCGGCAACGTCAAGGTCATGCGGCAGGCGCTGGAATGCTGCCACAAGGGCTGGGGCGTGTCGGTAATCATCGGCGTCGCACCGGCAGGTGCGGAGATCGCGACCCGGCCGTTCCAGCTGGTGACCGGCCGTGTCTGGAAGGGAACGGCTTTCGGCGGCGCGCGCGGGCGCACCGACGTGCCCAGGATCGTGGACTGGTACATGGAGAAGAAAATCAATATCGACGACCTCATCACCCACAAGCTCAAATTTGAAGACATCAACAAGGGCTTCGACCTGATGCATGCCGGCGAGTCCATCCGCACCGTCGTCGTTTTCTAGTGCGTGACACCCAAATCATAGGCGCAGAGTAAACAGAGAGCGCAGAGCAGGGACAAACTCGTCTTACGTTAACGGGTGCCGGTAGCCACCGGGTAGGACGCGGCGTGATGCGAATCGGGCCAAATTCTTTCGTTGCGCCATCCGGAGGTTTACCATCATGGATACTTTCTCGTTTCCGCATTCGTTGAACATCACCTCCGGCATCACGTTTCGCAAACGAAAACCAGATTCAAACCGAAACGCGTAAACACGAAGGGTCACGAAGGAAAGCCGAAATGACACGGAGGAGAGCGAGAACGGGAATTCTCGGGACTGCGACCAATCTGTGTAGTGAAGCTCGTTTAGATAGCGAATCAAATTCCTGATTCCCGTCGAAGCGTTGGTTCATTTTGTTTCTCCTTCGTATTTCCTTCGTGACCCTTCGTGTTGAAAGAGGTCATATTTTTTATTGGAGATGTCATGCAGAAACTGCTGATTTACCAATCGTTGTGGGCGATGGAAAGGCGGCGCCCGGATGGCCAGGAGTGGACGCTCGAGCAGAAGCTGAACATGATCCACGGCGCCGGTTTCGATGGCTGTGGCGTGCGCTTCTTCGACTACAAGTACGCCAGCGAGGTCACCGATTTCCTGCGCGCACACAAAATGACCTGGCAGGCGCAGTGCTACCCGCAGAAAGTCGATGATCTCAAGCCCATCCTCGAACACGTCAAGGAACTGGGCGCGGACCACATCAACCTGCAGCCGGACGTGCGGCCTTACTCGATTCAGGAGTGCATTCCCTACGTTGAAGGCTGGCGCAGGCTCGCCCACGACGCGGGAATTCCCGTGCATATTGAAACGCACCGTGACCGGATGACAACGGATCTTTTTTTCACCATGCAACTACTCGATTGCTTCCCCGACCTGCGCCTGACCGGAGACCTGTCGCACTATGTTGTGGGGCGCGAGTTTGCCTGGCCGATCAGTGAGGTGAATCACGGATACATGCACCGCATACTCGACAACTGCTGGGGTTTCCACGGCCGTGTGGCCAGCCGCGAACAGGTACAGGTGCAGATCAGTTTTCCGCACCAGAAAGACTGGGTGGATCTGTTCATGGGCTGGTGGGAATACGGCTTCAGAAGCTGGCGCAAGCGCGCGCCGAAGGATGCGACGCTGACGTTCCTGTGTGAATTGGGGCCAAAGGAGTACGCGATGACCGGCCCCGACGGCTACGAGCTTTCCGACCGCTGGCAGGAGGCGCTGATGATGAAAGACATGATTCGCGCGCTTTGGAGCCGCATTGAAGCCGAGGAGCCCGCCGTTCGCGCCGCCTGACCCGTCGAAGAAAAAATAAGAGCGTCAACGCTTTGCATTCTCGGTTCTTGATTCAACTGGCCGCGCGGCCGAGCCAGCCGAGTGACTGCGAGATCGACTGGGCGGTACGGTGCAGCGTTTTCCGCGCCGCCGGAATCGTAACGCGGGAATCGCGCTGTTTCAGATAGACGATATTGAGCGCTGCGATCACACCGAAGCGATCGAAGATGGGAAAGCAGATGTCCACGACGCCGTTGATGGTGTCACTCGGCCCTTCGTCGTAGCCGCGCCTGCAGATCGCCTCCAGGCGTGTGACCAGGGCCCGCTTCCGCGCGGGCGGGGCACGGCGCGAACCAAGCATTTCGGACAAATACTGGTCGCGCCGCTCGTCGGTCTGGAATGCCGTGATTACGCGTGCGGACACGCGGTCGTCGCGGAACGCAAAGTGGGCCCCTTGCCGGACCGAGCAGGTCATCGGCTCCAGCGGTTCCGCCTGGGCAAGCACGACCAGACGCGCATCGTGATGCACGCACAGGTGATTGGATTGTCCGGTCTGAACGGCAAGGGAGTGCATGTGTGGCATCGCACAATCGAGGAGCCGTTCCACGCCGGGATGCCGGTGCGCCAGTTCGAACAGCCGAAGCGTCAGTGTGTAGGCGGAATCCGGTTGTCGCGCGAGATAACCGCGACGCAGCAAGACGTCGAGCATGCGAAACAGCTCGTTGGGCGTGCGATTCAGCCGCCGGGCGATTTCCTGCAGAATCAGACCGTGCGGCTCCGCTGCGAGCATTTCCAGCACGTCGAGACCCTTTTCCAGGGCGGGCGCGGAGTAGCGCACCTCCCCGACCGCGGCCGATTTTCGTGTTGACAAGCAGCCACCCCGTTTTTATATTTGAAATCCCATTTTATATATAAACTTCACCCGCATCGCAGCATTGAAACCGGGTTGAAAGATTGAAGTGGTGTCGTTGGTCCTGTCCGTAGACAAAATCAAGTGCCTCGACACTTGAAAAACAACTGGAGGAAAGAATGGAAACCATACATATGTTCAAACGGAGTGCCGCCGTTGTCGGTGCCTGCCTCGGGCTCGTGTCCCTCGCTTCAGCGCAAAGCGACGCCGGGTTTCCCGCACCGAGCGGGAGCGTGACGCCGGCCGGAGCGAAAGTCGAAAAATTGTTCGACGGCGACTGCTTCGCCGAAGGTCCCTCGGTCGGCCCCGACAACATGGTGTACTTCAGCGATATTACGTTCACCAAGTTTTGCAAGGACCCGAGCGGCAAGAATTCGATGGGTGGCCACGTGTGGAAGTACAACCCCAAGACCGGCAAGGCGGAGATCTTCCGCAGCCCGTCCGGGATGTCGAACGGCACCAAGTTCGACCGCGACGGCAACATGATTCTGGCGATGGGTGCGGATTACGGCCTGCGCATGCTCGCCAAGATCGACATGAAGACCGGGCGCAGCATGATTCTTGCCGGCGGCTTCGAGGGCAAGCCGTTCAACGCCTTGAACGACATCACCATCGACGAGAAAGGCCGCATCTACTTCACGGATCCCCGTTACCTCGGCCATGAGCCGGTGATGGCGGACGGCTTTGCGGCTTACCGCGTCGATCCCGACGGAACGGTCGCGCGAGTGGCAACCGACTGCGGCAAGTGCAATGGCATCGCCATTTCGCCGGATCAGAAACGCATGTATATCGTCAGTAACGACAACGGCTTTCTCGCGTTCGAGAACCTCAAGGAAGGCGAGAAATCACTGAGCGGGCATCACTTGCTGCAGACTTACGACGTGGGTGCGGATGGCAAGCTGTCCAATCGCCAGGTGTTCAAGGACTACAGCAAGGACCGCTCGCCGGCTTGCAGCGGACCGGACGGATTGGTCATGGACAACGAGGGCAATGCCTGGGTCGCGGAGCGTTGCGAACATCGGCCGGGCATCACGGTGTACTCACCGGACGGTACGGAACTCGGCCACATCTCGACCGGCAAGGAGCTGCCGACCAATGTCGCATTCGGCCGCGGCGACATGGCCAATACACTTTACATCACTTCCGGAAAGAGTCTTTACCGGATCAAGGTGAGCAAGAAGGGATATCAGCTTCCCTGATACGCATTATTTTGCGGGCAGGTCGCAGAGGCTCCTGCCTCTGCGCCTTTCATCTCGACAGGAGAGCATTTCATGAGCGGTACCCAGCCAGCCACCGCAGCGAGGACCGGAATGGTGCTGAAGAAGGAGCAGGTGGAGGCATTCAAGCGCAATGGATACCACTTTCCTTTGCGTGTGATTTCGAAAGCCGAGGCGGCCGGATACCGGAAAAAAATCGAGGCTTTCGAAGCTGTGCACGGCCTGGTGATGAAGACCCCATACCGCAACAAGCCGCATCTTGTCTTCGGATGGGCCAATGAGTTGATCCATAACCCGCACATACTAGATGCGGTCGAGGACCTGCTGGGCCCGGATCTGCTGGTCTGGGGCAGCAGCTTCTTCATCAAGGAGCCGCATGACCCCGCGTACGTTTCCTGGCACCAGGATTCCACGTATTGGGGGCTTTCGCATCCGGATATCGTCACCGCCTGGGTGGCGTTGTCGGTAAGCGATCTCCCCAATGGCGCGATGCGGGTCATTCCCGGAAGCCATCTGAAAGACCAGCTACCGCACAATGACACCTTTGCAGGCGACAACCTGCTGACTCGCGGCCAGGAGGTTGCGGTCGAGGTGGACGAAAAGCAGGCCGTGGACCTGATCCTCAGTCCTGGTGAAATGTCGCTACATCACGTACGCATGGTGCACGGCTCGGAGCCCAATCGCGCCGACTACCGGCGCATCGGTATTGCAATACGTTACGTGCCGACATACGTGCGCCAGACCGCGGGACCGAAAGACTACGCAATGTTGGTTCGGGGTGTGGACCGGTACCATCATTTCGATTACGAGCCTGCGCCCCGCGTGGATCTGGGCGACGAGGAAGTCGCCCTTCACAAGCGCATAACCGAGGAGGCGAACAGGATTCTTTATCGGGGAACGGACAGGGTGAAAACGTGAAGCGATTGGCGAGAGAGTTCGGACGCGAATCCAATTAAAGCGCATTGTGAATTGAATGCGGAGCGCCGCAAAAAAATAAACGGCAGATCTCGCTTAGACTTTGCTAGCCACTAGCCACTAGCCACTAGCCACTCGCCACTAGCCACTCGCCACTCGCCACTCGCCTCCAGCCGTATAACAGTGAACCGGATGAATCGTAATTCGATCGCGCTCGCGATGGTCCTGCTCCCGCTCTTCGGCTGCGGGCAGAAATCGGAGAACACGGGTCCGGCAGCAAACGCCGCTCCGGCGATGCAGTGGAAGATGCAGTCCTACTGGCAGTCCGGCACGCTGCCCCAGCAATTGTTCGAAGATTTTGCCAATCGGGTTGAGGCATTGTCGGGTGGACGCATTAAAGTCGAGGCAATGCCCACCAATTCCGTGGTCGCGCCTCCGGAGGCGCTGGATGCGGTCGGTGCCGGTGTGCTCGACGGCCAGAATGGCGGACCAGCCTACTTTACCGGTAAGGATGCCGCCTTTGCGCTGCTTGGCGATCCACAGGGCGCGTTCGAGACACCATACCAGTTCCAGATGTGGATGGAATACGGCGGCGGTAACGAACTCGCCCGCGAACTGTATTCGAAATACAACGTTCACTTTGTCGGCGGAGTCTGGTACGGGCCCGAGTCCCTGGTCTCGAAGAAGCCGCTGCGCACACTTGCCGACTTCAAAGGCGTGAAGATTCGTGCACCCCAGGGTATGAGTGGAGAAATTTTCAGTCTTCTCGGTGCCGCGCCGGTGCAGCTGCCAGGCAGCGAGGTCTACACCGCGCTCGAGCGCGGCGTCGTCGACGCGAGCGATTGGGGAACGCTTTCGATGAACGAGGATCTCGGCTACCACAAGCTGGCGAAGTACCCGACCTATCCAGGATTCCACTCGATGCCAATGGGGGAGATCTCGATCAACCTGGCTCGCTGGCAGTCTCTGCCTGCAGAAACCAAGGCGGCGTTGGAGGCTGCCACGCACGAATTTGCCAGGGAGATGATCCAGCGTAACGAAATGGCGGACCGTAAAGTGGCCGTCGATGCAGATCGCCGCTCGTTCGAAGCGATCGACCTGAGCCCGGAAGAGCGCAGGAAATTCCGCGAAATCGCAAGGGGCGTCTGGAAAGTGTATGCTTCCCGCAGCCCCATGGCGCAAAAGGTGTACGACTCGCAGATCGCTTTCCTGCAGAAACTGGGGTTGTTGAAGTAGGTCGAAGCGGCGGGAGCGGCGCCTCGCCATCACAAGCACACAACAAGAATCCCCAGGGAGAAATTCCGTGCAGGAACGCATCGCCCTTCTGATTCGCACGGTGGGCGAGGCGGCGAGTTGGCTTTATCTTGTCGTCGTCGGCATCACCGCATATGAAGTAACGATGCGTTACCTGCTCAATGCGCCCACCTTGTGGGTGCATGAGTTGTCGGTTGCCCTGGCCGCCACCTGCTTCGTCATCGGCGGTCCGTTGGTACATCAGGACCGCCGGCACATCACCATCAGTTTCGTGTACGAGCGCATGAGCCAGCGGGTCCGGCATTGGGCGCGCGCTCTCAGCTCACTCCTGACCCTGGTGTTCTGCGGTTTTCTGACCATCGCAACGATCGTCCAGGCGGAACTTGCGCTGAACGTCATGGAGAAGACCGGGACTGCGCTCAACTGGCCGATCCCGGTTTACCTCAAGACATTGTTCGCCGCGTGCGCGGTTGCGATGACTCTGCAGTCGCTGCTGCACCTCGCGCGCGACATCGCCGTTCTGCGCGGCCGCCCGGGCGACGCATGAGCATAGAGCTGATCACGATTCTCATGTTCGGCGCGATGCTGCTGCTTCTCGCGCTCGGCCTGCCGCTCGCTTTTGTTACCGGACTGATCGGCGTGGTGTTCACCGTCGGCTTGTTCGGAATGAGTGGCCTTCAGCTAGTCGCCAGCCGTATCTACAGCTTCATGAACGAGTATGCACTGGTGTCGGTGCCGATGTTCATCATGATGGCCTCGCTCCTTGAACGCTCCGGGGTGGCGAAGGACCTGTTCGACGCCATGCGCGTTTGGGCCGGCCGCCTGCCGGGCGGACTCGCCATCCAGACGATGATCGCCGCCACGATAATGGGCGCGATGACCGGGATCATCGGCGGCGAGATCGTGCTGCTCGGTCTGATCGCGCTTCCGCAGATGCTGCGGCTCGGCTACGACCGCAAACTCGCCATCGGCACGATCTGCGCGGGAGGCTCGCTCGGGACAATGATTCCGCCTTCGATCGTGCTCATTATTTACGGGCTTACCGTGAACGTGCCGATCGGAGAACTGTTTGTGGCGAACCTCATACCGGGGCTGATCCTTGCCGTGGTGTACATGGTTTACATTTTCGTCCGCTGTCAGTTGGATCCGAAACTGGGTCCCGCCGCGCCGGAAACAGAGAGAAATATTCCGTTTACTCACAAGCTCCGGCTGGTGGGCGGGCTCGCGCTGCCACTGTTGGTCATTGGCGCGGTACTCGGCACCATCTATTTCGGCATCGCGTCAGTGACCGAAGCGGCAGGAATGGGCGTGGTCGGAACGATCCTCGCGTCCGCGGTGCGCCGTGAACTGAGCTGGAAGGGAATGCGCGAATCACTAAGGCAGACCATGCATACCTGCGGCATGCTGCTGTGGCTTTCCTTCGGCGCGACCGCGATGATCGGGGTTTATAACCTCGCCGGAGGACCGGGATTCGTGAAAGAACTCTTCACCGGACTTGACCTGCCACCGGCTGCGATCGTTCTCCTGATGATGGCGATCCTCGTTGTGCTCGGTTGCCTGATGGATTGGGTCGGTATATGCCTGCTGACCATGCCGATATTCGTGCCGATCGTACGCGAGCTCGGCTATGACCCGGTGTGGTTCGGGGTGCTGTTCTGCCTGAACATGCAGGTATCGTATCTGACGCCACCTTTCGGTCCCGCCGCCTTTTACCTCAAAGGCGTGGCCCCAGCGGATATTTCGCTGAATGACATATATTCCTCGCTGTGGCCGTTTATCATCCTGCAGGTAACCGTGCTCATGTCGGTGCTGTTCATCCCGGACATCGCCATGTGGCTGCCGTCTCTCAATGATTGATTGGCCACAGAGGACACAGAGAACACAGAGGAAGAGCAAGAGATCAACCGTCAGGATGCCGGGAGCGCAAAGAGTGCACCACAAGGAATCGAGACAATTCTTGGTGATCCATTAGGCTTAGTCTTTCAGATGATTTACTTGGTTTTTTTTCTGTGATCTCTGTGTCCTCTGTGGCGGAAATGGTTTATCCATGAAATTCAGAGCGGCGGTGCTGAACAGAATCAACGAGCCGATGACGCTCGATACCCTGGAAATGGCGGCGCTCGCGCCTGCGGACGTTCTGGTGAAGATCAAGGCCAGCGGACTGTGCCATACCGATCTCGAAGTGATCCAGGGTTCGCTTGCCTACCCGCTGCCAATCGTACTCGGCCACGAAGGCGCGGGGATCGTGGAGGCGGTTGGCAGCGACGTCACACAGGTAAAGCCAGGCGACCACGTGATCCTTTCCTGGAATCCGCACTGCGGGCACTGTTTCTACTGCGAACGCGGCCAGCCCATACTTTGCGAGCCGTTCTCTCGCAATCAGCCGAAAGGATTGCTTCTGGACGGCAAGTCGAGGATGCAACGCGGAGGTGAACGGGTTCACCACTATTCCGTTACCTCGACACACGCCGAGTACACGATAGTGCCTGAATCCGGCGCCATACCGGTGCCGAAGGAAATTCCGTTCGACCGTGCCTGCATCATCGGGTGCGGCGTGATGACCGGGGTTGGCGCGGCCGTGCGCAAGGCCCGGGTCGCGGCAGGGTCCAGCGTCGTCGTAATCGGCTGCGGCGCGGTTGGGCTGAACGTTCTGCAGGGCGCGAAGCTGGTCGATGCCGGTCAGATCATCGCGGTGGATATCGATAAGTCCAGACTTGAATGCGCGCGGCAGTTCGGCGCAACGTATTTCGTGGATACTTCGGGCGGCGACGCGCTGGACCAGATCAAGGCGCTCACGGGAGGCCGAGGTGCGGATTACGTGTTCGAGGCGGCGGGTAACAGAAATACTTTCCGTCTGGCGGTAGAAGCGGTAAGACCCGGCGGTGACGTCGTCTGGCTGGGAAAGGTCAATGTCAATGAAGAAGTCAGTTTCCGCTGGGGCTCGCTCATGGGTGAACGGCGAATCGTACGCTCGAGCTACGGCAACGCGCGCCCGCGACGCGACTTTCCGTGGATCGTGCGTGAGTATCTCGAAGGACGGCTCAAGCTCGATGAGCTCATCACGAAGCGTATCGGCCTGAAGGATATCAACGAGGGCTTCACCTCGCTCGCCCGCGGCGAGGGCATCCGCACGGTGGTCATGTTTGACTGAAACGACACCCAACGCAAAGGCGCAAAGGAAAGGCTCGACGAGAAACCTGTCGATCGTGGATATCTGGGACGTACCGTGCATATCTCTTCACTCAGCTTTCTTGTCTGCTCCAGTTTTTCTTCGCGACCTTTGCGTCCTTTGCGCCTTTGCGTTGAGATGTTGATCTAATGCTTACCTACAATCATCCGCCGCTGGCGACAGGGCAGATCGATGCGCCGCACCGCGTGGCGGAGCTGGGAGATCTGAAACTCGAATCGGGCGAGGTGATCCAGGATTACCGCCAATCGTACGTCACGCACGGTGTGCTCAACGGCGACAAATCGAACGCGGTACTGATCTGTGCATCGCTGACCGGCAATCATCACCGGCTGGATTTTCTGATCGGCGAGGGCGGGGCCCTCGATCCCTCGCGATACTTCATCGTGGCTACCGACCCGATCGGCAACGGGCTGTCCACTTCCCCCTCGAACAGCACGCGGCAGCCCGCGATGCAGTTTCCCCGCTTTGTCATTCGCGACATGGTGAATGCACAGTACCAATTGCTTTCCAGTCACCTTGGCGTCGTTCGCCTGCAGGCGGTCGTCGGGGCGTCGATGGGCGGAATGCAGGCGCTACAGTGGGCGGTGAGCCACCCGGGATTCGTCCAAGCCGTCGTGGCGATGACGCCGATGGCACGAACCGCTCCGTGGGCGGTGCTGATCACTGAAACCGCGCGCGCGTGCTTGATGGCCGATCCGGCGTGGACGGGCGACGGTTTCAACACCGTTCCTGAGCGCGGGTGGCGTGCCTACACCGGATTGATGACTGCGCTGCTGTCGCGCACACCGATGGCGCTCGCGGAAATCCTTCCGGACTGTGCCGAAGCGCATCTGTGGTTCGAACGCCTGTTCGCACAGAATCGCGCACTGGACTTCGACGCGCACGACTATCTCTATCAGTCCTGGGCTTACGAAGCACACGACGTCGGCACGACCACGGGCCATGCCGATACCGCGAGTGCGCTCGCCTCGATCAGCGCGAAGGCACTGTTATTGGCGCCACCGCTCGACTTGTTCAATCCGTCCCAATCGGCGCGCGATGCCGCCGCGGCGATCCCTGGGGCCAGGTTCGTCGAGATTCCCTCGGTGCAAGGGCATCAGGCCGCCACCAGCCTGAAACCGAACGACGCGACATTCCTCAATCGAGTGATCAGCGGCTTCCTGGCGTAAGCAGAAAAAAATGCAGTCAGGTCCGAGACGCGAGGTTCGAGCACCGAGTAAAAGCAGACATTGCTGCTTGCGAGAGATCTATACTTTTTACTTTCACCCTTTACCCTTCACCCTTCCGGCGGCATACCATGATCGTCGATCACCGCACCTATGCAGTGAAGCCCGGAAAACTGAATGAGTTTCTGAAACTTTACGAAAAGGAAATGTGGCCGCTGCAGCTCGAGTATCTCGGCCATTGCGTCGGCTGGTACGTGAGCAACGATATCGGTCCGTTGTCGCAGATCGTGCACATGTGGGCATACAAGAACCTGGCAGACCGCGAGGAGCGGCGCGGCCGCCTGGCGAAGGACCCGGGATTTGCACCCTATCTCGCCAAGGCGACACCGCTTCTCAACAGGATGGAGAACAAGATTCTCCAACCCGCTCCGTACTTCACGTTGCCCGAAATGAAAGGATAGATACCAAGGTACTCTTAGCCTCGCCGAAGGGTTGCGGGATCATGAAGCCCGACGCCTCGATGGCGCCTATTCAAGGGGGGAAGGGAAATGAAGGCGAAAATGCTCACGTTGTTGTCAATTGCGGCGCTTCTCGCTTCCGGCAGTCTCGCTCTCGCGCATCACGGCCGATTGCAGGACCATTTACTGCGGGGCACAATACTCAGTTACGGCTTGTATGGCACCGGTTCCGGGGCATTCCTTCAGCGCGCAGCGCACGCTCCGGGCGGTCCCGCGGGAATCGAGCTCGTGGAACAGACGACCATCCTCGCGGCAAAGCCAGGATCGCGATTCGGCTTCTGCGTCAGCGTTACCGGCGCGCTGGAAGACGGCGTCCTCGATTTAGAGAAAATGATTTTGCATCCGCCGGTGTTCGGTGCCGATGGCATGGTCTCGACCGGGTACGAGCAGGAAATCGAGCTGACCGCCGCCGGCGGTGAGGCAATCGCCTGTCTCGGGCACACACTGGAAAGCGAGTATGAGGCGGCGCCGGGCAGGTGGACCGTCCAGTTGATGGCGGCGGACCAGGTCATCGCCGAGAAGACCTTCGAACTGCGTTAGCGGCCGGGGTGCGGCAGGATCTGAGGCGCACGTCCGCCGGGGCGAGCCGGCGGCGTCCAGCGGACTGACCGTTCGAGCCAGGGTAACCATTGCGGAATGAAATAAGACAGCGAATCTTGTAAAGTGAAGGTGTAAGGTCGCTGTACGCTTGCGCGCGGTTTTTCTCGAGGAGCCCGGAAAATGAGAATAGCAACAAGAGTCGTGCCGGCCGCCACTTTGGCAGGCCTTTTTTTTGCCGCAACCGCGTTGGCCGCTGATGGTCCCGACGATCTGTGGGAAATCACCATGAAAATGGAGATGGCTGGCATGCCGGCGATGGCGCCACAAATCAACAAGACCTGCAAACGCAGGGGCGACCGCAACCCCGATACCAACAGCCCCGACAGTCGCTCCGACTGCAGGGCTACCGACGTCAATACCACGGGTGCCAAGACGACCTGGAAGATGGTCTGCACCAAGCCCGATCCGATGACGGGCACCGGGGAAATGACCTATGAGGGCGACCGGTACAACGGGACCTTGAAGCTGTCCGGCACCATGGAGGGCGAACCGTTCAACATGACCCAGGTCATTTCGGGAAAGAAAGTCGGCAACTGCACCTACGAAGAGCCACACAAGAGGGTTGAAAAAATGCAGGCGCAAAACCGGGCCGTGATCGCCAAGGAATGTGACAAGGAAATCGAGAATCTGAGTCCCCAGTTGATTTTCGGCGACCCGAGCCTCCCGCCGGAGGTCTTGCTCTGCAAGGATCGCAAGGCAGATTTCTGCGCGCGCGCCACGAAATTGACGCAACAGATGCGTGATCCGGCGGCCTTCGAGGAAGTAAACGGCAAGTACCCGAAATGGCGTGACGCCATCAAGGCTTGCGGCACCGACCCGACGGTAGTGAGCGGGCCGGCGTGCAAGACCGCCACCGACAAGAAAAATTTCGTGTTCGTGGCCGAACACTGTCCCGCCGAGGCCAAGGCGCTTGCGAAGAAGCATTGCGTCGGGCTGGATTACACCAGCGCAATGAGTTCAGAGTATCGCGATATCTGCCGGAGCTTCGGTGCTGACGTTGCCAAGGAAAACGTCGCCACGCCGAAACCTGCAGCAGCCTCCACGTCAACAACCGACAGCGCAAAGGAACAAAAGCAGCCCACTGCCGGGGACACGGTCAAGGAAGGCGCGAAGAAGCTCAAGAAGCTTCTCAAATTCTGACCGCTTGATGCTGTGAGGGTCCCGGTGCGGCGGATCGCGGCTGCGCTGTTCTGCTGTCTGCTCTATGGCCGGGCCGCCGCGGAGCCCAACCCTTTTCCGGAGATTGCGTCCGCCTACCTCGTCCAGATCGGTGATCGCGACGTGTGGGCGGCCGATCCCGACAAGCGGCTTGCGCCGGCAAGCCTCACCAAGATCATGACCGCACTTCTGGTACTCGAGGACTATCGTCCGCGTGAGCCGGTCACCGTCAGCCGGGCGGCAGCCCGGGAAACCGGCGCAAGACTCGGATTGAGGCAGGACGACCGGTTTCCGGTCGATGCGCTGCTGGCGGCAACACTTGTAGGTTCCGCCAACGACGCCTGTCATGCGCTCGCCGAACACTACGCCACGACTGTTGCAGACTTCGTCGAGCGTATGAACCGCCGCGCAATTGCCTTGGGACTTACCAATACCCGCTTCGCCAATCCCTGCGGATTCGATGCGCCGGATCATTACTCCAGCGCCCGCGATCTGGCGCGCCTGACCCATGCCGCGCTTGCCCATCCCGAGTTCGCGGCAACAGTTGCGAGGCCCGAGGCACGCATCGTTTCGTCCGATGGCAAACGGTTGTTTCGCGTCCGGAACAAGAATGCACTCATTGGCAACTATGCCCCCGCGATCGGCGTGAAGACCGGCTATACGAATCGCGCCGGCAGATGCCTG
>Ga0187893_10006594_pt1 | contig 19727 bp, 44 predicted proteins | sample MA1701074metaG_FD_139574 | JGI IMG/M metagenome (GOLD analysis project Ga0187893, IMG submission 139574) | White microbial mat communities from a basaltic lava cave in the Kipuka Kanohina Cave System on the Island of Hawaii, USA - MA170107-4 metaG ...
AATCTGACGTCGAAAACGCCATGGCGCTTCGTACCGACATTCTCGGGACGATTGGGATCGAGGAAATCTAATGAGCGACGAGCGTAAGCGATATATGTCGTACGCGGTCGAGTATGCGAGGCGCTTGATCGGTCAAGGCGTTCCGAAAGAGACGGCGATTAAACTCGCGGCGGCGTGGCTGGGTCCGCGAGGCGGATACGGGCTCGAGTTCGTGTCGTTGACGCCGGGCCAAGCGGCTCGGGCGTACGACTATCCGACGACCGAGACGGTCGAAAAGGTACGCATTATCGGGATTTAGGGATGATCTTATATAGGGGCATCCCGGAGCCGGAATTGCTGCCCGAATTACGGGCGTATCCAGTCGTGTTTTTCGCATTCGATTATGTAGAGGTCGTCGATTACGCCACAGGTGGAGAGCAAGAAGAAGGGTTTATTCAAGAGTACCTAGCTCCAGATGATCTTGGCCTTCTTGATTTGGATGAACCGGAGGGTGTCCGGGTTGCCGAAGAGTTTCTTGGAAGACGGCTTTCAAAAGCAGCGTATCTTGACGTATGGTTCGGAGTTGATCTATGAAAAGTCCGGTTACGCTCCAAGGAAAGAGACGTTAAGGTGAGGTTTTAATATGGCCGATGTTTACGAAAAACTGGGCAAGGCTGTAGCGAAACAAATGGGCTACAAGTCGGTCAAGGACGAAGAATTCGTTCAGGCGATGATGGATGTAGCCCGTCATGGTGCGTCGGGCGGATTTTCCGGGTTCGTCTACTATAACGAAACGACCGATTTTTACGACAAGAACGAGGACGATATCTGGGAGCTTCTTGAGCAAGCCGCCGATTCGATTGGCGAGAAGCATCCGCTAGCACTGATCGCAACGTTTAGTGGCGCCAAGGACGTTCACGGCGACAATCAGTTTAAAAACCTCTTGGCGTGGTTTGCGCTCGAAGAGGTCGCTCGGTGGATCGAATCCAAAGTCGAGGCGTAATATGCCGAATTTTTTGTCGTCTAGCGATTTAGCTCAAGGCCCAACCGTGCTCAAGCTCCCCGAAGGCGATCAGGTCGTCGGCGGAGCGTATCCTGATGTTCCGGTTGGCTGGCCGAACGGCGGCGTGCCGTTTGGTCAGGCGAAGCTCGGGCCAGCGGTCGGTCCCGCTCCCGTTGCACCCAAAGCGCCCGCTCCCGGTCCCGTGCCGGGTCGACCCGTTGCGGGCGGTTTTGTGTGGGGCGGAGGCCGTGCTGGCGCACAAGCCGGGGCGCAAGCGACTTCGTCGATGCGATTGACGGAAACGGTCGTGACCGTTCCCGGTGCGGCAGCGGCGCAAAGCGTAGCGCCGGGCGTTACGTACCCGGCAACGATCATCGACCAGGAGCTATTGCGTCAGCGTGACGATGCGATTGAACGGGCGTGGAAGACGCAACAAGAGCTGGATCGCGTTAAACGTTCAGTCGATGTCGAGTCGCGTGAAGCGATCCGGCTAAAAGCGCTCGAGGATCAGCTCGCTCGCGCAGGCGGTTTGTCCGGCTTTGTCGGTCAAACGCCCGCTGATGCCGCCGCGTGCGTCAAGTATCTCGTTCGTAGCGGGATTCCAAAAGATAAAGCGATTCGCATGTGCGTCAAGGCACTGGCGAGAAAACGAGCGATGGTAAAGGCGATCCCGACCGCGCTCGATTATTTTCACTATTAACGATGCCGATTCGCTCGTCTCACTATCAACCGCCTCGAGCATTCGATCCGTGGCAATTGCCCGGCGCTGCGTACGTTCCGTGGTACGTCAGACCTGCGACACCCGCGACGCAGACGCCGACGCCTGGGATTATTGACACGTCCGAGACCCCGCAAGCGTCGACGTGGGGTTCGCCCGCCGAATATTGGCAGGCGCTTTTACGTGCTCGGTCGCAACCGATGTCGATCCCTGTGGCGATGCACGGAATGGGACAAATCGGCGTCGCTACGGCGGTCGATATCGCTCGGCGCTATGTGGCGATTGGCGTTCCAGTACGTCAAGCGGCACGATATGCGGCGCGAGCGTTATGGCGGTTGTTGGTGAGCGCGTGAACGAGACGGTCGAGTGCGGAATGGCGATGTGCCACAACCAGATCAAACCAACGTACCGCTGCGCATCCTGCGGACGTCCGATGGGGTTTTGTGACTCCTGCGAGCTTTTGTTATTACAGGATCTCCGCGATCTTGGAAAAGTGATATTGATATGCAGGGATTGTCCAACGCCGGTAAACTGAAAAACGTCATAGGTGTCGATCTCGATATGACGCTCCTTGACGATGCGACCGGAGCGCTTCATTACGATGTGTTGCGCTATATCGTCTCGCTTCAAAAGCGGTTAAAGCTGCCGGTCGTTCTCGTGACGGCGCGTCCCATGTGGTTAGACGGCGCGAAAGAGAGCTTGCGTTCGTCTCTCGAATCGATTCGTTCCGTTTCCGGCTGGTCGCCCGATTGCGTGATCGCCGAGTTTGGTTTGACGACGGACGTAACGATTCCGACGTATAAGGTCGAAAGCTTGCGACGACGCGGACTCGTACCGGTTCTTATGATCGACGACATGCCCGAAGTGCTACATGCGATGAAGCGCGAATTTAAAGCGCTACCGATCCTTGCGGTACGCGGCAAGCTCGAAAAACTGGCTGTCTGATTAGGCCAGCCATTCCTTCGTGACGACTCCGCTAGTGCGGCTTTTCAGGACGCGGCCTGACGGCTCCGTCCGAGCCGTAATATTTCGAGGGACGAATTAATGTCGCGGGCGCAAACGAGACCGCACGAGGGACATTCGTGCGTACGGTCGGCTAGCGTTTTGGGTACGACCGTACCACATCGCGAACATCGTTGCGTCGCTCTTCGAGCGCGGCGTTGTACAGCTCGCGACAGATGTCGAACCACGATTCGAAGATGCGAATTTGTTCTTTGGTCGGGTAGAGACGATACTTGAACGCCTTGCGGAAAATTCGTACAGTCGAGTCAGCCATGTGCGTTTCTCGTCTCATGAGAACGTTCGTGGTCAGGACCCGGCGTTCGTTAGAGCGAACGTCGGGTTCGATTACTTTACGCCTTTCTTACTCTGAAATTAAGGCTAGATAGGCTAGTTTGTCCTTCCAACAGTACCAACGAAGACCTCCCGGTTGGAGGTCTTTATAGGTAGTAAGCGCTATCGGTAATGTTCGCTACGATAATCAATGTCGTTAAGAATTGGGCGGCAAATGTAGGTTTTGTAGATGGCGCCGATTAGGGTCCCAATATGCGCCGTAAAATGGGTCGGATTAGTTCGAAGTAGATCGTTTTGCGGACGATTTTACGAACTGTCTCAAATCGAGATAGGCGTGTAGGTCTTTGCGTCTTTCGGATGTACGTAACCCGGTATGTATAAGCGTCGCAGGACGACCAAGCGTTACACGAGTCGAAAAATTCCTGATCCGTAACCCACGATAAACCGCGTTTGGTTTGGCGCCAGCTCGAAATTGCAAAGAACCTGTGAGTTGCGTAGGTTTTATCGAGATCGTTCACGGCGTTGGCCATACGGTAAGAAACCGTACGCCGATGTCAAGCTGGAAAGAGAAAATGGGTATACGGGTAGCTTTTTGCGAAACCGGAGCTTTGTTTGGCCAAGTGTATTAGTCCTTGCGTGGCGCCCAAAGTGACGGGGAAATCGAGAAAAAAGCGAAAGATCGTGATGTGGTTAAATGGGTTATATGCACGACAGGGTCGGTTTTACGAAGAAAACCGAAAAAATCGTTCAAAATCTTAAATCCCGCTACACGTCTTGTCCTATTAGGTGTCTAGCACGAGAAGGCGTTTTTGAAAATTCGTCTTTCGTGTCCCTCTATGTCGCTCTGTAACGTCATTATGTACTAGAGAAGCGCCTCGTTCTTTTCGGGATTGTACAAATCTACGCGGGGCTAGGCGAACCGTCAGATTCGTCGGTAGCGTCACGTACAATGATCGGTGCCGCTAGATCGGTCGATACAGCGTCGGTCCTAAAAGGACCTTGACGCGCAAGTCGGTGGGCGCCGGTTCGTTTGGGAAATCAATGTCAACTTGGAACCCATCGGTTGGGCCGATATCCAAGGGTCCGATGGGAGTGTGTAGCCATCGTCCTAGTGGTGGAATGTCAACGTGTCCTTGGGCGAGGCGCTGTTTGACGTATTCTCGCAGTACGAGGTCGGCGCTTTCGTCGCCCGTGTCGATGTCTCCCATGATAATAATGGGTAGAAACGACGAGGATGTAAGTGGTCCGGCGACGATTGTGCTTCCCACGACGAGCCTAATGACAGCTCGGTCGAGAAACTCTTGAACTTTGTGTTCGTTTTTCGCGGGAAAATGTAGCCGCATCCAGGCCCAGTGTGCCGCAAGGGGATGTCCGAGTTGCCCATACATGCGTAGATTCGTGTCCCGTTCTGTTTTGGGCATCCCGTTCGGAAAGCTCGTATGGTTTTGGAACAGAGTGAGTCTGAGTTGTCCGGGGGTGACGGTAAAAAAAGTGTCGTATAAAGGATGATACGAAGCTTGGCGTAACGATGTCGGCATTATCATATGGGTCGATAAAGTGTCGGCCCCAGGATCACCTTGACGCGTAAATCAGCGGGACCGGGCAGCGTCGGAAAATCGAGATCGACCCTGAATGCTTCGTTCGAAGTAATGCGTAACGGCTTGCCGCCCGTCGTAAGCGAAAATTCGAGCCACGGCCAGGGTACGACTAGTTCGCCTTTGGCGTATTTCGTTTTGATGTATTGTTGCGTCACCATAAGGGCGCTATCGTCCTGATCGGCGAGTGCGGGCAGGATCGGAGTAAAGGAAGCAGGCGTAAGCGGTCCTGAAAAGACGTAACTCATGCCGATCACGAATCGTATCACGACGCGTTCGTTAAATTCTCGGATCTTTTGAACGTCGGTCGATTCGTAGTAGAGTCGCATATACGACCAGTCGGCTTCCAGCGGCACTCCGAGCATGCCGTCTATCATCAGATTCGTATCGCGCTCTGTTTTTGGGAATGCATTGCGAAAAGCTTTTGTGTTCATAAATAGGCTCTCGTGAGTATACGGCGTATCGAACCAGTGCGTATCGTAGATTGGGTGGTGCGTCGGTCGCGTAACGTATTTGGTCGCTCGTACGGTAGGAGCGATAGGGGCAATCATACTAGGTTTTCGTTTCGGCATGTTTTGTCTCCTTATCAGATTGTTTCGCAAGCGTTCCGAAGAAAAGATCGGCGACAGGGAGCATCACGACATTTAGATTTTTCGTCGTGTCGGAGTGATGTAATCGATGATGCTCTTTGAGATAGCGAAAAATTCGTGTGCGTTCGATCCATCGTCCTTTCGGAGCGTGAAAGTACAGGTGGAGCGAATTGAATAGTTGCAACCCCGCGAGCGTTGCGAGTACGCCACCGATTACGAGCGGTCGTTGCGTGAGTAGCTCGGCGCCGATCCAAATCGGAGTCGTTATAAGCAGGAACAGGACGTAATCACGAGGGACGAATCGAATGTGTTGGAGCATCTCGTCGTTCTGCGCGTGATACGTTTCGTCGGCTTGAAACAAAACGTGGTGCGTGTTGGCGTGCAAATCGTATGCGAACGAGACGAATCGGTTCGAATGAAGGACCCAACGATGTGCTCCGTACTCGATAAAACTATTCAGGAAGAACGCAACGACAAACGCAAGAGCGTTCCAGAGAGCGTATTCGTACCAGAGGCCGTCGAATGTCCATGTCGGCATATCGTTATCTTTCGTAAGGATCGACGTTTAACAGCCTACGTCGCGACGACTCGTCCATCGTCGAGGCCCATTGGATATCGTCGAGCGTTCCGCCTTGTTCGTAGACACGATAGAGCGTATCGATAAGATCGCTCGTGATAAACTGAAGGTTCAATCGCGAGACGTGTTCTAACGGGATACCCCAATGTCCGAGAACGCTTAAATCGGCGGCGGATTCTTCGTGGTTGTCGTGCAGATGGAGCGCTACCAGATGGCCGAGTTCGTGGATCGTAATGCCGAATTGAAAGCCCGGCGCTAATCGTTCGAAATCTTTCGCAAAGTGCACCTCGAAGACATTCGGTCGTCCCTGGTACGTAACGGTCGCAGCGAATACGCGTTCGTCTTTTCGATGCGCCTCTTCGATCTCTCGTGATCCGATGACGGGCCTGATGGCGACATCCGGCATGAGCGGACGAACGAGTCCAAAGACGATTCTAAACGGTTCGGGGATTCTTTTCGTCATGCCCGATCTCCCCCATAACCCCTCGGTGAATCGCTATCGCGATGTCGGCTTGGATGCGCCAGATGACGTCGACGGACATTTGCGGATGATCGACAGGGAGCTTGACGACTTCATCGGCGGCTCGCCACGCCGCCTGCATTAACGCCGTCTGATGTTGAATCGCATCAAGTTCCTTCGCATCCAGCCCGTACGTATCCGCCGGTTTGTTTTGCTCGGCTCGTTGCTCGGCGATCCATTCGTCTAACGCTTCGTCCGTATTGATGCCGAGGACTTTTTTGAGCCGCTCTCGTTCTTCCGGTCCAAGCTCAGGCATGTGTATCCTCACCGAGTTTTTCGTCCATGCGTTCCATCTTGGGAACATTTCTAGCGAGCCATTGCGAGAAACATTTCAGACAGTATCGTCCGACGGAGCCGGGTATCGAAACGATGATCGACCCATCAACAAGACCCCGCGTCTCGAATCCGCATCGCGGACAGCGCCAGTGCATATCGGATTGGGCCACCTAGACCTCGAATTCAAAAATATAAGATTCTCGCCGCCACCCGGCATCTGGAATCAGTATTCGCAGATCGGGCTCGACTTCGGCGATATAGTCGATCAGGTCGGTTTTAAGGTGGTATCCTCGTGGCGCCTCGAGTGGCCATCGCTCTTTTAGGTCGTCGACGACCGCCGCCATAAGTTCCGGTTCGTAATCTCGTTCAAAAACAACTTCGACTTTAGGATTCTTATCGAACGTAAATCGGTAGTCGTCCTTGTACGGGATAAAATCACCTACGTAGACGGTTTTGAATTTTACGGTAATAGCGTACGGGTTTCTACGGTTACGTTCCAGTACGAGCGGGACGAAGATGCGTGATTTGTTTGCGTTTAGGGTCGCTTGAATCGAATGTGTTCCCGTCATTCCGATAAACAGGTCGAGGGGTTCCTTAACGCCTTCGACAACAAGCCATTCGAGTACGCTAATCTTCGGGTTGCGTGAAGTGACGCGTGAGACGAATTCATCCGTAACGACAAGGGTGATTACGTATTGATCGTACTGAAACGTCTTGTAGACGCCTGTTTGGCGAAAGGTGCTCATGTTATTTCTTTCGTTCGAACCACGGAGCGCTCGCGAGCGCCTTTAGTCCCGCGTCCGAAACAGTATACCGATCCGCTTCACGATTTACGAGTCCGATGCGTACGAGCCTGGAAAGATACGCTTGGATGAATCGCGTGGCGACGTTTCTATCTTGTTCGAGAGTCGCAAGTTCGCCGACGGAGAGTCCGTTCGGTTGGCTCGACAGGGAGGTTAACGTACGTTTCTGGTTCTCGTTCAGTTGGATGCATTTCTCGAATCGTTCCCAGAACGTCTTGGGATCGTCCTCGTGTCCGCATTCGCATCGTTTTGTGTTCGGAGTCCACACGACACCGAGATCGTTGAATGTGCCGATGGCCGAACATTCCTTGCAGCGAAGAATGTCGCCACGCTTATAGGACGTACCGGAAATGGTAAGTTGCGTCATCGTGTCTCCTTATGCTGGCTTGCTCGAACTGGGCAAGACGATATACGTACATCAGGTTTTCCCCAGATTATGATCGGCGAGACGTTTACCTCGTTCGATAGCGGCCTCTAGCGTCGGCGCTTCGCTGTGTATTACGAACCGTCGACGCTTGTCCGTTCGACCGATCATCCACTTACCGCGCCAATAGGGCGTAGGGACAAGCGCCGTGAGGCGACCGGGAACGATTTCTTTCGTCTCTACCTTGTCGCCGGGAACGTTCATGTTAACGTACTGCACGCGAGTCCTTGCATAATAGCCAACCCAAGAGGCCGAGGATAATGGCAATGAGGTACAGGCCCCAGTAGCTTCCTACGGCGCGTAGAGTAAGAACGGGGCGTGAGGCCAGTTCGATGACACAGATCGTCATGTCGATAACGGCTAGAGCGTAACAAATAATCCCGATGGCTTTCACTGGTCTTTATCATAGAGTCCTTTTTGCAAATCTTCAAACGTGGAAAAGAGAATCGATAGTTGCGCTATGGCGAGTTCGGCGTCGGTCCGAAAGGCAAAACGGGCGGCGTTGCTCTCGTCGATACGGTAGCGTTCGACTACGAGTCGTTTGAGATCGACGGGCAGGTGACGACATTGGACGTAACCGTAAGGACCATAACAGTCGACCCGGATCGCCCAGTAGACTCCTATTTTATCGACGATGAATTTAATGGGCGCCCTCTTCATTCGATCCCAAGATCGTGAGCGCGGTTGCGACCTTTTGAGCGTGCTTTTCGGTACGAAAGATCGCGGTGCGATTAGGCGTACCGAAATGGTGGCCGTTAAAAATGTACCCTCGTAAATGTTTCGGGACATTGATGATTCGTATGTTGTAGACGCGGTATTGCGTGGCGGACACCCAGTCGTGGCATTCGATATGGTATCGGTCGGTGTCGTCGCGGACAATGCGTATATAGGTATTCATTCGTTCGCGTTTAAAATCGATAACTGGGTCGCGAGTTCTTTCGCCTTTTTCGCGTTTTTAAATACGGCACGCCCATCGAGAAAGACCGAGTTTTTCTTGAGGTAGCGTCTGAACTCATCTGGGACTTCGGAGCGCGAGAGCCATGTCCCAAATGCGCTGCTGTTGCCCGGTATGATTCGAATGACGTACGTACGTGGAACGCGAACGACTGCCATGGCGGTGTATCTCATACGTTCCCTTCGGCCTCGGCCAGGATCGTGAGGACGTACGCAACTCGTTCGGCAATGTCTTTTCGAAAAAAGCAAGCGATATTGCGGTCGTCTCTCATGTCGATCCATTTGCGTAGGTGTTCGGGAATGTCGTCCATCTTGACATATCCGCCGGGTCCTAGAATGTTAAAGTTCGGGCCGTGATAGTTGGGGAACGAGTGATAGTGGATGGACGTGGTGTATCTCATGGCGTTATTTCGTATAAAATGAGCAACGCCGCCGCTATCCTTTCGGCGTCTTGGCGTCGTTTACATTCGAAAACCGCCAGTGGGTATTTCCCGCGAGTATATGCGACTCGGAATTTATTCGGTCGCAGATTGGTCGGCACACGATCAAGACCTACGTAGAGGGCGGAGTCGCAAGATCGAAAGACGTCGTCAACGATGCGGAAACGACTCGGTCCGATTCGTTCGACGTAATAAGGCGGGTAGGTCTTACGCATCGAGCACCGCTAGAGCTTCGCCGACCTTGACGGCGTACCGTCTTTCGTCAAAACACGCCGAATCGTCCGTGTGGTGCCGAGAAATGTAACGTCGATACGCTTCGGGGACTTCGTCTCTTTTAACGTTCCACGATTGGTTGCCTCGGCATCGAAAGACGGTGAAGAACCTCTGGTGCCGAGCGGCCATATGGGCGTGTTCAGAAACCCAGTACGTATAGGTCATACCTTGTTGATCGATTTCAAATACGCATCGACGGCGTTCTTGGCATCTATGAGACCACAGCCCGTTCGCTGACGGACCGCTTTAATGGCGAGTAGTCGGTGGCCCGATGCGGCAATGTTGGGAATGTATTGGCGTGCTTCTTGTTTTTCTACTTCGGTGAGAAACAGCGTCGAGGTATCGTGCCCGTCCATTCCCATGAGGGTCATCGTAACCGAGTTTTCGATGAATAGGACGATATTGTCGTCGATGACCGGTGGGCGACCGTGCGGCGACGCCTTGTCGCAAAAACAGTCCGAGGGAAGCTCGTTCTTGTACTGGATCTTGGCGACCTTACTCGCCAGAGCACAGAGGCGCTCGATGGCTTCGTGAGCTTTCATGGGTTGCTCCTTTTGCGTTCTCGTTTGACAACGGGGACCCACATATCGTTTTCGTTTAAACGAAATTGAACGACTTGGGCGTTGGGTAAACTCGCAGCCCGCATAAGAGCGTATCTTTTTTGGTTATACGGTCCTCGTCTATGACCGCAACGGTCGATGACGCCCCAGGCGTATATCGCGGGTTGTCCCTTCATCTCGACCTCGATTTCTTTTTCTCTGATGTCGCACCGGCTTTTTCGAATTGCTCGGCAAGCTGATTCGCATGGCCGCAATAGTCGTTTGTGCTGGTGCGATTGTGATCATTCCACTTTTTCAAGGCGTCACCTTTCAAAGGGTTGGGGGACGCTTCCCGATGGATCATGAAAGAGCGAAGCGCCGAAACCAATTCAGCCCGGTGCTTATCCACCGCTTCCTTGATCGAGTCACCGAACTCCTTTTTGCAATCGGCTTCTGGATCACCGCCGAAACAATAGAATGACGACTGCCAGCCGTCTCGACGTGCTGGAGTACTGCCTCTTCCGATGAACAGCGCCACCAGCCACGCCACCTTGTTGGACGGTGCAAGAAAGGTCAAGGCCTCGGAGGGGTTCACCAGTTCGTAGACCTGTTCCTTTGTCACAACTGCACCTCTAGAATAATCGCTTGCGCCAGTTCATTCTCGTTCTCGATTCGTCCACCCGTTAGTCGAATCGTTCCACCGATACGAACCGAACCGCCTATTTGCGCCTCACCGAACACCCGCGCCTCGCCGTACACCTGCGCATTCGGTCCAACGAACGCTGTTTCGGAGACATATGCCGTATCGGCGACTCAGCCGCCTCCGTTAACGTGGCGATGGGCGGGGACGGGACCGTTGCCGAAATCGAAAGTCGTCACCCTACGATCCTGCTTGTTCGTCTCGTTCATGGACGTATCCTCTGCGCCTTGGCGATGACGGCTCGAGCGAACTGCAAAGCATCAAGTTCGCTGGGTAAAAGAAAAGAGTCGCGCTTCCCCCACTCAGAGACGCACCTTTCCAGCGCCTCTAGCATTTCGTAAGCGGCGGCATGTACCCGGCAGAATTGAAACGCGCCCTCTCCAACGCATCCACAAGTGTAGTTTTTCACAACCACGCCTCCTCGTTTTCGCATTTGGGCGCGGGTAAACTCGACGCATAGTTCGTGTGCAAAATGAACGTTCGTTCCGGCATCGAGGCTGGCGGAGGTTAGCCTTCCACCGCAAGCAGCGCAGTCGAGGTCGCTCACGACCGCACCTCCCGCAAAATATTTGCGTCGTCGATACGTCCGCCGAGCGCGACGACGACACGCGCGAGTCTGACGTACTCAGCGTGCCGCCGGTTTCGTGAGTCGTTTAGGCCGCCCAGCGAGCCGAAAACGCGCCAGCCAAAAACGGGATGGACATCGTAGATGCCGAGTGACCTAATTTCCGGGGGGCAGATTTCATCTGCGCTGTCGGCGCAGATCGCCCACTGCCGGGATCTTATGGCTGCAGTCAGTTTCACGACCGCACCTCGACCATGACCGCATGATCGTAACCGATTCTCTCGCAAGGACCTCCACTGGTACGCATGGCCTCGTTCCCGGAGACTTTTTTATACTCCCGAGCCTGCTTGGTAAGAAAGAACCTCTCCCCGATCTTCAGGTCCTTGAACATCCTGAGGGTAATCGTCTTACTCATGATCGCGTCCTCCTTCTATTACTACCATTTTGAGGCGGGTAGGGACGTCTTAAACCTGGGCGTATTGGCCTTAGGGTCTAGTTTAGGGTAGGTTGTAGTGCCCGTAAAATGTCGCTAGTAGCCAACGGGCCGTATTTTATAGATGGAGAATCGTGAGGTCGAATGCAGGGCTTGGGGCGCGTTACGTTTTCGCTTCATCGTTCGTCTCCGTCGATGCGCCTAGTACGGCACGTTCCTCCAGTCGTGTTTTGCACCGTGCGTACGCGGCGAGTTTCATCGGATCGGTCTCGATCTTAATCACGTCAAGTAGATCGTCATACATTCGCCCAAGTTGTTCGTTTGTCTGATTACCGTCTTCGTCGTGATAGTCGGCCTTGCGGCGTGCGTTCCAGCCGCCCGAAGCGCTACAGAACTGATTCGGGCAGTACCAGAGTCCGCCCGCTTCAACGATTTTACCGTCTTTCCATCCGCACCCGCCGCAGCGGTAAATGTCCCGTTCAGGCATCCAGCACCGCCAGTCGCTTAGCGATTTGTTCGGCGTCTTGACGATTACGAAAGGCGATAGAGAATTTTGTCTTGATGCCTCGTTCAGCGACTAATTTATCGCATTCTTCGATAGCTTCGCGGGAGACGTCAAACCAACCGAGGCTCTCCGCTTTCGAGACGCTCCATTGTCCTTCTTGGCCCGGTGCGTATGCTTCGACGAACCACAGGCCGGTCGCTGGCGATTGACTAACGCGGTATTGTTTGTTCGTTTCAGACATTAAGGATCTTCAGAGCCGCGTACGCTTTGGTCGCCGATTTCTTGGACCGAAAGAGCGCCCACGAATCCGGCTCTTGCGTCTTGCAATAGCGGTAAAACGAGGGCGGGATGTCGTGAACAAGAAGCGGGCCACACTCATCTAAATCTGCGAGTCGCCGGTTATATTCGTCAAACAACTCGCGTACGATCATCCAGTGTCGGCCCGTGCGCATGATTCGGTGTCTTCGTTTCATGCCTCGATGACCGCCTTCATGTTCGTAAGCTCACGAGCGATCCTTTCGGCATCGTAACGCCAATCGAACGCTGCCGCTTGGCTATTTATGTGTGAAGACGAACCGTACGCAATAACCGAGTACGGATAGTAGCGATCTGACGCCCAGCGGCACGTATAGGCCCACCATATCATGGCGAATTCACACGAATATTCTCTGAGTTCGGCCATGGTGATAAGGCGATAATTCGGTCGGGTCATAATGTACCACGTCGGTCGCTTTCGACCGCGACGCAATTTCCCGTGCCGGTGATCCTCGCCTTGGGTCGCTTCGTATATAGTGCAGCTCATTATTCGCCCTCGAGGGTCACGAGCATCGCAATGACGTTTCTTGCCGTGTATTTCGATTTAAAATGAACGACGGCGCAGGGAAATTCGCTCTTGACGCACGAGCGTAGCTCCGGGTCGCGCCATTCTTCGGGAAGGTGCATTTCGTCGAGAAACTCTTGGCGAAACTCGTTGTAATAGTGCGCGTTGGGTCGAAGAGCGGTCAAGCGAAGGATGGCGTATCCGTCTCTTGATTCGCCGCATCGCACCTTTCGGATATCTAGTTTTCGTTGTCCTTCTTGCATACTCCCTCCGCTTGGTGCATGATTTCAAGCGCATAGGCGACCTTGGCGGCGTCGCATTCATAACGAAATTCGGCGATACCACGACGTCCTCGTTTTTTAGTGGGAACGCACAGCTTACGAAAAGCACTCGGGACTTCGCCGATACGTAAAAAGTGGAGCAGCTCGATACCCGTTATTCCATGGTCGACGACGATAAACGAGTCGTCTCGATCTTGATACGCCTTGGCTGCGTTGTATCGTTGTCTCATGCGGTCTCCGGCGAGTTGAGAATTTCGAGCGCCGCAACGACAAGGGCTGCGTCCTCGCGTGACGAGAACTTGGCGACATCCGTTTTGGTCCGTCGGAAAGGTCGAGCGCAAAGCTTTTGAAACGTATGCGGAACGTCTCGCTCGGGAAGAAGTCGCCCCCAAGAAGGCCAAGTCACTATGATATCCGTCTTGACAATGATCACGTACAGCCCGTCGTTTGAATCGGGGATGACCGAATACTTCATTGCGGCTCGATTCTCGCAAAGGCGTCTTGGATCGTTCGAGCGTCAAGCGATTCGAGCGCGATGTATTTACTCTCGTCGCAGAACGACGAGGGCGCAATTCGGGGACGAACGGCGTCGATGAAACACGAGAATCCGCCCTCTTTTGTGTGAAAGCACCACGCCGGAATCCCCGACGCCTTGATCTCGTTTTCGTACTGAGCGGCGAGCGCCGTATCGACAGACACTTGGACATAGTGGTTGTCTTCGAGGATCTTTTTCCGCGCCATGACCGAGAGGATGGATTTCAGCCACCACGAGTAATCGATAGGCGTAAAATGCGCTCCGTACCCGGTCGATTTATAACCTAGAAGCGTCAATCGAAAATCCGCCATGGCCGATTGTAGTACGATCTGTTCAAATTCATCACGATCCACCGAGCCCATGACGAGTTGAAGCACGGCGCGGGGCGAAGCGCCGTATTCTTGTTTCCCGAGCCGTTTGTCGATGGCCTTGACCTTGACCTTGACAAGTTCGTTAACCTCGTCCGCGCTCGTAATCGAATAGGCGAACGCCCCGGCGAACGACATGGCGGTGTCAAAGTTGTGGCTCTTGACCCAGGCGAGGTTCTTGGTCGTAAAGTTCGGTACGACGCCGCGATCCCGAAACGCTTTAAGGATCTCGATGAATTGCGGGTGGGTCGTGGGTTCACCTCCGCCTAGTGCGATTTCGAATACGCGCATCTGCGCCAACGCATCCGCAATCGAAACCAGCGACGCGAGCGAGGCGTACTCGCCTTTGACTTTGGCTCCCTGGTAGCAGAATTGGCCGCAGGGTTTGGTCGCGACAAAGGGACATTGGGTCGTGAGCGAGATATCGACGAGTTCAGGGGTCGACGCCTTGTCGGGCGCCTTTTGGGGCGCCACACCCGGCGTAAACGATAGACGCGTTTTGTTCCCGGTTACGCGATCAAACATCGTCCAGAACCCGTACACCGGGTCTTTGCGGCATGCGTAATTCTTCGGATGGCTTTCCAACGGCAGAATCGCCCGCTCGAGCGTACCATCGAATCGATTCGGGTGCTCATCGCCGTCGTTATCGTTTCCGCCCAGGACCGCTACCATATCATCAAGGAACCAGTCGCAAAAGTCTGAGAAAAACTCCCGATCCACTTCGGTCGCGGGCCAATCCGAGGGAAAGGTCATAACGCTTTGATGATCGACATGTTCCCGTCGATCATCGCCCTCCAACATGACCCCGGTATACTCGTGCACCTTGTCATAGAGGATCTTTTCCGGACCCTCGGTAGAGAGGCTGGACGTGTACAGGTTGGGATAAAAGCTTTCGAGGTTCTGTAAGAGGGTCACGGCCAAATAGTGGAGCTTGGCCTCTTTAGAGGCGCACGTAAAATAGTTCCAGCCATACCCCCCGTCGGGATCGGCGTCAGGAATCCCCTTTCCTTTGGGGAGAAACAAGAGACTATGCGACGAGGAGGAATTGGTTGCGAGGCCCCGGCGAATATTGTGAATGTGTAGCGTCACAGATTTCCTCCTTTAACAACGATGATGCGCTTATCTACCTTGACGCGGCACGAGTGATCGTAGTTTTTGAGAATAAGCTGTCGAAAAGACCGGTGTAGTCCGGACATGCCCGGTTTCGTTTCGTTATTAATCTCGATCTGACGTACCGTATTGGCGATACGAGCTTGGCGCATCCAGAATTCCGGAACAATCGTAAAGAGACGCTTGACGATTTTATGATTCGGCGTTTCGGTCGAGATTCCCCCGGAGCGTACTGTAGCGATGGCGATTGTTTTCCATAATAGGGCACGCGAACCGAAACCGTAACGACGTGATACGTACGAGAGCTTATCGCTCTGTCTTAGGACGATTTCGAACGTGCGTTCTCCGATCCATCGATGCCACTCGCGAATAAAATCGGTACAATCCTCGCATAGATTATTCCGACTCGCTTCGTAGGTTCCGTAAACAAGACCGAGGCCCTTGGTGCGTTGGCCATTCGCGTATCTCGCACAGTCATCGTGCCCGGTTTTGAACTGAAATTCGAACGGCGTTTTGATGTTACAGCGTTTGCATCGAGCGTCCTTAATGACGCTGGTAAACATACCCATCCTATTCTCCTTTTTCCTTTTTGGCTTTATCGGCCCGATCCATATCGTAACATACGTCTTCAAGAACGCCATTGACGGCGCAGTCGATAAAAGTTTCGCAGTCGGCGTGGCTCGCGAGCCCTTTTCTCCCGTAATATTCGTTAATCGCCCGGCGCACGCGCTTGTCGAAATTGAACGTAATGCGGATCTTCATGTCTTACTTCAATTCACGTTTTGTCGGCAACCGATAACGTACGATATGACGCGAGCCGTCATAATGCTTGTAGGTGCCGCGAATCATTCGTCCGACTATGGTAAACGCAGCGCTCAAGAATCGTCGTAAGCATCTCGGACAAACGTGCTCGTTCGACATTACGGACGCTCCATTTGACGTATAATATGGCGTTGAAGGACTCGACCGAGCATGTCTTGGGTCTTGCCGTCGAAACACGAAAACTCGCAGAACGCAACAACGATTCCCGAGGTCGGGTCCGTATGAAGGTCTTGAGGCTAGCGAGCGGGATTTGAGAACAGTTAATCACCGGCTCCCCCGCTGTTCGTCACGCGAGTCATGTTTTAGAAAAGGCGTCGCGATACGTACGCCGATATAGACCGCCAGCGACACAAAGCCGACGAGGGGCCAAATAAAGCCACCCGAAACCGCCCTCTCCTCGTCCTTTGTATACGAGAGTATGATTCGCCCGACCGCCGATCCGATAATGGCGTATGCGAACACAGCGGATACAATCCACGCCCATAGAGGGATGAATTCGAGGTTGATCGTAATCGTCATGCCGTTTTCTCCCACTCGGCGATCTTGGCGATCATGCGCGAGGTCGTTTCGTATACGACGGCCTGGGCCTCGACCTTGACGTCTCGCAAACCCCGAACAAGAGACTGCATCGTGTGACGTACGATCTCGGCTTGGCGATTCGCAAGGAGCGTCTTGACGTTTTCGATGGGCGCTTCGGGCGTGACCCACTCGCGCAATTTCTCGTACAACCGTTCGACCTCTTGCAACAGCGCGACCGTTTCGCCGTATACATGGATCGCTTCGGACGGATCGGTCTTGAACTTTTCTTGGAATCTGTCCTTGTGCTTCTCAAACCCCGAGTCTAGCTCGGTCTCAAGAAGCGATCCTAGGAACTTTTCCCACGTAGGCTTTTTCTCTTGGTTTGTCATTACTCTTCCCTGAAATATCTTCGCAGCGCAAGTACTCGTTGGTGCCGCTACGCGCCTTGCGGACAATGAGATACACATCGGCACAAGTCCTTTGAATCCGAAAAACAACGTAGCTCATACCCCATACCCACCTTCAACGATCCAATAGGCGTGTCGTAAAGCGTCGTTCTCGGCGAGTAAACGATGGTACGCCCTTCGCTCTGTTTCAAGAACCTCCCGCGCTTTATCGAGTTGAGCTTGGAGTAGGTCGATTCTGGCGTCCGCTTCATCATTCTTAAACGATGCGAGGTCGCACAGCCGTATCACGAGAGCCTTGATGTCCTCGACATCCATGTTCGTCTCCTATATCTACCATCCAAACGCGATTTCGACCCCAGTAAACCCTGCCTAGCAGGCTACCAGACCCATTCCGACCTAGCTTGTTTTCGACGATATTTTCAAGAAAATGGCCAAAAACAACCTAGGCTACTCTGGACCCCAGAGCCAATGACGCCTAGTATACAGGGGGTGTTTTCGCCTTTTCATGGTAGTAATAGAAGAAGGGAGAGCCTATGAATAAGGACGTTAAGAAGCTTCACGAGGCCCATGCGACCCATGTCAAGGAGTTTGTCCAAGACGGCGTTCTCAAAGTCGACGTCGGAGGCGACATTCGGGTTGCCGACCGCGAGCGTTGCGCCAAAGTCGGGCACCCCTGGAGTGCCGAACAGGCCAAGGCGCGGGAAGCGTACGTCGACGAATCGATTCGCCAGTACAAAGAGGCTCGCCAGCGCATGACGGCAGAGGCCAAGGCCGAAGAACAGGTCGAGATGCGGGCCACGTTCGGACCCGGCGTTACGGTCGTGGACGTATTTACCGGCGAAAAGGTGACGCTGTGAAGCGACTCGATACGCATGACCTACAAAAAGACGGTTGCGGTTCGTCGTACGGCGAGACGTGCGCCTTTGCCTGTACGAGTGGACATCGGCGGGTTTCGTGCGGATGCTGCACGCTGGGGTCGATCTGCGTGGTCCATCAGGACATCCCTCATGGTCGCCCTGCGCACCAGTGTCCAGAGTGCAAGAAATGCTTGGCGGGCGGTGAATTTGGTCAAGGCGCTTTGTATGAAAAGGAGTTGGTCTAAGATGACTACGTTCAACCTCGCAGCATTCCTTGCCCGAGCTGATGTCAAGGAATACATGGAAAAGGCAACGCGGCCTCTTGATTATCTCCACGATAACGTATCGCCTCGGGCGTGTCTCTTTTGCTTGCACCCCCAACACCGGAACGAAGAAAAGCGTTGGTACAGGTCTTGCATCGAGGTACGTATACGCGAGAGCGAAGAGTTGCGCCTGGAGTACGAACGCAAAGGCGACAAGGTAAGATCGACTCGTGCATCCGTAATGCAGGAGCTAGGGCGTACATTACTCGCTCTTGGAGCGTGTCCGATGTGCGGCGCTCGAATTATCGATGGCGGTTGCGCTGGGTGGGAAGACGAATGTACGTCCGACGAAGGGATCGATGAACTCGAAATCGATCTTGATGAGGAGTCCTAATATGGACCAGAAAGAAGAGTACCTCACCATCGCCAAGACGAACCTCGCGTCAACGGTCGAAGCGTTGACGGTTGAACTCGAAAAGGTATTCGGGTTCAAGGTCGCACCGGAGCGTCGGTATGCGTATGCTGACTGCATCGATCAGCGCTTTCGATTGCCCTATGGCAACGACGACGATTTCGATTATGTCGAAGTCGTTATTGAAGTTTACTGGGGTCCGTACCGCTCACGCTTTGCCGAACCGAACCCAAAGATTACGGTACGCGAATCTCGCTACCGTTACGGTCGTCGTACCATAACGTTCGCTCCTCGTAAGGGCAAGGCCGTCAATATCGCTAGTGTCGTCAAGGCAACGAAGAGCAAGTATGATCAATGTGTCGCTTCGTTCAAAACCAAAGCCAAAATGAACGAACTCGAAGCTCGTCGTCGAGCGGAAGAAGCGAGCCAGCTCAAGACATTTAACGTATCGATCCCGAAAGATATAACGGTCACACGCGACTTGGAGGATCGTTGGAGCGTCGAGGCGCCCATTCGTATCTCCCAATCGGGATTGACGAAAGACCAAGCCCGCCAGCTCGTTCAAAAGATCAGCGAGTTTATCGCGACAGTCGGTAACGCTGTTTGCGCTGGCGGATTGTAAGGAGAAGGTATGCCTGAGCATCAAGCCGCTATCGATTACATTACGCCGCGTCTCAAAGAGCGTTTGGAGCGAGACGGAATGGCGTGGTTCTCGCCCGCCGATTCGCAAGAACTCGTCACCAAGTTCGGCATGGCGCCTCGTGGTCTGGGATCGTTGTACAAGACGATTGCGAAAGAGCTGGGCGTCAAGCTCGACAAGCGCGGCAGTCGCCCCGAAGCGCTTTCGTTCATGATGAAGGTCATCAAGGAGAACGCGAACATTATCAACGCCGACGTTCGCAAGCGCTTTTTAGAGGCGTATCCGGATGTTGGCTATGCGCCGATGGTGTACGCGGCCAAGGTGCGTTTGGGACTGACTACGCGTTCGCCTAATGGCACGTCGCCCGAGTCGAACGCCGCCGTCCCTTCGACACTCTTTCGCGACGGCGAAATGAGGCAGGTTTATAACGTCTTGGCGCAATTCGAAGCGCTCCAGAAAAAGCGGATCGAGATCAAGCGTAAGCTCGAGGACGCCCAACTCGAACT
>Ga0187893_10006595_pt1 | contig 19725 bp, 18 predicted proteins | sample MA1701074metaG_FD_139574 | JGI IMG/M metagenome (GOLD analysis project Ga0187893, IMG submission 139574) | White microbial mat communities from a basaltic lava cave in the Kipuka Kanohina Cave System on the Island of Hawaii, USA - MA170107-4 metaG ...
AGCCCGGGAACGCGTTGTTGGCCGCGTGGATCACCGTCACGCCGGTCCCGTCGCGGATCGCCGAGAGGAAGTGGGTCTCCGCCGGCTCCCCCCAGCGGTAGCCCTCCCGGTCCTTGGTGTTGTAGTAGTTGAGGACGAAGCAGCGGTACTTCGCGACCGCCGCGGCGTCGGCGAGCGTCTTCGCCGGATCCTCGGTGACGTCGACCGCGAAGCGCCCGCTCTCCTCGAGCGCCGCCCGGATCCGCGGCGTCGTGTAGCGCCAGTCGTGGTTGTTCTCGCCCGTGAGGATGAGCACGGGCACCTTCTCCCCGGCGGTCTGCGCGGCCGGCGCGGCCGCGGTCGCGAGCAGCAGGATGGATGCGAGCATCTCGAGTTCCTCCCATCGGCCCCGTTGCGGTCGGGAGCGCGAGTCCGACAGCGTAGCGCACTCCCCCGGCGTCGCCGGCCGGAGGAGGGCGGGCGCCCGGGAGCGTCAGAGGACGACGTTCACGATCCTGCGAGGGACGACGATCACCTTCCGCGGCGGCCGCCCCCCCATCGCGTTGCGCACCTTCTCGCTCGCCAGCGCGATCCTCTCGCAGGTCGCCGGATCGGCGTCGGCCGCCACCGAGATCGTGTCGCGCACCTTGCCGTTCACCTGCACGGCGATCTCGAGGGTGTCGTCCCGCACCAGCGCGGGGTCGAACCGCGGCCACGGCGCGTCGGCGATCGATCCGGCGCGGCCGAGCGCGCTCCAGACCTCCTCGGCGAGGTGCGGGGCGAAGGGCGCCACGAGGCGGAGGAAGGGCTCGAGCAGCCGGCAGGGCAGCTTCTCACGCTTCGTCGCCTCGTTGACGAAGACCATGAGCTCGCTGATCGCGGTGTTGAAGCCGAGCTGCTCGAGGTCCTGGGTCACCTTGCGGATGGTCCGGTGCAGCGCCTTCTCGAGCTCCGGATCGTCGGGCGCTCCGGCTCCGTCGACGAGGGCGGGATGGAGGACGTCGGCCTTCCCGCCCCTCGGAGCGGTGAAGAACAGCCGCCACGTGCGCTCGAGGAAGCGGTAGACGCCGTCGACGCCGTTCATCTGCCAGAGGCCGCCGGCCTCCATCGGCCCGATGAAGCACTCGTAGAGGCGCATGGCGTCGGCGCCGTAGTCGCGGATCACGTCGTCGGGATTGACGACGTTGTACTTCGACTTCGACATCTTCTCGACCTGCACCTCGACGGGTGCGCCGGTCGCCTTCACCACCGATCGCCCGCCGCGCTCCTCGATCTCCTCGGCGTGGTGGTACTTCCCGCCGGCGTCGCGGTAGGAGTTGGCCAGGATCATCCCCTGGTTGCGCAGCTTGAAGAACGGCTCCTTGGTCGAGACCAGGCCGAGGTCGAAGAGCACCTTGTGCCAGAAGCGGGCGTAGAGCAGGTGGAGCACCGCGTGCTCGACGCCGCCGACGTAGAGGTCGACCGGCATCCAGTAGCGCTCGGCCTCCCTCGACCACGGCTCGCGCGCGTTCCCCGGGTCGACGAAGCGCAGGTAGTACCAGCAGGAGCCGGCCCACTGCGGCATCGTGTTGGTCTCGCGCAGGGCCGGCCGGCCGCTCGCCGGATCGCGCGTCCGCACCCACGCCGTCGCGCGCGCGAGCGGCGGCTGCCCGTCGGCCGTCGGGCGGTAGTCGTCGATCGGCGGCAGCAGGACCGGAAGATCCTCGTAGGGCACCGGGACCGTCCCGCCGCCCTCGACGTGAAGGATCGGGAACGGCTCTCCCCAGTAGCGCTGCCGCGAGAAGAGCCAGTCGCGCAGCTTGTACTGCACCTTGCGCCGGCCGAGACCGCGCTCCTCCAGCCACGCGGTCATGCGCTCCTTCGCCGCGGCGGTCGGGAGATCGTCGAGGAATCCGGAGTTCACCGCCGTCCCGTCGCCGGTGAAGGCCGCCTTCGCGACGTCGCCCCCCTTCACCACCTCCACGACGGGAAGGCCGAAGGCGCGTGCGAACTCGAAGTCGCGCTCGTCGTGGCCCGGCACCGCCATGATGGCGCCGGTGCCGTAGCCCATCAGGACGTAGTCGGCGACCCACACGGGCACCGGCTCGCCGGTCGCCGGGTTGATCGCGAAGGCGCCGGTGAAGGCGCCGCTCTTCTCCTTCGCCTCGGCGAGGCGGTCGCGGTCGGACTTCTGCCTCGCCTTCCCGACGTAGGCCGCCACCTCGCGCTCGCGCTCCCGCGTCGTGATGCGCGCCACCAGCGGATGCTCCGGCGCGAGCACGCACCAGGTCGCCCCGAACAGCGTGTCGGGCCGGGTCGTGAAGACGACGAACTCGTCCGCGCCGGCGACCGCGGCGCTCGCGGCGGCCGCGCGGGCGGGACCGCGGGCGATCCGGAAGGTGACCTCCGCCCCCTCGCTGCGCCCGATCCAGTTGCGCTGCATCTCCTTCAGCGACTCGGGCCAGTCGAGCTCGTCGAGGTCGGTGAGCAGCCGCTCGGCGTAGGCCGTGATCCTCATCATCCACTGGCGCATCGAGCGCTTCTCGACCGGGTCGCCGGTCTCGACGTATTTCCCGTCCTGAACCTCCTCGTTGGCGAGCACGGTCCCGAGCGCCGGGCACCAGTTCACGGCGACCTCGGCCTGGTAGGCCAGCCCCTTCTCGTGGAGCTTGAGGAAGATCCACTGCGTCCAGCGGTAGTAGTCGGCCGACGAGGTGTCGATCTCCCGCTCCCAGTCGTAGGCGAAGCCGAGCCGCTGGATCTGGCGGCGGAACGTCTCGACGTTGCGGCGCGTGATGACCGCCGGATGGAGGTTCTCGCGCACGGCCGCGCGCTCGGCGGGGAGCCCGAAGGCGTCCCAGCCCATCGGGTGGAGCACGTTGAAGCCCTGCATCCGCTTCCAGCGCGCGATCACGTCGGTGGCGGTGTAGCCCTTGGGGTGGCCGACGTGGAGTCCGGCGCCGCTCGGGTAGGGGAACATGTCGAGCACGTAGTACTTCGGCCGGCTCGGGTCGACCTTCACGCTGAAGGTCTTCGACTCGAGCCAGCGCCGCTGCCACTTCGGCTCGATCGTGGCGGGGTCGTAGGGCATCGCGCGACCGGTTCCCTCGGGCGGAGGTGCGCGCCCGTCGGCCGGGCGCGCGGCGGCTCTCAGTCCTTCGGCCCGGGGGCCGGGAGGAGGCGCGCCTCGTCGACGGCCGCCTCGCCGCCGCGATCGCCCGCCTCGACCACGACCGCAAGGCTTCCGCCGCGGCGCACGAGCGTGGCCGCGACGCGGCCGGAGGGCGTCTTCGCCGGCGCGAGCGGGACGGCCACCTCGAACGGCGCAGGATTGGCCGCGAGCCCCTCCAGCTCCTCCGAGAGTCGCGTCTTCGCCTCGTCGAGCGTGCGCCTGCGCGGCGCGAACCGGCGCGCCGCGCTGCCCGGCGCCGCGCCGGCGGCGCTCCGCTCGAGCGCCGCGAGCGCCGCCTCCACCCGCGAGAGCCGGTCGGCGACCTTCGCCCGCTCGCGGTTGGTGAACCGCACCGTCGCGGCGCCGCCGTCGAGCCGAAGGTCGACGTCGATGCCGCAGTCGACGTCGCCGACGTAGAAGGAGCTCACGATCCCGGCGAGCGTCCATGCCCCGGAGCCTGGCGCGTCGGCGGCGGCGCAAGCGAACCAGCGCGAGGAGGCCTGCTCGCCGCCGATCTCGATCTCGCTCTCGCTCATCGCGACCGGCGCGACCGGCGCCGCGATCTGCAGCGGCCCCCACCGCACGAAGAGCTCGCGCTGGCCGCCCGCATCGGCGAAGCCGACCACCAGCCGCTCGGGCGCCGCCCCCGCTTTCTCCTCGACGCGCGCCGGCGCCTCCCAGGCCGGGTCCTCGAGCTGCACGCTCGTGTCGGCGCCGTCGAAGACGACGAAGCTCCACTCCTTCTCCGCGGTGCGCCGGATGTTCAGGCCGTAGCCGCCCGGCTCGAGCAGCGCGCCGCCGATCAGCACGGGGCCGCCGCCCACGACGAGCGTGGTGCGGCGGTCGGCGCCCAGCCGCCAGACCGCCCCGACCGGCAGCGCGGAGTCGATCTGCTCGCGGCGCTCCTCGTTCCAGGGCGGGCTGCCGTACTCGATGCGGATCGTGGCCGCGCCGATCGTCGCCTCGGCGGTCTCGCGCGGCGCCTGCGCGCGCGCCTCCCCCGCCGCGGCGGCGAGCAGGAAGGGGACCGTGGCGCGCGCGATCGACCGCAGGTTCATGACAGTCTCCGGTGGAACGGGCGCGGAACGATAGCGGGCGGCGGTCAGGTCGCCGCGGCGTCGGGCCACAGCCACCCGAAGATCGCCCCGGTCGCGAGCCCGTAGGCCAGCCCGTCGAGGACGTTCTTCCAGGTGAAGCTCCATGGCTTGCCTTCCCAGATCGAGCCGCAGGGGGCGGCGCCCGAGTAGGCCAGCCACGCCACCACGCTGGTGAGGCGGAACAGCGACTGGAACGAGGCGCCGGCGCCGAAGCTGCGGCCGGCGACGTAGGCGACGAGGATCCCGACCACCACGAGGTAGACGAACCACTGCCCGAGCGAACGTCCCATCGACGGCGGCCCGCCGAGCACGATCAACGTGCCCCACGGCCCTGTCTTGAAGCGCTCCTGCGCCTCGGGGCTCTTGAGGTCGTCGGGCCGGCAGGCCGGGAACATGTGCATTCCGCCCGTGAGCCCCTGCCCGCGGATGAACTCCTGGATCGTGCGGTCGTCCTTGAGCGTCCTCCAGTCGGTCTTGTGGTGCGGCAGCACCATCCAGACGATCGAGCTCGCGATGAACACCGCCACCGCCGAGACCAGGACGGGCAGCCAGAGCGAAGTCAGTTCGACCATCGTTTCCCTCTCCTCGGTTCCCTTGCACCTTCGCCGCGCGTCGTGCGCGTCCGGCAGAGGTTACGCCCTCGCGGCGGACTCCCGATCTCCCGGCCCCGGACGACCCGGGAGCGGCGGGACCGCCCCGTGGAGCGGGCCGGGAGCGTCGCCCGCGAAGGCGGGGGTGCGGGAGGGCCGCGGCGCGCCAGCCGTACTCGTCGGTCGCGCCGTGCACGTGGCCCCGCTTCACTCCGCCGCCTCGTCCGGCGCGCGCTGCGTCGCCATCTCCTGGCGGACGGCGACCGGCGCGATCGCGGGTGCGGCGTAGCCCGCTACGCGGCGCACGGGCTCGCGCCCCGGGGAAGAGGGCGGTCCGCGGTTTGACGGGAGTGATGTCCTGACGCGGCGCCCCGGAGGAAGCCGCGAACCGGAGGTCGCGGCGTCATCACGATGTCCACGGGCTGGAACGAGATCGCGGGATGGGGGCTGATCCTCGCCGGGTTCCTGACCGGCGCGTGGCTCGGCGCGCGCTTCCACGACGACGGCTTCCTCGGCGGCTACGGGTCGTTCCGGCGCCGGATCGTCCGGCTCGGCCACATCGCCTGCGTGGCGCTCGGGATGCTGAACGTCCTCTTCGCGGCGGCCGTCCCCGCGTCGCGCGCCCACCAGGGCCTGGCGGGCGCCCTCCTGATCGCCGGCGGGATCGCGATGCCGCTCACCTGCTTCCTCACCGGCTGGCGCTCGGTGTGGCGCCGCCTCTTCGTGCTCCCGGTGGCCGCGCTGGTCGCCGCGGCGGTGCTGGTGCTGCTGGGACTGCTCGGAGACTCCCCATGAAGATCGGACTCCTCGCGATGAGCGGCATCCGGGCCCACGATCCCGAGCTGCTGGCGCTGGGGCTCACGCTGCCCGGCTTCGTCGAGCACAGCCGCCAGGTGGCGCAGCTCCCGAGCCTCGGGCTCCTCGACCTCGCCGCAGCGACGCCCGCCGGACACGAGATCGCCTACTTCGAGGCCGAGCGCGACGGCGCCGAGCCGCGCGAGCTCCTCGACTGCGACCTGGTGGCGATCAGCTCCTTCTCGGCGCAGATCTTCGAGGCCTACGCGATCGCCGACCGGCTGCGGGCCCGCGGCGTGAAGGTGGCGCTCGGCGGGCTGCACGCCTCGGTGCTGCCCGACGAGGCGCGCGCGCACGCCGACTACGTGGTGGTGGGAGAGGGCGAGCGCGCCTGGCCCGAGGTGGTGGCCGCCGCCGCGCGCGGCGACGAGCCGCGCACGTTGCACGCCCGCGACCTCGGGCCGGTCGACCTGCTGGCGCTGCCGCTGCCGCGCTACGACCTGCTCGGCGAGCGGCCGTACAACCGCTTCACGGTGCAGACCTCGCGCGGCTGCCCGTGGCGCTGCGACTTCTGCGCCTCGACGGTGATGCTCTCCGAGCGCTACCGCCGCCGTCCGGTCGACCACGTCCTGCGCGACGTCGAGGCGATCCGGCGGCTGCGCGGCCGTCCCTTCCTCGAGTTCGCCGACGACAACACCTTCGTCGACAAGGCGTGGAGCCGGGATCTCGTGCGCGAGCTCGTCCCGCTGCGGCTGAAGTGGTTCACCGAGACCGACGTCTCGGTGGCGGACGACCCGGAGCTGCTCGGGCTGCTCGCGCGGTCGGGCTGCCGCCAGCTCCTGATCGGGCTCGAGAGCCCCGGCGGCTCGGCGCTGCGCGGCGTCGAGCTGAAGGCGGACTTCAAGGCGCGGCGCGCGCGCGACTACGAGCGCTCGATCGCGGCGATCCAGTCGCACGGCATCACCGTGAACGGCTGCTTCGTGCTCGGGCTCGACTCGCACGGGCCGGGGATCTTCGAGGAGGTGCTCGACTTCGCCGAGCGCAACGCGCTCTACGAGGTGCAGATCACCGTGCTCACCGCCTTCCCCGGAACGCCGCTCCACGAGAGGCTGGCGCGCGAAGGACGCATCCTGCAGCCCGGGCGGTGGGACCTCTGCACGCTCTTCGACGTGAACCACGAGCCGGCGGGAATGACGCCCGAGGAGCTGCGCGCCGGGATGCGCTGGCTGAGCCAACGCCTCTACTCGCGCGGCGCGCTGCGCCGCCGGCGCGGGCGCTTCTTCCGGAACCTGCGCCGGGAGCGCGCGCTGCGCGCGGCGGTCCGAGGGAGCGAGGCGCGGCCGCGGAGTCAGCCTCCGGCGAAGAGCCGGCCCTGCCGCGGCCCCGGCCGGCGGAAGGCGCGCGTGCTGAGCTCGACGCGGCGGCCGGCGAGACCGGAGCGGGCGACGGCGGCCCGGAAGAGCTGGTCGATCTGGCCGGCGTACTCCCCCTCGCCGCGCATGCGCACGCCGAAGCGCGCATCGTTCAACCGGCCGCCGCGCAGTTCGCGGATGCGGTGGAGCACGCGCGCGCGACGGTCGGGGCGGTGGCGCCCGAGCCAGTCGGCGAAGAGCTCCTTCACGCCATGCGGCAGGCGCAGGAGCTGCCACGAGGCGCTGCGCGCGCCCGCCTGCGCGGCGGCCGCCACGAGCGCCGGGATCTCGTGGTCGGTGAGGCCCGGGATCACCGGCGCGACGATCACTCCGGCGGGAATGCCGGCGCGCGCGAGCTCGGCGATCGCCTCGAGGCGGCGCGCGGGACGCGAGGCGCGTGGCTCCAGCGCCGCCGCGAGCGCCGCGTCGAGGGTCGTGATCGAGAGCAGCACGATGGCGGCGTCGTGGCGCGCCAGCTCGCGCAACAGGTCGAGGTCGCGCAGCACGAGCGCGTTCTTGGTCACGATCCCGGTCGGGTTGCGGAACTCCGCCAGCACCTCGAGGCAGCGCCGGGTGATCCCGAGCCGCCGCTCGACCGGCTGGTAGCAGTCGGTCACGCCCGAGAGCGCGACCACCTGCGGCACCCAGCGCTCGTCCATCAGTCCGGCCCGCAGCAGCTCGGGCGCCCGCTCCTTCACCAGGATGCGCGTCTCGAAGTCGAGGCCGGCCGAGAGACCGAGGTACTCGTGGGTCGGCCGCGCGTAGCAGTAGGAGCAGCCGTGCTCGCAGCCGCGGTAGGGATTGACGCTCACGGCGAACGGGAGATCGGGGCTGTCGTTCTTCGCGAGGATCGAGCGCGAGGCGTCGCGCAGGAACCGCGTCGCCGGCCCGGGCGCCGCGACCTCGCCGGGCGCGGCCGCCGCGTCCACCGCAGCTTCCCGGTCGGGCTCGAGCGCGATCTCCGTGAAGCGGCCGGCCGGGTTGGCGGCGGTGCCGCGGCCGCGCGCGGGGCGCGACCCCGCCTCGCCGGGCGTCACGGCGCGGTCACCGCTGGAAGATCGGCAGGTACTGCGCCGGCACGCGCAGCAGCAGGCAGGCGACCGCGGTCGCGAAGGCGTCGCCGGGCCCGACCCGGTTGAACCAGCGCCCGTCCGGCTGCTGGCGCGCGAGCAGGTCCCCGCGCAGCGCCGGCCAGTAGCGGCGCCAGCGCGGCCCGCCCTCGATGAAGAGCGCCTGCGCCGCGTAGTAGTTGCCGTACCAGAAGTAGTAGTGGTCGGCGTAGCGGCGCGAGACCTCCTCGTAGCCCTCCGCGACGAAGTCGAGCGCGGGACCGTACTCGCGCTCGTCGTAGAGCCCGGCGCTGTGGAGAGTGGTGACGGCCGCCGCGTTCACCGTGAACGAGGTCTTCGTGCGCGCGGCGCGGCCGTGGATCTTGTAGTAGAACGCGCCCTCGAGCCGCCCGCTCTCGATGCGGCTGTCGCGCACGAACCCGACCACCCGATCGATGCAGCCGGCGTTCACGCGGATGCCGGCGTCGCGCGCCGCGCGCAGGGCCTGCACCTGGCAGACCGTGACCGACAGGTCGTCCTCGATCGTGAAGGGCAGGTAGCGCCAGCCGCCGTGCTCGTTCTGCGCCTTCTCGGTGAAGTCGACCGCGCGCCCGAGCGCGCGTCCCACCTCGTCCTGCCGCTTCGGGCACATCCCGTACGCCTCGGCCAGGAGGAGCGTCGCGAAGGAGTGGCTGTACATCCGCGTGCCGCCGTCCTCGAGGTAGCCGAAGTCGTTCTGCCGGGAGAGGACGTAGGTGATCAGCCGGTCGAGGACCGGGGCGTGCTCGCCCTGGTCGGGCAGCCGGCCGTCGGCCAGGAACGCGAGCCCCGCCAGGGCGCTCACTCCCATGTGCGCGCCGCCCTGCGCGCGCGCCAGCTCCGCCGGGTGGTAGACGACGTAGCCGTCGTCCTGCTTGTGGCCGGCGTCGCCGGCCCAGCCGCCGCACGGCTCCTGGTTCGCGGCCAGCCAGGCGAGGCCGCGCTCCACCGCGCGATCGACCGCGGCGAGCTCCCCGAAGTCGCGCTCGGGTCCCGGCGCCCCGTCGGGCTCGTCGCCGCCGCCCGAGAGCGCCGCCGCCGCGCCCGCCGCCAGGAGCCCTGCCGCCGCGCTCGCGCCGCCGATGGCCATGGCGCCCGATCGTACGCTGGCTCGCCGGTCAGCGCAGCCAGGCGGCGTCGAGCGCGGCGATCGCCTCGGGGAGCCGGTCGTAGAGCCGCGGCTGCGGCCGCCGGAGCTCCGGGTCGGAGAGCAGCGCCTGCGTGAGCAGCGGCAGCGCCACCGTGACGTCGCTGCGCAGGTAGACGCTGCGCGACTCCACGCATTCGACCGACGTCTTGCCCCAGGTGTGGCCCTCGCCGGCGCCGCACGACGACAGGGCGCCGTTGTCGGTGACGTCGACGCACACCTGCACGTCGACGTCGAAGCCGCGCGCGTCGATCCCGAGGATCTGCGAGAGGAGCGGCTCGCCCTGCAGCGTGTAGTTCTTCGGCACGCCGCCTCCGAAGATCCAGACGCTGGTCCGTCCGCCGCCCTTCGCGGCCCGTCCAGCGCCGTTGCTCGACGTACGCGAGTAGTGCTGCAGAGCCGCCATGGAGTAGACGTCGCGCGCGAGGTCGAGCCGGAAGCGGAACGTCTCCGGATCCCTGCGCTCGAGCTGCACCACGTTGAGGAAGATCGAGCCGTCCTGCGGCGCGCCCACGAAGATCGGGACGCCGTGGCGGTAGCAGGTCGCGAGGAGCGACGGTCTCGCGATCTTGCGCTCCTCCTCGATCTGCGCGATCGCGCGCCCGAGCTCGTGGTGCATCTCCGCGGTGGTCATCGAGCGCTGGAACGGCCCGGTCGAGAGCAGCCGCGCCAGGAACTTGTCGGTGTGGAGCAGCGCCTCCTCGTCGAAGCCGAGATCGTAGATGCGGATGATCTTGCCGCGCCGATAGGCGACGTCGTCGCCGTGCGGATCGACCTCGTGGATCAGGTGGCCGAGCGTGCGGTGGAGATCGTGGTAGAGGTTGGCGCCGGTGGTCGTGAGGCAGGAGATGAAGCCGGCCTCGATCATCGGGATCACGCAGGACTGGTGCATGCCGGCCGGCGTCATCGCGCCCGAGAGCGTGGCGAAGACGGTGTGATCCTCGGCGATGCTCGTGCGCATCAGGCGGTGCGCCTCGCGCAGTCCGCGGCCCGCGAAGGCCGGGAAGAAGGTCTCGAGCAGCGTGCGCGGCGTCTCGCGTCCCGTGATCGCGGGCGGGTCGACCGGCCGGGCGCGGGGTTTTCGCGACGGAGTTCCCATCGGGGCGAACTTCTTAACGCCCGGCGCCCTCCGGCGCCACGCCGCGCAACCGGATCGGCGTGAATCCGAGCCCGTCGGGTCCGCGTCCCGCGGCGAGCGAGCCGGTCGCCTCCCACTTCCGGCAGTCGATCACGCCGACCGCGTCGGCGTTGGCGTGCGCCACGTAGGCGTGGCGGCCGTCGGGATGGAACAGGATGCCGATCGGGGTCGCGCTGCCCGAGAACCCCGCTCCAAGGGTGCTCGAGTCCCCCCCGCCGGGGCGAGGGGCGACTTGAACCGCTTGAGAGGAGCGCGCGTCGGGATCGCGCGCTCGACCGTGCCGCTGCCGACGTCGACGAGGAGCAGGGCGCGGCTCGTCTCGGAGGTGAAGGCGACCCGCGCCTCCTCGCCGAGCCAGACGATCCCGTGAGGCCGGCGACGGGGCGAAAGGTCGATCGTCCTGACCGCGCGCGCCGTCGCGACGTCGATCAACGTGAGCGTCGAGCCGGGCGTCTGCTCGCCGTAGTCGGCGACCAGGGCAGGGCGGCCGTCCGGGCTCACCGCCACCTCGTGCGGACCGGCCCCGGTCGGGACCTTCGCGACCTCCTCTCCGCTCCCGAGGTCGAACAGCGACGCGGTCGCCTCGGCCTCTTTGATGACGATCAGGGTGCCGGTCGCTCCCCATGCGACCGCGTCGCGCGCGAGGCCGAGCCACGCCGCGAGAACGAAGCCGCCCGCCCGCGTCGCCGCCCCCATCGTCACCCTCCTCCGGCGAGCGGCTCAAGCCCGCCGGAACGCGCTTCCGACAGGTGCTCCATGCGGCTCGCCACCTTCAGCCACGAGCGGTCGGCCTTCACGACGCCCTGGCTCCCGGCGCTCGATTCGGAGCAGACCGTGGTCCTTGCCTTCGGCAGCCCGGCGCTGCGCCACGATCCCGGCCCGCTGCTCGCGCTGCGCCAAGCCTATCCGCGCTCGCACCTCCTCGGTGGCTCGACGGCGCCGCCGCGGCTCGGAGCGCGGATCGCCGATGACGCGCTCGTGGTGGCGGTCGCCCGGTTCGAGTCGACCTGGGTGCGGACGGCGAGCCTGCGCGCGACCGACCCGGCGGACGCCTTCGGCGTCGCGGCGGCGCTCGCGCGGCCGCTCGTCGCGCCGCGGTTGCGCGGCGTACTCGTGATCGCCGACGCCGCCGCATTCGACGCGGGCGAGCTCGAGCGCGGGTTGTGCTCGACCCTGCCCGCCTCGACCCCGCTGGCCGGAATCCTCGCGGGCGGCGACGCGCCGGATGGCGCTCCCTTCGTCCTTCACGACGGGATGCCGGCGGCGGGACGGGTGACCGCACTCGCGCTCTACGGCGATTCCTGCTCGATCACCCTCCGCCCGGCCGATCCCTCCGACCCGTGCTCGCCCGCCTTCGAGGTGAGCGAGGCTCCGGCAGGCGCGCTCCTCTCGATCATGGTGCAGAGCGACGGTTCCGGCGCCGCGGCCGGCGCGCGCTCGCCGTGCGCGGCACGCCCGCGCGAGCTTCCCCCCGGCGCCCAGCAGATCGGCCTGATCGTCCGCTCGGCCTTCCTCCGGCACGAGGCTGCCCCTCCGGCAATGGTCGCCTGTCGCGATTGAGGCAACCTCTCCCACGGGGACGTGAGGGGTAGGCGCGGCTTCCGCCACCCGCTCCGGCCACTTGTCTCGATTCAGATTATTTCATTGTTTCCACCGATAAATCACAGGCTGGCTAAGCCACCGGAAGCTCCGATAACCGTTCACGGAGCTGCTTTTGTGTTATGAGATCGACGCCACGCTCACCGGAGCGAGCGCCGGCGTCGAGCGGATCCCGGTCGGGACCCCACGGCGGCTCGCCCAAGGCGGAGGCCTGCGGAGGCGACGAATGGAAGCGGACGGGCTGCGGGACTTTCTCGAGATCCCCTACGACAAGCTCGAGGCGATCAACCTCGAGGCGAAGCAGCAGCGCCTCGACCGGGTGGAGCCGGAGCGGATCCAGTCCGAGCGCATCCAGTACCTGCAGGCCGAGAAGAGGGTGAAGGCGGTCACGGTGTGCTTCACCGACCTGGAAGGCCGGCTGCACATGCTCGACTACGACAAGAAGTTCCTGCTCAAGTCGCACGACAACCTGACCTTCGACGGCTCCTCGATCCGCGGCTTCTCGCAGCAGTCCGAGTCGGACCTCCGCCTCGGACTCGACTGGGCGTCGACCTACTGGCTCCCGTCCGACGTCTTCGGGCCGGGCAAGGTCCTCGTCTTCGGCGACGTACTGGCTCGGGACGGCTCGCCCTACGACGCCGACATGCGCGGGCAGCTCAAGAAGTACCTGAAGCAGCTCCACGACCGCGACGGGACCACCTGCCATGCGGCCAACGAGATCGAGGGATTCGTCTTCCGGGGACGCGACGCCGAGCGCCACTTCCACGAGACCGGTCGCTTCGAGTACGTCTCCACCGGCGGCTACTACCACTCGCTCCCCACCGACCCGCTGAGGAGGTTCATCGACTCGGCGGCCGAGGCGCAGCGAGCGATGGGCTTCGCCAACGAGAAGGACCATCCCGAAGTCGCGCCCTCCCAGTTCGAGATGAACTTCTCCTACTCGGAGGCCCTGGTCGCCGCCGACCAGTTCCAGCTCTACAAGCTCATCTGCCGCCAGATCGCGCAGAAGATGGAGCTGACGGCCAGTTTCCTGCCCAAGCCGGTGACCGGCATCAACGGCAGCGGCGCGCACACGAACATCTCGGTGAGCCGCAAGGGACGGAACGTCTTCTACGAGAAGGAGGGGCAGGACGGGATCAGCAAGATCGCGTGGGAGTTCATCGACCGCATCCTCAACGTCGGCAGCGACATCTGCCTCGTCATGAACTCGAGCGTGAACGCCTACCGCCGCCTCGACCCGCACTTCGAGGCGCCCAACCAGATCAAGGTCTCGCCGATCGACCGCGGGGCGATGATCCGCATCCCGCTCGGGAACGAGCGCAGCGCGCGCATCGAGGTGCGCGCGGTCGCGCCCGACACCAACATCTACATGACGCTCTACACGCTGTTCCGCACCGGCCTCGAAGGGGCCGCGAGCGATCCGAAGGACGACGCGAAGCGCCAGCGCACGCGCTTCCTCCCCGACAACATCCTCGACGCGATCCGGCTCTTCAAGCAGAGCAAGTGGACGCTCGACCTGCTCGGCGAGCGGGTGCACGAGAAGTTCGCCGAGCTCAAGATGATGGCGGCGGAGCGCTGCCCCAAGGCGCTCGGCACCACGGTGAAGGCGGGCGAGGTGCAGTTCCACCACGAGGTGACCAACCAGTACCTCTGGAACCGCTTCTAGGCCGGTTTCGAGCGGGCCGGGCGTGCGAGAGCCGCGCCCGGCCCGGTCGTTCGCGCCTGAAGTGCGCGAGCGCACGCGATCCGTGGCGGCGGCGGCGGCCCGCCTGCATGGCACGCGGTTGGCCCGGTGACGGGACGAGCGCGAGAACCCGTTGCGCCCCGGCCACGGTGACCGGCCGCGGCGCACCCTTGGGGGCGGGGCCGTCTGCCGACAGGCGGCTCCGCCCTTTTTCTCGTCGTCGGGGCTCGCGGCGACGTCTCGACCGGCGGGCCGGGCCGTCACGGCTACGATGCGCCCGCCTCCAACGCTCGCGAAACCCGAATGGTCATGGTCCGGCCAGGAGTTCTCGCCGCCGCCCTCCGCGTCGCCCTGATCGCGACGGCGTGCGCGGGCGCTTGCGCGGCCGGCGCGCCGGTCCGCGGCGGCCGCGACCCGATCGTCCAGGGAGCCGCGGGGCGGGAGCTCGACGCCTGGATCTCGTCGGAGAAGAACTTCCCGGGCGGCTTCTCCGGCTGCGTCCTGGTCGCGATCGGGCGCGAGGTGGTGCTCGAGAAGGGCTGGGGCGTCCTCGACGCCGCGCGCGGCACGGCGATGCCTCCCGATGCGATCTTCGACTGGGCCTCGGTCACGAAGCAGTTCACCGCGGCCGCCGTCCTCAAGCTCGAGATGCAGAAGAAGCTCGCGCTCGACGATCCGATCACCCGCCACTTCAAGGACGCCCCGAAGGAGAAGGCGAAGGTCACGGTCCGCCACCTCCTCGACCACACGTCGGGAATCCCCGACGACCTGGCCTTCCAGGGCGTCGACCTGTTCAGCCGGGAGGCCGTGGTGCGGCGCATCCTCGAGGCGCCGCTCGTCTCCGAGCCGGGCCGGCAGTGGAAGTACAACAACGCCGCCTACTTCCTCGCGGGGGCGCTGATCGAGACGGCCTCCGGCACCTCCTACGAGAGCTACCTCCGCCGCCACCTCTTCGAGCCCGCCGGCATGGAGGACGCCGGCGTGATCGGCGACGGCAGGGTCGATCTCGCACGGGTGCCGATGGAGTCGCGCGGGAGGGGCGCGCAGTTCGCGTACGGACCGCTCCTCTCGTGGGGATACCGCGGCGCGGGCGGCGTCCTCGGCTCGGTGCGCGACATGCTGAAGTGGGACCACGCGCTGCGCGGCGACAAGCTGCTCTCGAAGGCGGCGAAGCGCAAGCTCTACGAGCCCCGCCTCGAGGACTACGCGCTCGGGTGGCTGGTCAAGGAGGGGCCGGGCGGGACGCGCGTGCTGCACGGCGGCTCGGTCGGAACGATCCGCACCGGCTACCTGCGCCTGCTCGACGAGCCGCTCGTCGTCGCTCTCGCGTGCAACGACGTGCCCGAACGCCACCCGCACGAGCTGGTGGAGACGCTGGCCGGGATCGCCCGGGGCGCGAAGCGCCGCCCCCCGCGGCGCGTCCGTCGACGGGACCGTCAGTTCCCGTCGCGCGCGGGCGGCTGCGCCTCGCGATAGGGCTGCGAGCGGGCGTAGAGCGCGCGGCGCCGGTCGACCGACGCGGCGAAGGCGGCGTCGCCGAGGCGGCGAGCCGCCTCCGCGGCGCGGGCGGCCGTCTCCACGGCGGCCTTGAACCGGCCGCACTCCGCCTGCGCGGCAGCGAGCACGTCGAGGTCGAGGGGACCGCTCGCCTCGGAGTCGAGCGGCGCGCGCGCGAGCTCGAGCGCCTGGCGGCCGTTGCGCGCCGCGGCGGACGGCGAGGTCGCCCGCAGCCACGCCAGCGCGCAGCGCACGTCCTTCGCGCCCGGGTCGAGGGCGAGCGCGGCCTCGTACTCCGCGGCCGCCTCGACGTCCTCGCCCAGCGTGTCGAGCAGCCGCCCGAAGTTCACCCGCGCCACGTAGAGGCGCGGGCGCTCCGCCGCGGCGCGCTCGTACCAGGCGAGCGCGTCCTCGAGGTTCCCGGCCGTCTCGGCCAGCACGCCGAACTGCAGCATCGCGCCGGCGTGGTCGGGCTCGAGCGCCAGGACCCGCTCGAACTGCGCGCGCGCACCCGCGGCGTCCTTCGCGCGCGCGATCACCCGACCGAGCTGGAAGCGCGCCCGCACGTGTCCCGGGTCGAGCTCGACGGCGCGCTCGAACTCGCGGCGGGCGCCCGCGACGTCACCCTGGTGCAGCAGCGTGAGCCCGAGGTCGAGCCGCGCCTCGGCGTCCTCGGGCTCCCAGGCGATCCGCGCCTCGTAGCCGGCGCGCAACAGCTCGAGCTCGCGCGCGTAGTAGTCGCGCTGCAGCAGCGAGAGGTCGGCGCGGCGTCGCGGCACCACCTGGAACCAGACGTCGCACATCTCGGCGAGCGAGCTCGGGCCGTAGCGCGCCCGTTCGGGCGGATCGCGCGGGTTGCGCGGGTTCCCGTCCGAGTTGTCGAACGTCCAGCGGATCCGCAGCGTCGTCCCCTGCGGGAGCGGGACCGGCGACGAGCAGCGGAACTCGTCCTGCCACGAGAAGTCCCAGTGCGGGATCTCGAGCAGGGAGCGGATCGAGCCGTCGGGGAGCGTCGCCGCGCAGCTCACGCTGCGGCCGAGGAAGTGGGCGTGCGGCGCGATCGCGTGCAGGTCGACGTCGACGGGGAGCACGTAGCGGTCCTCGACCGCGTACTCGCGCTCGCCGGCGGGGATGTCGATCGCCTTGGATCCGAGCCGCAGCAGCACCGGCACGTCGATCGCCGGCTCGTCGCTGAAGTAGAGCCCGACGCTCGACTGCACCGACTCCTCCTTGCCCGACGGCAGGAGATGGAGCTGGAGGACCACGTCGCTCTCCGGCGGGAGCCGCCACGACATGCCGTCGGGCAGCGGGAGCGGCGTGCGCCCCGGAGTCCACCCGATGAAGTGGCCGTCGGGGCTCGCCGCCTCGCCGGTCTCCATCTCCTCGAATCCGGGGAGCGGATCCCTGGCGTCGAGGCGCCTCGACGAATCGCCGGTGTCGAGCCTCACCGCCGCGTGGTGCACGACGCGCGCGTTCCCGGGTCGCACCTCGACGCCGCGCACGTGCTTCACCGTCGTCACCGGCACCGGCAGCACGAAGTTGCGGTAGACGTCGACGCCATCGGCCGGCAGCACGAACGGCTCCGCCATCGTGAGCACGAGGTCGGGCTCGCCGAGCTGCCAGCCGGCGGTGAACGACGGCGGGGGCGGCGCGGCGGCGGGATCGCCGGGCGGCGCCTCCGCCTCCGCCCAACGCGCGAGCGTCTCGATCTGCTCGTCCGTGAGCCGCCGCTCGCCGAGGAAGGGCGGATCGGCCGGCAGCGCGAGCCACGGCGGCATGTAGCGGCTCGCCGTGACCTGGGCGATCTGATCGGCGTGGTCGGCCGCGTCCTGCGCGGTGAGCAGCGGGAAGGGGGCCGCCTCCCCCGGACGGTGGCAGCGCACGCAGTGCTCGAAGAGGATGGCGGCGACGTCGCCCGACCAGGTCGGGTCGTCGGCGGCGGGGCAGAGCGCGATCAGCGCGGCGGCGAGCGTCCCCATGGCGGGTCCATGCTAGGCACTTCCGCGCCGCCGGCCCCTCAACGGGCCCGATCGCGACCCATGACCAGCGCGACGCCGATCCCGGCGATCGTCCAGCCGACCACCGCGTCGATCAGCTCCCCGCGCGTGAAGGCGGTCGAGAAGTGGTACCAGATCCAGTAGGAGGCGTTCTGGCTCACGAACGCGAAGAGCCCGAGGAGCGCTCCCAGCGCGACCCTCCCGCCGAACCCGCGCCCGGCGCCGACGAGGGCCAGGAGCAGCGCGCCCACCACGTTGCTCGCGAACTCGAGCGCCATCGACTTGGGGGAGGAATCGAGCGTGGCCGCCTCCTCGGGCCAGCGGACCACGATCCCGCATCCGTTCCGCTTCGCCGTCTCGGCCCACGCCTTCTGGTCGGCCTCGGTGGCGTTGGCGTGGTCGAGCCAGGGGAAGCCGTAGAAGCCGGGCGGCGTGGCCTTCAGCTCGTCGAGCACCGCCGACTCGTTGGGCATCCGCTCGAAGGCCGCGTCGGTGGTCCCGAGCACCATGTGCGAGACGGCGCCCCAGGCGAACTCGAGGAGCCCGCCCACCAGCGCCGCCGCGAGGATCCGTCCCATTCCCCCCTCCTCCTCGCAACGCGCGTCACGCGCCCTCGGGCTTCCGGATCGACTGCAGCTCCTTCAGCAGCTCCTTCGGCGACTTCTTGCCGACGATCTTCTTGAGCGGCGCGGCCTCCGGCTTCTCGGCCTTGGGATCGAGGACGAGGATCACCGGCTGCTCGAGGCCGGCGACGCCGAAGCGCCTGGCGTCGGGGTTGTCGCGCTTGAGCGGGGCCTTGGCGATCACGAACGCGGCGCGCGCCTGCTCCAGCGCGTCGTCGAAGAGCGCGTCCTCCATGGCCACCGAGTCGCGCCCGTTGGCGACGAAGAGGAAGAGGACCGGCTTGCCGGCCTTCGTTGCCGCCTCGGCCGCCTTCTCCCAGGAGTCGAACGCGCCGCCGCCGCTCTTCTTCGCGATCTCCTGAATCTGCTTGAGCACTCCCTCGGGGCTGCGGTCTCCGAGCGGCGCGATCACCTTGCCGTTCGAGTCGGTGAAGATCACCGTGGGGTAGCCGCGCACGCCGTACTTCGACGCGACGTCGTTGTTCTTCTTGCCCCAGTCGCAGTCGACGAAGACGTTGACGATGTTCCGGCTGGCCTCGACCACCGACGGGTCGCTGAACGCACCTGCGCTCAGGGTCTTGCAAGGCCCTCAGCCGAGGCTCGTGAAGAAGAGCATCATCGGCCTGCCGCTCTTCTTGGCCTCCTTGAACGCGGCGGCCGGGTCGTGATTCCACGGGATCTTGCCGCCGTCCTGGGCGCCGGCGTCGGAGGCCAGCGTCGCGGCGAGGGCTCCGACGAGCAGGGAGCGAAGCATGAGGGTTCCTCCACGGTTCCGAGGGTTCGCGGAGCATAAGTCTCCGCCCCCGGCGCGCGAAGGGCGACGGCCGCTCAGCGCAGGACCCGGGTGTGCTCCCGGGCGAGGGCGGCGAAGTCCCGCGCCACCGCCGCACCGTCGCGCGACGTCATGCGGCCCACCTCCTCGCCGTCCCGGTCGGCGTACACCACGGTCGGCAGCGACTTCACTCCGTAGCGCTGCGCGAGCTCGCCGTGGCGCCGCCCCCACTCGAGGTCGACGTAGACGCACACCACGCCTCTCGAGGCCTCGATCACCTCGTCGTCGCTGAACGCACCTGCGCTCAGCTCCGTGCACGCGCCTCAGCCGTCGCTGGTGAAGTAGAGCACCATCGGTCTGCCGGTGAAGCTCGCGAGCTCGAAGGCCTTCTGCGGCTCCTTCTGCCACTTCAGTCCGCCGCCGTCGGCGGCGCCGGAGCAGCCGGCGATCCCGATCCCGAACGCGACCGCGAGCGCGACGCGCATCCCCGCCATGGCTCTCCCCTCGAGCCTCCCTCGTCCCGATGCAGCGATCGAGGGTCCTTATCGGCCGGTCGGGGCGCGGCTCCCCTCCCCGGCGCGGCCGGCCCGGATGAACTTTCGCGTCGCGGAGGCGCGCGCCGCCGCGGGGCTACGATCGGCCGCCGTGGACCTCTTCGAGAAGCCGCCGGAGGAGCTGGCGCGCGGCGCGCCGCTGGCCGATCGCATGCGGCCGCGCACGCTCGACGAGGTGCTCGGCCAGGACGCGGTGATCGGCCGCGAGCGGCCGCTGCGCCGCATCCTCGACGGCGGCTCGCTCCCCCCCTCGATGATCTTCTGGGGCCCGCCCGGCAGCGGGAAGACCACGCTCGCGCGCCTGGTCGCCCGCGCGGCCGCGCTCCCGTTCGTGCCGTTCTCGGCGGTCACGAGCGGGATCAAGGAGGTGCGCGAGGCGATCGCGCAGGCGCGCGAGCGGCGCCGGCGCGACGGCCGTCCCGCCCTCCTCTTCGTCGACGAGATCCACCGCTTCAACCGCGCCCAGCAGGACGCCTTCCTGCCCCACGTCGAGGACGGGACGATCGTGCTGGTCGGCGCGACGACGGAGAACCCGAGCTTCGAGGTCAACGCCGCGCTCCTCTCGCGCTGCCGCGTCTTCACGCTGAAGGGGCTGGCGGACG
>Ga0187893_10006596_pt1 | contig 19722 bp, 20 predicted proteins | sample MA1701074metaG_FD_139574 | JGI IMG/M metagenome (GOLD analysis project Ga0187893, IMG submission 139574) | White microbial mat communities from a basaltic lava cave in the Kipuka Kanohina Cave System on the Island of Hawaii, USA - MA170107-4 metaG ...
AAAGCAAGTTTTCGAAGAGAGATCGGAGCCGATGCAAAAATTGCTTTAACCTCTTCGCTTAATTTAGATCTTACAGTTAATCCCGATTATTCGCAGGTGGAAGTGGATAAACAGGTAACTAATCTTGATCGCTTTGAATTGTTCTTTCCTGAACGAAGACAATTTTTTCTTGAGAACAATGATCTCTTCGGCAATTTTGGATTTGCCAATATCCGTCCATTTTTTTCCCGCCGTATCGGGTTAGGTGTACCGATCAGCTTTGGTGCAAGACTTAGCGGCAACATTGATAAGAACTGGCGCATAGGCGCAATGGATATGCAGACAAAAAAAATGAATGACGCTGGATTGCCTGCACAAAATTTTGCTGTATTGGCATTGCAGCGAAAAGTATTTGCAAGATCAAACTTCAGGTTGCTTTTTATCAATAAGCAATCCATAGATTATGATTACAAGGATAGCAGCAAACAGAAATATTCATTATACAATCGAAACGTCGGCGCTGAATACAATTTAGCATCTGCCAATAATCTTTGGACCGGAAAGCTGATGTATTTAAAATCTTTTTCACCCGGCAACAATGACGAAAGTTCAACACAAGCCGCATTACTGCAATATAATAGCCGCAGGTGGTTAACGGGATTGCAACAGGAATATGTTGGCCGTAGCTACCTGGCTGAAGTAGGTTATGTTCCCCGCAGTAATTACATCAAGCTGAATCCTTATGTTGGTTATCTTTTCTTTCCCGCAAAAAAAGGAAAAATATTAAGTCATGGCCCGCGGTTTAATGGAACTTATTATTTCAACAGCTCATTTAAAAAGACAGATAACGAAAGCCTGCTGATCTATCTTTTTAATTTGAGGAATCAAAGCATCTTTGATGTATGGGTGGGCGATGCTTACACCAAACTGTTACAGCCTTTTGACCCTACCAATAGCAATAAAGACACGTTAGCAAGAGGAACAGAACATCGCTGGAAAGCTTTTGGCGTTGAATATTTTTCTAAACCACAACGGTTGCTTACTTATAATATCTCTACACGATTTGGCGGATATTATGCAAGTGGCAATCGGTATAATGTAACCGCAGATATTGGTTATCGTTTTCAGCCTTATGTCGGCATTACATTGAATATGGTTTATAATGATATTCGTTTGCCACAGCCATGGAGCAATACAAAGTTCTGGCTCATAGGCCCACGGGTTGACATCACATTTACCAATAAAATATTCTGGACAACTTTCATTCAATACAATAACCAGCAAAAAAATATAAACCTGAATACAAGATTCCAGTGGCGTTATCGCCCTGCCTCTGATCTGTTTCTTGTTTATACGGATAATTATTATTCATCACCGTTACTGGTGCGCAACAGGGCGTTTGTTTTAAAGGCAACGTATTGGTGGAACAATTGAAGTGAATATCTTTAGTTTTAAAACTATTTAGGTCTAAAAATTTTGCTTTTAAACCCTCCTTGAAATACTAACAATCTTAATTTTGATAAAACAACAAAAAACATTTCCGAATAACGGCAGCTTAACATAGAACAATGACACATTAGAATGAAAGTCACAGACCTTATACTAAAACAAATTGAAGAATGTCTTGTATCAGGAGTTTATAAATCGCTAGAAACTGACAAAATCGAGCTTAAAGATCTTTCGGGAGGAGATAATTGGAAGGAGCTATACAAATCTACTTGCGCATTTCTAAATACACAAGGAGGAATAATTATTATTGGCATTAAAGAAAATGCAATGAAAACTGCTTATCAATTTCATGGCTTTAATGCAAGTAATGAAGAAAAACTAAAAGAGCTTCCAAAGCAATTTACGACAGACAATGGTCTGCCACAAGATCTTTCCGAGTTTGTCCGTCCAGATCTTTTTGAAATTCGCGATTTCATGGATGGAAGAGTTTGTATTGTTTATATAGAAAAGCTTCCTGAAGATAAAAAATACGTTCTATATAATGGCGAAGCTTATGAAAGAAAACTAACGGGCGACCATAAAATCAAAAAAGCAAATATTGAAAAACAAAAGGAATTAAGGATAGAACTTGAACTGGCCCGTGAATTACGTAGTGTTGAAAATGCTACATTAAACGATTTGGACATTGACAAGCTTAATGATTTTATTCAACGCCTTAATCAAGGAATGAAGGTTGAAACTCTTAAGCCAGACATTGCGTCGGCCCGTTTCTTCCTGGAACGGAAAAAATTTATAATTAATGACAGGCCTACATTACTTGGAATGCTTGTTTGTGGAAAAGACATTTACGATTTTGTCGATAGCCGTTGTCAGGTTGACGGATTTGTTACCAGCCCAGTTCAAGTTGCCGGGAATAAAAAAATTTTTAAAGATAATATTATCCCGTTGCTGGAAAGTAGTATTGGTTTTGTATTTACAAATATTGCAACCGGAATAAGTACCGAGCGGGGTGGCACCACTACATTTGAATATCCTGAACGCCTGATTCGTGAGACTGTAAATAACGCCCTTGCACATCGTGACTATAGCATTAATAAGTTTGTTAATATTACAATTCACCCCGGTCAACAAATTGAAGTTCGTAACCCAGGCAAATTTAGACAGGAACAGGTATTGCATATTGACAATGAATTTCCGGTGAGACGAATCATACCTATTCCGAAGGCTCACAATCCTCGTCTTGCAGATGTATTAAAAACATTTGACCGCTGGGAAGGAAAAGGTTGGGGAATGTCTTCCCTCACTAATCTGGCAATGGAAAATCAGGTTGATCTACCTTATTATATTTTATATGCGGAACAAGACATTGGTCTATTTATTCCGAAAGGTAAAGTGCTTGATGACGAAATGCAATGGTGGCTTAAGAGTTTTGAAGGATATATTTTCCGCAAAACAAATGGCAAAGAATTGAATGAGGAACTACTAACGGCACTCGCTTATTTTTATAAATCCGAAAGATTAAATAAAGCAGAGCGATATACTATTGCACTTACTCCTGACAATAATTTTTCAGTAATTGCTGATTTGGAAGTATCTGCATTAATATTTAGACATTTAGGCAGTCCCCAGCTCTATCCTGTGTTCTTGGTCGATCGCACACTTATCAGAACTGAATTTACTGACGAACTAAGGGTTATTTTCGGAGGCGATTATGATAACTTGAAGCCAGAAGTAAAGGAAGTCTTGAATGTAGTTTATCAATTCAATGAATTCGGAAAAGAAATAAAGGATATTAACGCATCACAGGTTGGTGATTTTATTTTCTTTCGAAAACATCAAACAATATTGGATGTAAAGATTTATAATGAGTTTAAAAGAAAAATAAGAAGAATAGTCAATCAATTAACTGAAAAACAATTTTTACTGAAGGAAGCTGGTGGCAGAAGCAGATATAGTATTAATAAAAGCTTCCAAAGAAGTCCGTCTCTTTTTGATTAAACGGAAAAACTGCTTTCCGATCTGGTGCTTTATAGGAAAAGTTTACCTGTTATATTGTTTGCCAATATGGTGGGCTATGTCCCTTTAACCAACAAAAAATGAATTGCCGTGAATCCTGATTGTAACATTAAAGTGCCTTTGAATATGCCAATTGCTCCTGGCGATAGACCACGAAATCAAAGGTTGCTGGAGAAAGTGAAGCAGAATTAAGACTCGGATAAATCACAGTAAATCATCCGTTGATCGTCTCGTAATTCAGGGAGTGAGCAAAAGCCAAACGATAAAAAAGATTTTATCTGATTGACGTTAGACTTTTTTAATAGTGACGAATTCTACCGCTGGTGTATTAAATTTTTTTTCGCTCTTTAAATGTCTTACCTTATTAGACCCAAAAACTTTTGTTATGAGAACAGCAGCGTTAACCCTCCTTTCTTTTGTTGCGTTCACGTTCGCAGCGAAAGCTCAAAAATTCAGCTTACTTCCGCAAGTAGGTTTCGAAAATTCAAAAACAAAAATTCTTTACAACAATCATCCCTCTTTTTCTCCGTCGGGAATTGTTTTTTCACCGCAGGCTGCATTGCAGTTAAACTACAAACTCAAATCAGGTCATGGTTTTTATGTAGGTGCTGCCAGCAGCCGCTCGGTTGTATCGTTCAGCTTTACCGATCCTGAAACCGGCATGACCAACTACAAGAACACCACAGGAGATATGCAGTTGAGATTGGAAGGCGGCTACCGGTTTAGCAGCAAGCCATTTTATTTTAAAAAGAAACCTGCTGCAACTAACAAACCTGCAGAAAACAAAGTGGCCGAAAAAAAGAGCTGCGGTTCTTATTCTTACAAATCATATTGTTTGAAGAATAAAACAACCGGCAATCGTACTGCAACTGCTGATAAGGCAAAGCAATCATTAAAAAACAATAGGAGTTGGGTTAAGCTTCAGCCTTCTGTTGGCATGGGCTACATTCCCGGCACTTTGACGGATGTTATTACCAAAGTTCAAAACGGCCAGACTGCTTATGAGTATCGTGCCGGCAATTTGAATACTGCTTTAATGACCGGAATGGCTTTTGAATTTGGCAGAAATAATGCCCGCTTATTTACTGTTGGTTTCAATTACATGAAAGGTATTGGCAATTTGAATAAGCAAACCGTATCAACAGTAGTAGGCACAAAAACATTGACCACACAATTGGATTCAAAAGTATCAGCCTGGAATATGAGAATAGGAGTGCCTTTTACACTGGGTGCAAAAAAACCAGCCGTAAAGCCACAAACACAACAAAAAACCAAACAAGGTTGCAGTCAATACAAAATAATGTATCGCTGCAGCAAAACACTATAAAAAATTCATCCCCCTTTACTGACCTGCTTCCAGCATAAGTTGGTAAATTCGTTGCCTGTTTCAAATTATGAACCAGGCAACGTTTTATATTGTATTGAACCTTCGCACCGGCAACGGCTATGAATGCTTTGGCAAATTCATGGTGGGTAATAGCAGGCAAACTGCAACGGCCATTTTTAATCAATTGAAAGGAAGAAAAAAAGTAAATGAAAAAAGCATTCTTCAGCTTGACCTGATGGAGTCTGTCAATGGGCTGCCGGTAAATATGCAGATGATGACCTGTTCTTTAGAAGAACTTTCAGAAAATTGCAAGATCATTACCAAAGAAGTATTCCGGCATTATAATATGGAAGAGATATAAATGTGCTGTTCAGAATAATGTTCTTTTAAAAAAATCAATTTCTTTCTTCCGGCATTACGGGCCATACCAATTTTGAAGCAATGCTTTGCAGGTAATGCATTATTTCTCCAATTATCAGTTTTTCTGTTTCGTTTAATTTTTCTTCACAAGGATCCACCGCTTAACCGGTCAGTTCTGTAATCAACAATTCCTCTTTCATTACGATATAGGTTTAATGGTTTAATGGTTAATCGTTGCTCATCCGGTGTTTCAGTTTGCAACCATTGCAGCAACCCGGCCATAGGTTTGTTTTAAAATTCTGATCAAAAAAACAACTTGCTGTTCTTTTTTCAATCCCTGATTGTGGGGATGAACGTGATACCATGTGATGATATGAGCTTTTTCCCGGTTAAGTAGTTGTAAGGTAAAAGCAAGCCCCGTAAGGTTTGCTTTTTAATTATGTTTACAGGAAACAAATTATTTTGACGTTACAGGAAATATATCAACAGTTTATTCAAAACATCAAGGATACAAAATGGCCTGAATGGATTAGTACGATTGCACAGATAGCAAGTGTTTGGTATGCAAGAAAAAATAATGTACTGGTCTATCCCACCGGCATCATCGGAGTTCTGCTAGCTGCCTATGTTTATTTCTTTATGGTATATCCGCCCTTATACGCTGATGGCTTTCTTAATATTTATTATTTCGCAATGAGTATATATGGGTGGTATAATTGGGTTCAAAAGAAAGATGCAAGGCATTATGCATATCCTATAAGTTGGTGCAGTAAAAAAGAATTGGGTATTGGTTTGGCATTTTTCTTTTTCTTTTGGATTGTTATTTACTTTGTTCTTATAAGGTTTACAGACAGCAATACTCCTGTTCTTGATTCATTAGTGTCTGCTTCCGCCGTGACGGCTATGTGGTGGATGGCAAAAAGAAAAATTGAGAACTGGCTTGCCTGGATTTTTTCAAACATTGTTGCTATTCCTCTTAATTTTTACAAAGGATTAATGCTTTTTACACTGATGTATTTATTATTCCTTGGCCTTGCCTGGTGGGGATATATAGAATGGAAAAAAAAGCGGCAACTAAATAAATAGTCACCGCTTCGCTTTCATAAGACCGTCCTTAACTTACTTTGATCTCCTGGTTGCTTGCCTCTTTACCGGTAATCACCGGCAGGCTTACCTGCAACACTCCATCTTCATACTTTGCATTGATCTTAGTCGTGTCAATAGTCTCATCAAGTGTAAACGTTCTTTCAAAACCACCGCGGCTGTATTCTCTTTGCACCCAATCAAATTTGGGAAAGCCTTCAGGTGGCGTGTAAGAAATCGTCAGTTCCCGGCCTTTTACATTAAGACTGAAATTTTCTTTGATGCGGCCTGGTGCAAACACCAGCATTTCAAAGCTGTTGTCTGTTTTGTAAACATTAACGGCAGCTCTTTGCATAGACCGGATGAACAGGTGCCGGTTCCTGTTTCCGTAATAGTTGCCTTTTGCGGCGCATGACTGATTGTAGTTCATGTTTCCTTTTTTAAGGTGATAAAAATTAATTACTCTTAAATAACAAAGCTGCCTGTAAAAATGTTTTGACACCTGTCAGCAATGATGTTCAACACAGTAAATTGCAGCATGCTGAAAAAGGTAGTCATCATCGGGCCCGAAAGCACCGGCAAAAGCACTTTGTGTACGCAACTTGCTGAGCACTTTAAAACGCTTTGGTGCCCGGAGTATGCAAGAGAATATTTGTTAAAATATGGAATGGATTATAGCTATGATGATTTACTGACGATTGCAAAAGGACAGATTGCTTTAGAAGAAAAATATATTGAAGAAGTCCGAAAAACCGAAAAACCGAAAGACCGAAAGATTATTCGCAACGATAGTGTCATTCACTCCCGACTTCCGGACTTCCGGTCTTCCGGTCTTCTCTTCATTGACACCGACATGCACGTAATGAAAGTCTGGTGTGAGTTTGTATTTGGAAAATGTCATCAATTTATTCTTGATCAAATCGCAAAAAGAAAATACGACCTCTATCTTTTGTGTAATGTTGATCTTCCATGGGTAAAGGATGAATTGAGAGAGTATCCTGACCTGGAAAGAAGACAGGAGCTTTACAATATTTATAAAAATATCATGGTGAATCAATCAACTCCATGGGTGGAGATCAATGGCAATTATGATGAGCGATTGCAAAAAGCGATTAATGCTGTTGATACTACTTTACTTTAACTAGTAGCTATCATTTTTTCTTTTGTTTTACTCCAATTACCCACTGTATATCCGGATCAGGTTGCAAAAAACTCATTTGCTGCATGATCTTCCTTGATCGTGCTGCAACATATTTGGAGGCCGGTTTTACTTTATATCGTTTGGGATTAGGAAGACATGCTGCTATCAATGCTGCTTCCTGGCGGGTAAGATCACGGGCCGATTTATTAAAGTAAATATTTGCAGCTCTTTCAATACCAAATATGCCGGGGCCCATTTCGCTTACATTAAGATACATTTGAAGTATTCGCTTTTTTCCCCATATCAGTTCGATCATAAATGTGAAATAAGTTTCCAGTCCTTTGCGTATCCAACTGCGGCCCTGCCAGAGAAAAACATTTTTGGCTACCTGCTGGCTGATGGTACTGGCGCCTCTTACCCGGCCGGGTTTTCTTTCATTATATTTCCTGGCTTTTTGAATACTCTTCCAGTCGAAGCCGCTGTGATCAGCAAAAAGCTGATCTTCCGCGGCAATAACAGCCAGCTTGGCGTTAAATGAAATCGCATTATTGCTAACGTAATCCCGTTTTAATCCATGACCCGTAACAAGACTTACCAACTGTGTAATAGTAAAGGGTGGATTGATCCATCTTAATAGTATGATGTAAACAAGCTGTGCAATGAAAAGGATCAGGAAGATCTTCTTTGTCCATCGCCATAGTTTAGAAAAAAAGTCTTTCATAGCCATACCGCGCTGCAATATTATAAATTATATTGCTGGAGACATAGTTTTAAACACAGCATTTAAAATTTTTTAATAACGAGACAGGAATGACAACCTTAAAAAAGAACACTTTGTTATTTGAAGCACTGTGTTAGCGGTTATTATATGGAGCGGCAATTTTATTGCAGCAAGAGGTGTGGTAAAACAAATTCCTCCCATCAGTCTTGCTTTTTATCGTTGGTTAACGGCATCGGTTATTATTTGCCCGATGGCGATCAAACAATTTAAAACAGAATGGCCTGTTGTAAAACGTTGTGGCGGCTATTTGTTCTGGGTTTCCCTGTTCGGTGTTGCTTTGTTTAATACATTTCTTTACGCAGGAGCTTATCATACTTCTGCCACCAATCTTGCTTTGACCAGCACCACCACATCACCCATTATTGCTATTAACACTTGCCCGTATTTTTTTAAATGAAAAAATAGGCTGGCTGAAAGCTATAGGTATGTCTTTATGCATTGCAGGTGTTATGTTTCTTTTGTCCCTGGGAAGTTTTCAAAATTTATTGTCATTAAGTTTTACAAAAGGCAATGGCTGGATACTACTTGCAGCATTTTCTTTTGCAGTATACAATACGCTGGTGAAAAAGAAACCGGCTGGCATTTCACCCATCAATTTTCTATTTGTCATTTTTAGTTTTGGTACGCTATTGTTACTTCCTTTTTTTATTTGGGAAACGATGCTGTCCATGCCTATTGATTGGAACGTTAACTTAATTCTTATCATTCTGTATCTTGGGTTGGGAGCTTCAGTTATTTGTTATTTGTGCTGGAATATTGCCATCGGCAAATTAGGAGCAGGCCGTACTGCTTTATTTGGAAATCTCATTCCCGTATTCAGCAGCATAGAAGCCGCTTTTATTCTGAACGAACAATTTACCTGGATACATATCATCAGTATGATTTTGGTATTTGCTGGTATTCTATTGCTAACTGGCAACTCTTACGGCAATAAGAAAATCTGCCTTTAACATGAAACTTTTCTAAAGTTAAGCTTATCAAGTACCGTATCAATAGTGTTCCTGGTAAATGGCTTTCTTATAAAATCATTGATGCCTTCTTCCATCGCTTTTTCTTTTATCCATTGAGCAGAGTCGGATGTCATCATGACGATCTTTATCTCTTCACCGGTTGATTTGATATTCCGGATAAAATTAATGCCCAGTCCATCAGGGAAACTGTTATCAAGAAAAACAACAGACGGCTTCATATAAGCAAGACAGTCTTCAGCTTCCTGCAGGCTGTGCACCGACATTGCATGAATTTTTCTTGACTCTAAAATAGATTCAAGTAAATGGCCCAGGTCGGCATCATCATCAATGATCATTGCAGTTTGTACCGGCATCCCCATAGTCTTTTAAAAAGGGTTATCTGCAAAAATTTCGCCCCTTTTTCTAAAGCATATTTGAAATGTAAAATGAGTATTCGTTTACTCATGCAGCATTAAGATTCCACATTTTGAAAAAGAAAATGAGTGATTAAAAACGAAACAGTTTTTTTACGAAGAAATCTTCCGCCGCTTTTTTACTTACGCTAATAATGCTGTAAAAAGAATCGTAAGTAGCATGAATAAAACAATGCAACCATTCAATCAATGGATTTAATTAATTTCATTTTTCAAACCAAGCACCATGAGCATTCGCATTTTCATTACCGGCGGCACATTTGACAAAGAATACAACGAGCTTAACGGGGAATTGTATTTTAAAGACACACACATGCAGGATCTGCTGGCGATGGGCCGCTGCCGGCTGAATACAGAGATCAGAACTCTGATGATGATAGACAGCCTTGAAATGATGATGGAAGACCGTGAACTGATAGCCTATCAATGCCAGCAATGCGAAGAAACACAAATAGTCATTACTCATGGCACCGATACTATGAGTGAAACCGCCAAAGTACTGGCACAAAAAGATATAAAGGGAAAAACAATCGTTTTATTTGGCGCCGTGATACCCATCAAGTTTGGTAGCTCCGATGGATTATTCAACCTGGGCAGCGCATTGGCTTTTGTACAAACATTGCCGCCCGGTGTCTATGTCGCCATGAACGGCCGTTATTTTAATTGGGACAATGTTCGCAAGAATAAACAAACGGGAAGATTTGAAGAATTGAAACAATAACTTGCTTCACTTTTTTCTTAATTGAATATTTGCCAATACCTTACTTCTCCTGACATTTTATTGACAAATCTTCCATATATAAAAAGCTGTTAAAGCACTTATTGAAGCCGCTGTAAGGCATGAAAAATGCGTTGTAGAGGGACTGAATAAATTTTACCATGCATTTACGAAAATTTGCGCTTTATATATTAGCAACTGCCTTGATGTTTGCGGGCTGTAAAAAGAATGACAGCGACACCGTAGATAATTCTACAAACAATGATGAAGATTGTTTTCAAAACAATTCTGTAAGCAGCAATGGTGCAGCGGTGTCGGGACGGTATATCGTTGCATACAAAGCTTCAGCAATTGTCGGTCGTGGTGTATCTGTACAGCAAATGAAAGCATTTAGTACGGACGTATTGGAAAAACATCGCATTCACCTTGAAAAGTTGGACGCTGATTTTCCCGGTGAGCCCGGCGGCTTTATTGCTACATTATCTGCCGAAGAAGCGCAGCGGCTGAAAGAGGATGAAAATATCGCAGCAATAGAGCCCGACAGAATAGTATCATTGGGTTCATGCTTCACTATTGTTGAGCCAAGATTGGTGACATGGAATGTAAACCGTGTTGGTTACGGCGATGGTACCGGCAAAAGAGCATGGATCATTGATACAGGAATTGATTTTGACCATCCTGATCTGACTGTAGATGCAGCAAAAAGCAAATCGTTTGTCAACGGCATCACTTCTGCCGAAGATGAAAACGGCCACGGCACTCATGTGGCAGGAATCATTGGCGCAAAGAATAATACAATTGGAGTATTAGGTATTGCATCCGGCGCTACGTTGATTTCACTGCGTGTATTGGATAAAAATGGCGGCGGTCTTTTGTCAAATATCATCAGGGCATTGGCTTATGTAAATGAAAATGCTTCTGCCGGCGATGTGGTAAACATGAGTGTTGGCGAAGATGAAGGTGTTTCTGAAATTCTGGATCAGCAGGTTAAGGCCACTGCGGCAAAAGGAATTTTTATTGCTATCGCTGCAGGCAATGATGGAAAACTCGCCAACAAATTTTCACCGGGAAGAACCAATGCAGAAAATGTTTATACCGTATCTGCTGTTGATAGTCTTGACCATTTTGCCAGCTTTTCCAATTATGGAAACGATGTTGTGGATTATGCGGCTCCCGGTGTTCGCATTCTTTCAACATTCAAAGGCGGCAAGTATGCATACATGAGCGGAACTTCTATGGCGGCGCCGCATGTAGCGGGTTTGTTATTGTTAAAAGGAAAAAATATAACCAGTTCCGGCACGGCTAATGGCGATCCGGATAGTGTGCCTGATGCTATAGCGCATTATTGATTTTTTATTGACACAATAAAAAGTTTAGAGGCGTAAGCAATTTATTTTTTGGTATCAGCGACTATTTTCATGGCATCGGTTGTTGCGTCGCACTCTTGTACGTTCCGTTTTCATAGCATCTGTTCAGCGTCTGTAATCATCTTCATTCAACTGATTCAAAGAGCTACGTTTTTTAAAACGGTTTTCCATGTGTTTGTTTTACCAGGTAATTAATGAATAGTGGAAAGGGTTTTACAATACTAATAAAGGAATTCGTAAGCCATTTACTTCCAAATAAGCGTTGTATCATCCTGCCTGTTCTTATTCGTTTTGAAAATTGCTGTTTCCATGCTTTGATATATTGCTCTTCCATTTCTTTTCTTGAAATGTGACCTTCCAAAAAAAGATGAATTTGTTCAGCGGCCAGTTTACTTGCATGCAATGCCATGCTCATGCCGTTGCCGCATAGTGGTGTGATCATACCTGCTGCATCACCGATCATAAACACTTGATTTACTAACTGTGATTTTTTATCAAAACTTATTTGCGAAATGGTGAGTGGCTCAACAGGTAAAAATTCCGCCTCACTTAATATTTTTTTCAAATGAAGGTTTGTTGATAAAATACTTTGCTCCATTTCTTTAATGTTCCCTTTAGTTTGCTGAAGGTTGGCAGCGGTGGTTAAATAACAGAGATTGTATTTATCGCCTTCTATTTTTACAATACCACAATAACCACCGGGAAAATTATGCAATGCAATTGTATCGTCCGGAAAAACTGTTTTGATGTGATACTTTACGCCGATGTAATTATTCAGCTTATTTTTTTTAGCAAGTGCAAAAGGCCTCTTCCATTTTATATCTAAGTTGCTGCGCTTGCCATAGCAGCCGCAAACAATTTTTGCTGTATAGCTGCCTTTGGATGTATCAATGGAAAATTTATCACCATCAAAAATGATGTCATTCACTTTTGTATTTTCTTCCACCATCACTCCGTTTGACCTTGCTATTTCTGCCAATGAAAAGTCGAGCAGGTAACGGCTGATGCCAAAGCCACCAAGAAGCAATTGTTGATTTATTAGTTTACCATTTGGGGAAGAAACTTCCAGCTTTGTTATATAAGAAGGATTCAGCTTTTTAATATCAAGTCCAAGTCGCTGGAGAAAATCCCACGATTCCATGCTTATATATTCGCCACATACTTTATGAAAAGGATATTGTTCTTTCTCGAAAACAATAACACGATACCCTTGCTTTGCTAAAAGAACTGATAAAGCAAGACCTGCCAGGCCACCACCGGCAATCGCAGCATCATAATCTGTCATGATCTCATGCGCCTTTAATGCCGCTTCAGGAAGCGTCGTATTTTTTTCCTGTTGAATAAATTAATTTTTATGCGTTACAAGAAAACGAAAAGCCCAGCGCCATTCAATAGTATAATTTTTTAATCCAGCATGCTTGAATAAATTTTCCCAATCTCTTTTTCTAAAACTTCTTGCCACGGAAAGGCTCGCATCATTTTTTACAAGATAAGAGCGGCTGAAAAATTTTGTAATGTATTTGATCAGGTAAAAAGCCAGCCAGTTCCGGTGGAGATCATTGATAAAAAAACCTGATTTGCTATTTTGATTCAACCATTTTAACATACTTACGAGTTCATCATCAGTAAAGTGATGACAGAACAACGAAGAAAAAATGATATCCGGTTTTTGATCTTTAAAATCAACCAAAGCATAATCACTGCATATCCATTCACAAGGCAATTGGGCATATTGTTGTTTGGCATAAGTAATACATTCAGGATTTAGGTCTATTCCTGTAAAAGACAACTGCAAATTTTTTGTTGTAAAATATTTTTGAATGGCAAAAAGATTATCGCCGCCGCCACATCCTATTTCGCAGATATGAATATTGTTTTTGCTATTCATTAATTGCTTCACCCCGCTGATAGTGATAGCATGGCCGCCCAGCCTGCTGTTGACGATATTCAATTCTTTCAATGTTTGAGCCATGGCTTCAAAAGGAATATCATCGCCATCCATTAATTCTTTTGTATAACTTCTGTGGCTAAGATCAATCATGCTGATAAAATGAATGTTTCCATGGAAATACCCGGGCCAAATGCTGCACCGAATATTTTTTCATTGCGTTTGCCGTTTGTTGCCTTCATGATTTTTTCCAAAACAAACAAAACTGTTGGAGAAGACATATTGCCATATTCCCGCAGTACGTCATAACATAAATTCAACTGGCCATTGTTAAATGCGAGACTTTTATGCACGGATTCTAAAATTTTTTTACCACCCGGATGTATGCACCATTGCGTAATATCTTGTTGATTTAGTCCCGCTCCTGAAAGTGCATTAGATACAAGACCATTAAAATCTTTTTCGATCAGTTCAGGAACATAGCCGCTTAGCGTCATTAAAAATCCTTTTGATGATAATTGCCAGGCCATATCCTTTTTGCCTTCTAATTCAACGGTGGAATAAAAATGATCAATATGCAAGCCGCAGGCATCATCATTAGCCGATACCAATATAGCAGCAGCTCCGTCAGAAAATAACATGCTGCTTGTTATGCTATCCGTAGTATTTTCTTTTTGAAAGTGAATCGTACATAGTTCTGTGCATACGATCAGAACATTTGCTCTGTTATCAGCTTTGCAAAAAGCATCCGCCATCTTCAATGCATGAATGGCGGCATAACATCCCATAAAATTGACAGAAGTATGAAAAGTGTTAGCCGGTAATTTCATCATCTCCAGCAATTCAAGATCAAGGCCCGGCGCACTCATGCCTGTACAACTTACCGTGATGAGATGTGTGATGTTGGAAAAATTTTCTACACATTTTTTAATAGCTTTTAATGAAAGAGAGGCTGCATTTCTCTGGTACCACAGCATTCTTTTTTCTAAACCAGGAAAAGGCGAAAGATTTTCAGTAGCGGGATAAAACTGCCAGCTTTCAGCGGGTAAACTATAATCGGGAATAACGGAGTAACGGGTTTCAATACCGCTTTGTCTGTATAGGAATTTTAATTTTCTGCTACCCGCTTCATCCAGTGCATATACTTTTTGCATGAAGGCCGGAATATCTTCCTGCCTGTGGCGGTATGCAGGCACTGCTGTTCCTATTGCTGTTATTTTACTCAATGATCTTCCATATTAATAAAATGATAAAAACTATGTTGGTGCACACAGCAGCGAGCCAGTTCATCGTCATGGTATTTTTAAAATTAGCTGCTTTGTTATCTTTTTTCACTTTTACAAACCATCTGATAAAATAAACGATGACCGGAATAAAAAAGATGCTTATCAACGCCAGTTTAATCTCCTCTTGTTTTGCGATAAAGAATTGTGCCATGAACAGAAAAGCGATCAAATAAATGATAGCGCAAAAAATAAAAGTGCCTGTATACCCAAGTTTATAGCTAATAGTTTCAACGCCATCGTCCAGGTCTTGCTGATGCTGATAGACCTGCGTAAGCGGATAAAATCCACCGATCAGTAATGCGCTGATCAGCATGCCCTGCCAGGGAACTGATAGGGACACTTCGTCACTACTACCAAAGTAAACCAGCCAAAAAGTAAAAGCTCCCTGGAAAATAATTACTGTCAGGTAACCAATGACAGGATATTTTTTTAAACGAATGCTCCGATAACTATATGCTTTAGATGCTCCAATGTAAAGAGGCATTAACAAACCAAATAGAGGACTGACTAAGAAGCCCAATAAAATAGCTGTTATGTCTAATACTATTGTTGTAAGGTAAAGCTGCCTTGATGGTGGCGGTGGCTTTTCTATCCCACCTATGCTTTCTGTATCTCTGTCCATATAGCTGTTGTACCCATTGCTGGCAGGATACACAAGGAAATGAAGAATAACAAAAACAAGAATAGCTTTTGCCACATGGATATGCGGCACCTGCGACAATGCAAAAAAATACAGCGGCGATAAAAAAATTGCGAAAGGCAATCGCAACAGTTTTACAGTAGAAGATGAAAGCACAGCAATTCTTTACTGTAAGTTAAGACGAGTTCCACTACTTGTTGAAAAAATTACCCGCTTCTTATACGATAATAAACTTGCTCTTTGTAAAATAAGCTGTATTTCTTCCCACTATATAGCTGGCAATATTATTGAGCCTGCCACTTTAAAAACGAATTATGAAAAAGCTTAGATGGCTATTACCGATCTCGTTGTTTTTAATAGCATGCGGTAGTAATGATAGTCCGCCCAAAGATGATAATATTGATCAGGATAGTTTACAAATAATGGACAACCGGCAGGACCAGGATAACCGTAATACTACATCCTATGATAGTATTCCGGATGAATTAGTAAAAGATTCAGCGAAAGCAAAAGATACGGTTAAGCAAAAGTGATAACTGCGTCGTCATTAAATTTTGCTTGATATAAAATTTGTAAAACGTAGGCCTGTTGGCGAAATATTTCGTGGGCCTTTTCTTTTATCTTGTCTATTGTCGTTCATTATTCTGACAGAAAATTTTAGTTTTCATTTAAATAAAATGAAATGAATAGTCTTTATCCTTCAGCAACAAATAGATTTGCGAGATGAAACTATTTATTACTGCCCTGTTATTTCTTTTTCTGCATTCTTCGCCGTCGCCAATAACAACAATCAGCGTTAAACAAACAGGCAGGGCAGTAAAGATCATTGATGGCGATACCTTTGATCTGCTGACGAAAGAGAAGAAAATATTACGCATCAGGCTGTATGGCATTGACTGCCCCGAACGCAAACAGGATTTTTACCAGTCTGCCAAAAAAGCATTAGCCGGTTATATTTTTAATAAAGAGGTTGAAGTCAGCATCACGGGCCGTGATCGTAATAGACGCATGATTGGAATGGTGTTTTGCAATGCTCAAAACATTAATCTTGCCATGATCAAAGACGGATATGCATGGCATTATAAAAAATACTCAGCAGACACTGCTTTTGCAAAAGCCGAGAAGCAAGCCAGGGCTGAACGCAAAGGACTGTGGAGTAAAAGCAATGCTATTGCACCCTGGGAGTTTAGAAAGAAATAAAATGCAACTATGACTATAAAATAAAAAGGCCGGATTTTACCCGGGCCTTTCTATCATTAAACCAAAAACCAACTTATGAGAAGCATTAACGAGACGATTTTGCATTGAGCCAACTGCCTCTTAACCTGATAGCCAGCTCCATACCTACATACCAATTTTTTCTTTTGTCAGCAAACGGCGTATAATCTGCGCCATTCACATTCAGATTATAATTAGCATGAGGATAGTTAGAAATATCTTTTGTATAAACAGCAGTCACTCTTCCAAATTTAAATTCATAAAAATGCAGTTCACCAATAAACCGCTGAATAATGGCGGAACCTGCACCTGAAACTTTTTGCGTAGTGATTGACGTTACGGCCTTATCTATCCAATCATATTTGTGTCCAAAAACATACCCGGCAGAATAACCGGCGCCCAATGTCACCGAAAAGTTTTTACCACTAAATAATTTTCTTTCAAGTATCACTGGCAACTCTGCATATTGATAACCTGTCTTCACAATTCTTACTTCATCATCAGGTGTTACCCACATGCCATCATCATTGCGTTCGGAAAAATTACCATATCGCGGTTTCAGCGTGATGCGGTTATTTCCTTTTTTCTTGTCAATATTTAAATGGAGTGATATACCGACATGAAATGCACGGGTGGTAAAGTCATTGTCTTTTGCAGGATTATTTTCCAGCAAGGGATCAAATAAAATATTCGCATTGATGCCATAGTCAAGAAAATGCTGCTTAGGTTCAGGTTTAGCCTTGGCCACATTCACCGTTGAGCTATCATTGCTTTCCTTCTTTTGTTTTTTGGATTGTTTAGTTGTTGCCATCTTAGCTTTCGCTTCAGCATCCAGCTTTGCTTTTGCAGCAGCAGCTTCAAGAGCCTGCTGTTCGAGTACACAACGCACATCAGTTTTGTTCCATTCTATCATTTGAAAATAACGGCAATTGTTACCGGCAGCTATATATAGCGCATCTGCTATAGCCTTCATATCAATGATCTCTACCGTCTTTTTTCCCAATGTAGCTTCTGCAAAAATGCCGGCGATAAAACCGTCATTATTTACCAGCGGCATACCCTTGGCAATACCTGCTTCAAGCGGCACTTCCAATGTACCTATTCCAACACCCGCCTTGGGCTGTTTTATCATTGTCATTTTTGCATCCATGGTAGCCCAAATTTTATCACTAAGCCATTTATCTCTGAAAGTAGATAGCTTCCCTTTTTTATATGTTATAGAAAAGAAATAATTGCGGGCCCATTTATCTTCGGCAGGTTTTGGCGATTTATACAACACCACAGTGAACGCACCAAAAACAGCAGTAGTTACTTTGGTAGCTTTTGTACGATAAGCGCCGCCATAAAACTTAACCGTTTTAAGGCTATTGGAAATTTTTTCGGGAAAAGAATTTTTTTCGGCCAGTGACCTTCTTACAGTAATAAAGTATATGTTAGAAGAGTCCTGCGCAGTGATAATACCGAAATCACTAAGACCTATTTCCACAACATTATCTAAATAGCTGCGGGTATAAGATGGCTGGGCAAAGGCACCGGTTGAAAAAAGAAAGAGGAAGGCAACGATTACAACACGGGATGCAGCAGTTTTAAAGGTTGTGCATCCTTCAAGCGGGTAGAATTTTGGCATTTTTCATCGGTTTTGGTTTTCACAAGGATTGTGGACAATTGTATTAACTCATTAGCGTATAAAATATTGCCCGAAAAACTACCCGAAAAAGGGGAAAAATACTATGCAGGCCCTGGGACTAAATATGAATATTCCGTCAGTATATTAACCGGATTTATGTTAATTCGGTCAGTAAAGTCCTTGATTTTTTAAAATAAAGTTAATAACCAGGGTCAGTAAATTAAGCCTATTATAAGTCGGAGAATTTTTCGCTAAAAAATATTCTTAGATTTATTTCATGAGCCAACCATCATACTCTTATGACAGGAAGCATGCCACCCGATACACATTTGTCAGTAAAGGGAGAAGAGGAGCAATTGTGAAAGTAGTTGAGTTTATTCCGACTTCAACAAAATGAGTTTTAAATCTTGGTTTCGGAGATTTAATGTAAAACGGAACAATAGATGACACTTCCGCCAGCAACAATAATGATATTAGCAAAGTACTTACCACCGCTGTTGAAATAATACATGATTTTACATCGGAATATCCTGACATAAAAATTGTATTTACAGGAAATACTTTAGCAAAAACATCGCTTTACAGGCGAATCCTTAGAATGTATTATACTTCTTTTAGTAAAAATTTTATTATTACTGCTTTAGTAAAACAAGGTCACAGGTTTATGGAAACGATATTTGATCCCCAAAGCAATGAAAAATACACGGCATTTCTTGTAAAAAGAAAATTGTAATTTTAAGCCCATGTCAATAGCAAAAAAAAATACCTCTTTACAGAAAAATTCAAAAAAAGCAGTCATCGTCACTAAAACGAAAGTGGCAGCAAAATCCTCTTCATTTACAGCCAAAGTAAAAAAAGTGAATAAGATGCTTGACAAAACCAAATGGCTCGACTCATAATTTCTTTCTCACAGTTTGTAAATAAAAAGGGCCGGTAAGAATACCAGTCCGGATTCACATAAGAAAACTAAAACAGTTTATAGTCTAAGATTTTAATTGCCGGCCCTTTGTCTTTCTTCTTCTGATCCTGTAGTTCTGCGGCGGGCAGCTTGTATTTTATTGCTGCCAAAACGATAATTGAAACTTAAGGTAGCCACACGGCTTTCACGGCAGGCATGCCATCTTTCAATATACACATCAGGATAAGTAATGGTAGCTCTCGGACGATTTGTCCAGAAAATATCAGTGATGTTGAAACAAAGCGTTCCTTTATTTTTCAAAATAGTTTTTTGTACGCCTGTTGATATACCCCATTGTTGTTTTGAAACCATGAAGCCGTATTGACCGCCAGCGAAGAAACAAGAAGGATCAATACAAGCGAAGCAGCTTTCATGCTTCTTTATACCACAAGATTGGTATAAAGCGAATCTATTCGTAGCTTTAGTATAGTCAGCATAAAGCAGCAGATAGGCGGGTTGATTAAATGTTAATGCTGTCAGTTTTTTGCATCATATAAAAT
>Ga0187893_10006597_pt1 | contig 19714 bp, 12 predicted proteins | sample MA1701074metaG_FD_139574 | JGI IMG/M metagenome (GOLD analysis project Ga0187893, IMG submission 139574) | White microbial mat communities from a basaltic lava cave in the Kipuka Kanohina Cave System on the Island of Hawaii, USA - MA170107-4 metaG ...
CCGGCAATCTTACATCCAAAAGAGATGACCCGGGATTGTGGTGGGTAATGAATGTTCCGGATGACAGTACGGTAAACGGTTTTTTGGCAGGAAGAATGCTGCAGCGTATGCAGATGCAGCCACCGCAGCCATTTTTTCTTGCATTGGGGCTTACCGTTCACAATCCCTTTAGCCCTGCATTAAAATACTGGAATATGTACGGAGATTCTTCTGTGCAGCAATTATTGCCTGTAGACAGAAGGGGCACCATTTCGGGCTTAACGGGAAATGGATCCGGTAATATTGCATTGCCCGGCACACCGGCAGGAGACAGGGGTGATATACCTGCTATAGCTTTGCCTGTACAGGGCAATAAAACTACAGAGGAATGGCAAAATGCAGTACATGCCTATTTTGCAGAGGTAACCGGCATGGATGCGCAACTGGGGTTAATACTCGACGAAATGGACAGGCAGGGGCTTTGGGAAAATACCGTGGTTGTTTTATGGAGCGATCATGGCCAGCACCTTGGCGAACATGAAGGAACATGGTTAAAGAATACATTGATGCAGGAATCTGACCGTATGCCATTGATTGTATGTGTGCCTGGCAAACAACCGGGTACAACCAAAGCGCTTGTTGAACTGGTAGATATTTATCCTTCGCTTGCTGAGATATGCGGCCTGCCTGCACCCACCGGTATGGAAGGTTCAAGTTTCGTAAGGTTATTAGACAATGTAAAAACACCATGGAAAAGAGCCGCGTTTACACAGGTAATCCGTTATGACACAATCAATGAATATGCTGTTGTTACAAAACAATTCCGGTATAATTCCTGGGGTACAGATGGTGAAGAGTTGTATGATCATGCCACAGATCCGTTTGAATATACCAATCTTGCAACTAATCCGGCATATATCAGTGTTCTAAAAAAGATGCGTAAAATATTGGCACAGGGTTGGGTGAGGTCTTTGCCACCGGAAACTGCTGCAAAATCAACTGTGTTGAATAATGAAAATATCAATGCGGTCAGTTTGCAAAAAAATGATGTATCAGCAATAAAGGTTTACCCCAATCCATCAAACGGAGGCAGAATATTTGTTGAATTTAAAAGCGATTATACAGAAAATATACAAGTAACCATTTACAACAGCGAAGGAAAAGCGGTGCTGAAAACTGTAACAGAAGCCCGGCCCGGCAGCAATCAGTTATTATTCAGGCTTGCGCATTTTGCTGCAGGTGTTTATAATATTGAACTAAGGGGCGCCCGTACGAGGCGGGAAGCAAAATTTGTTATAGAAAAATAATTGCACATCGTGTAAAACTATCCCAATGCTTTCAGCGCTATTTTAAACATCCGGTTCAAAAAAATAACAGGAAGAATATTTTTGGGCCTGGCTGCAGAATTACTGCCAGGTATTACTTGCGCCGTGCCCGCCGTACAAGACTTTGGCAGGCGGGTTGCACACTGCACCGGCAACAATTCTATTCAGCATTTTGAATACAGGCGGTTCTTTTTTAAAATTGAAAATTCTTTACTTTTTATCGCATTGTTTTGTTTTTCATGCTCTTGTAAATACACATTTTTGTGTAACCCATGCATGTGGCCCCCCACATAGCAGATCATTTTTCATCATAAACTATTTAAGCACAAATTATGGAGGGATTTTTGCTTTATAAACGTTGTCAACTAATTCCATTTTATGAGTACCTCCACCTGCAAAATGCTTGTTACCGCAAGCCGCTTGCTGCTCTTAACTATCTGTCTTATAAAGCCTGCAGTTTCATTGCCTCAAACCGGCACGCATTATAATGTACTTTTTATCGTTATGGACGATATGAATGAACGGGCCGGTGTGTTTGGCTACCCCGAAGTACTTACACCCAATCTTAACCGCCTTGCACAGCGGGGTGTAGTTTTTAAAAAGGCATACTGCCAGTTTCCGCTTTGCAATGCTTCCCGTACTTCTTTATTAAGCGGCTGGAGGCCCGATAAAACAGGCGTTTTTGATAATAACACAAGCCCGCGGTCAAAGATGGGGCAAAATGTAAAATTTCTTCCTGAATATTTTGGTTTATATGGTTACCACACAGAAAGGGTTGGCAAGATCATGCATGGCGGTTATCAAAACGAAATTGACTGGGATTATTCTGACAGAACAAGGGTTGATGATCTGTCAAGCGGTGCTGAGGATGGCTCATGGTGGGTAACGAGTTTACAGGATGATAAAACTGTAAATGGTAAATATGCAGGTGCAATGGTTCAGCGGATGAAACAAACCCCTCCGCAGCCGTTCTTCCTGGCATTAGGTTTAACGGTGCATAATCCTTTTACACCATCTTTAAAATACTGGAATATGTATGGTGTACCTTCTGTGCAACAGCTATTGCCTGTTAATGAGAGTGGCGATAAGGGGACTTTAAAAGGCAATGGTTCCGGGAATATTGATTTACCTGACACGCCGCCAAACGACAGGAATGATGCTCCAAATATGGCTTTCCCTTCAAAAGTAAATAAGACCACAGCAGAATGGCAAAACACACAGCATGCCTATTTTGCCGAAGTAACGGAAATGGATGCGCAATTAGGAACAGTACTGGATGAAATGGACAGGCAAAATCTCTGGCAAAATACCGTAGTTATTTTCCTGAGCGATCATGGCCAGCACCTTGGTGAGCATGAAGGTTTATGGGGTAAGAATACTTTGTTTGAAGAGTCTGGTCTTTCGCCATTAATTGTATATGTTCCCGGCAAAACGCCCGGCACCTGCAATGCACTGGCAGAATTGGTTGACATTTATCCTTCCCTGGCTGAAATATGTTCCCTTCCTGCACCTTCAGGAATGGAAGGAACAAGTTTTGCGCGGTTACTTAATAATGTAAACACGCCCTGGAAAGAAGCTGTGTTTACGCAGGTTGAACGGAAAAAAACCAAGGGGCGCTCTGCAATAACAAACCAGTACAGGTATAATTCATGGGGGCCCTTCGGGGAAGAATTGTACGATCTTACCACTGACTCGTTTGAATATACCAATCTTTCCGGCAAATCTGCCTATACCTCCGAACTGAAAATGATGCGTGATATACTCGCAGACGGGTGGACAAAAGCTTTGCCTCCTTCTGATCTAAACGCAAATAAAACTGTTGCAGTAAATAATGAAGCCATTAATGCTGCAAAAAATAATACGGCGGCAGATATTATAATTTACCCCAATCCATCGCCCGGTGGTAATATTTCTGTTCAGTTTAAAAGTAATAATACTGCAAATGCGGAGATAATTATATATGATAATGCAGGCCGCATAGTTTTTAAAATGATAAATAAAGTTTATAAAGGAAATAATGTACTGCCCCTGCAGCTTAAAAATATCACGGCAGGAATATACAATCTTGAATTAAATGATAACGGAATAAAGCAACAGGCAAAATTGATACTAGAAAAATAAAGCATTTTGTTTTTGGTTATCAAAAGCAGTTTATAATGCTCATTTAAATTAGAACTGTACAAGTCCACGACTAAAGTCGGGATGAAGTGCATCTGCCTTTCGTTCCTCAAGGCGATGCAGCTAACAAGTGCGACGCAACAGGCGATGCTATGAAAGACAAATGCCCGGTACAGAAATAATTTTTTCTTTCTCCCTTTAGGGCCGGGGCTTCTTAAAACTGCAGCAAAAAGGCCGTGCCTTCGCCCACTTTGCTTTGCACCTGTATATTGCCTTTGTGCAGCATCATAATTTGTTTGCACAAACTAAGCCCGATACCGCTGCCGGCTTTTTTGGTAGTAAAGAATGGGATGAAAATTTTATCAAGCAATTCTTCGGGCATGCCGGCGCCATTGTCTGCAATTTTTATAACCGTTCTGTAATTGGGCGTTACATAAGCGGAAAGCAATATGTATGGTTTGGCGCTTTCTTTTACCGCTTCAATGGCGTTTACAATAAGATTGATGAGCACCTGTTCTATAAGATTGGTGTCTGCTTCTACCATAAGATCGGGGTCTTTGAGAATGATGTCCATCCCGATATTCTTTTGTTCCAGTGTGGGCTCCATCAGCGTGTGCATGTTTTCGAAAAGATCGCGTACAAATATTTTGGAAAGATTGGGCGTGGTTATTTTATTCAGGTTGCGGTAAGTCTCTGCAAACTTCAGTAAACCTTCACTGCGTGTTTTAATGGTATTGATGCCAAGTTCAAGGTCTTCGAAATTTGATTTGTTTTTTGGAGATACATTGTCTCTTGAAACTTCGAGTATATTTTTGAGTGTACTGGATAAGGAAGAAATAGGCGCAATGGAGTTCATGATCTCATGTGTCATTACACTCAGCAAACGCTGCCATGCTTTGCTTTCTGTTTCATCTAATGCTTCATTTACATTTTGAAAAGCCACCAGCTTGTATTTTTTTCCTTCTGTTTGAAAAGCGGTGGCAGACAATAATACCTTAAGGGGAGATTTTTCCTGGTGTGCTGTTGCAATAACACTTTGGCCTAATGGCAGTGACATAATCTCGTGATACAATTCCCAATCGCGTTTTGATAAAGAATGAATAGTCCTCAAATAGGGTATCTGTAATAATTTTTTCAGAGATTCATTCATCCATACTACTTCGCCGCTTTCCATTTCGTAAGAAAGGATACCTGTATCTACCAGTTCCAGGATTTTTTGCAGGTACTGGTATTGTGTTTCTTTTTCTTTACTGATGACTTTCATGGTAGTGTTTATCTCGTTAAAACCCTGCCTTAGTGGCTGTAATTCAAGCGGGGCATGCTTTACATCGAAATAGCGGCTGAAGTCCCGGTAATGCACGCTTTCTGCAAACTGCTCCACTTCATCCTGCGCTTTTTTATGGAACTTAAAAAAATCAATTACCTGGAAAATAATTATTGGTACAACAATTATTTCATAAGGGTATTGTTTCATTACCAGCAAATAACTTGCAATACTGATGGTTACAAACATCAGTGCTACGCGTATCATAATGCGCCATTCGTATTGTTTGAACATAAGAAAGTTTCGAGTTTCCAGTTTCAAGAACCAAGAGACAAGTTTCAGATTTATAATTACTGGTACTAAATTTTTAGCATAACCATATCATCCCCCTTTAGGGGGTTAGGGGGTTTGTTATATATCATACTTACTCAGCCTCCTGTACAATGCTGTTCTTGTAAGCCCCAGTTCTTTTGCTGCTTTTGTAATATTGCCATTGTGTTTTTCTATTACCCGCAGTATGGTATTCTTTTCAATACTGCTTAAATTAAGATCATCAGCATCATTGCTCTCAGGCGGCGCAGCTTCAATAGGGGAGTAGATCAAATCTTTTGGCTCCAGTACATCGCCATCGCTCATAATGATTGCCCGCTCAATAATATACTGCAGTTCACGCACATTGCCGGGGTAATGATATTGCATCAGTTTCTGCAGGGCCGCATCATCAAATTTTATCACCGGCTTCATGTACTTGCCTGCGTACAGGTTAAGAAAATGTTTGGCTAATTGTATAATATCGCCGCCCCGTTTGCGTAGCGGTGGCACGGTTATCTCCACTGTGTTAATGCGATACACAAGGTCTTTCCTGAATTTGGTTTCATTGGCAAGTTCCATCAAAGGCAGGTTTGTAGCGCATATTAAACGTATGTCAACAGGAACAGGCTGGTTGCTGCCAAGCCTTGTTATAAAACGGTTTTGCAAAACGGTTAATAATTTGGCCTGCTGCGTTAAACTGATATTGCCGATTTCATCCAGGAACAATGTGCCTTCATTGGCACTTTCTATACGGCCCACCCTGTCTTCCTTTGCATCTGTAAAAGCGCCTTTCTTATGACCAAATAATTCACTCTCAAACAAAGTTTCTGTAAGCGCACCCACATCTACTTTTATAAATGGTTTGTTTGCACGCAACGATTTCTGGTGAATGGCTTTTGCAATCAAATCTTTACCTGTGCCGTTCTCGCCCAGTATCAGTACATTGGCATCTGTGGGAGCAATTTTATCTACCTTGAAAAAAATATCTTCCATTGCATCACTTTCCCCCAGCAGTTCTTTGCCTATGATGCTGTCGCCCTGCACAGAAAAATCTGATTTATTTTTTGCGGCGCCTTTTCGGCGCAGCGCGTCTTCAATTGTTATCAGCAGTTTTTCATTATGCCAGGGTTTTACCACAAAATCCGCCGCGCCTTCTTTCAGGGAGCGCACGGCAAGATCGATATCGCCGTAAGCCGTTATCATGATCACCGCTGCATCAGGTTTCAGTTCTTTTACGCGTTTAAGCCAGTAAATACCTTCATTGCCGGTATTGATGGAAGCTTTAAAATTCATGTCGAGCAATACAAGGTCTGGTGTTTGCCTTGCAAGCAGTGCAGGAATATTTTCCGGGTTTTTTTCTGTTACAATTTCTTTTGCTTCCGGTTTCAGTAATAATCTTACCGCCGTTAAAACATCGGGGTCGTCATCTATGGCAAGTATGCTGTATTTCTTAAGACTCATAATATGATGCTGTGAAATTATTGTTTTTATTTTTGGTAACGGGCTGCTGCAATGCTATTAAACTTCGTTGTGTCACTCACTTCAACGCCTTGTTCATTTATGATCTTAGTGCAGTGCGTTCAAACACTACATTACCGCAAACTTATTTACTATTAATATACCACAAAGAAAAAATAATGATAATGAACGGATTGTATAAAATGGCAGGTTTGTTTTTGTAGCATTTACGTACAGGGTTGTATCAAAAACGAACGGTAAATTTAACCTGGAATTTCATATAATTAAAAAGGCCGTAGTAATGAGCAGCCTCTTTTAATAAATAATAATCATTTACTTCTTGTTCAGAAAAACTGCTTTGGTTTGATATGCTGCCAGAAGAGAGGTTGAGTTCATTTTCATATTATCCGAAACAGGTCAAATAGTATTCCTTTTCATTTGGTTTTCAACGCTTTATATTTTTAAACCTGTAATTTTGTCTAAAATTTCTGTATCTTAATAGGTGCATTTCAAATTGTCGCTTTGATATTATGTTTCGCGGTCGGACACCGACCGATAGCGGGTTCTACAGGCGGGTGTCCCATCCGCCTGCGACAATTTGAAATGCACCCGCCTAATAAAGGTTATTGAAATTCAATTTTTATTGGATGAGGATTTAAAATGTTTTATTTTAAATCTAATAGTAACGTCAATCTTATGAGCAAAAGGTGCTTCTGTAAAATACTAATCACAACTTTATTTTTTTTATGCTGCCACTTTCGGGGAGATGCTCAAAAACTCATTTTTAAAAATTACACAATCCAGGATGGATTGATCGGAAATTATATAAGGTGTATTTACCAGGATAACGATGGCTTTATGTGGATCGGTACCGGGGAGGGGTTGAGTAAGTACGATGGAAATAAGTTTACCAATTATTCAACAGCAACCGGGCTTGGCTTTAATTATATCAACGCCATACACGAAACAAATCCAAACCAGTTACTTATTGCGGAGAATAATGGTACAACAGATATTGCTCAGCATGGAGAAATAATCAGAGATAAAAGGGTTAATGATGTTATAGTAAATAAGATAATTAGAGGCCCGGAAGATAATATTGTAGGAATTACGGATTATAATGGCCTATGCATTTTTAGCGATGGTAAATTGAAGACTATATATAAAGACATTGCAGGAACAGAAATAGCAAGATTTGCTGATTCTTTTTATGTTTCGGGTGGGGAAGGTTTGCCCCTTACATTTCTGCATGCAGGATCTTTTGAATTTGCAACTCAAATAATTCCGGCGCAATATTTTTTTAATACCTTGTACACAGACAGGCATAACAACACGTGGGTAGGCACTAAGCTATTTGGTTTAAAACTTATCGAAACAGACAGAACGGGAAAATATTTTCGAATTATTGATCCGCCGAAAATGTTTTCATCTTCTGCTTTTAAAAACACTTCCATTAGTGCCATACTGCAGGAAGAAAGGGGTGGTTACTGGATTGGTACAGAAGCAGGGCTTGTAAAAATAAATGTCAATGGTAAACAGCAAATCTTTACTGTAAAAGATGGATTGCCCTCAAATATTATTCAATGTATTTTCCAGGACAGGGAAAAAAATATATGGGTAGGTACCAAAGAAGGTTTAAGCAAAATTGTAACACTTAATAACGTGCAGATATTTGAAATAGGGCAGGAATCAGGTTCTTATGATTGGCAACAATTGTGGAAATATTCTGATGAAGAGCTTTTTGCGTTTACTGGTTCTGTATTTAAAAAAATCAATACTGCCACACAGGAAATACAAGATTGGTCTAAACCGGTTATTACCCAAAATGGTGCTTTTTATCCCGGGAAATTCAATGTGCTAAAGTATCAGCCCGCCAAAAGCAATAGCCATTTTACAAATATAGATATCGGACTTTCTGTTTTTGAACATACTCTTTATAACAACCATGCGCTTTTTGCCTGCGCTGCAAAGGATAAGGCTGGTAATTTGTACTATGGTACATATAATGGCGTCCTGGTATATACAAATGAATATAAGTTGGTTGACACGTTGGTAAGAACAAGGATTGCAACACTTGATTTTGATAATAAAGGAAACCTGTGGGCAGGAACATGGAATAAAGGAATTTACCGGATAACATTAAAGAATGATACCAGAATTACAGAAGACATGTCTTCTGTTCTGCCGGATAAAAGTGTACGTTCAACTTTTGAAGACAGTAAAGGAAATTTTTGGATTGGATTAAGAAACGACGGACTCGTAATGGTAAAAAACTACGATACCTCCGGTAAAAATGTTTTTTACTTTAACAAACAAACTGGTCTTTCGTCAGGATGGGTAAGATGTATTACAGAAGATGCAAATAAAAATATATGGGTGGGAACTAACCAGGGATTGAATAAGTTAATTCCGTTTAATAATGGTTACAGGGTATTTGATTTTGGAAAGGTGGATAACCTTTCACCTGCCATCTACGGTATTGTTTCGCTTCCGGGTGGAGTATTATGGAGCTTATCTTCCATCGGTTTAATAAGATTAGAAGATTCTCACATTGATACAGCATCTCTTTATAACACGAGTATTACATCTGTAATTACTGCGGGTTCAGGAAGCGCTTTATCATGGCAACAACTTCAAAAGAGACTATCATTGGAGTTTCAAAAAAATTCCATACAATTCGAGTTCTCTGTTCCCACATTTATAAATGAACGCCAGGTAAATTACAGTTACCGCTTGTTAGGCAGTAACGACAGTGTATGGAGTAAACCTTCTGCTACACATAGTGTATCTTATGCCAGCCTGCAGCATGGCAATTATGAGTTTCAGGTAAGAGCGCTTGGATGGAATGGGCAATGGGGCACAGCATCGGTCTATTCATTTAGTGTACTTCCGCCATTCTGGAAAACGTGGTGGTTCCTTACATTGGCTTCATTTGCAATAATCATTATCATTTATACTTTTTACAGGTATCGCCTTTCACAGGCTTTAAAATTGCAATCAGTAAGAAACCGTATTGCTGCAGACCTGCATGACGAAATTGGTTCAACGCTTACCAACGTCAGTATTCTTTCCGAGTTAAGCAGGCAAAGCATTCAAAAAGAAAATGATGCAAATAAATTTCTTGGCCGTATTGCAGAAGAGGTAAACACCAGTGGGCAGGCGTTAGATGATATTATCTGGAGTGTAAACGTACGCAATGATTCATTCGAAGAATTAATATTTCGCATGCGCAGGTATGCAGGTGAGTTATTTGATGAACCTGGTACACAATACAATCTTGAATTTGATGAAGACCTTGCTGATACAAAATTGAATATGGAGCTGCGCAGGGATATATATCTCGTGTTTAAAGAAACGCTTAATAATATTCACAAACATGCTTTGGCTTCTTCTGTTAAAGTCAATCTTTCAAAAGAATATAAAAAGATTGTATTGCATGTTGCAGATAATGGTAAGGGGTTTGATAAAAAAGAAACGCACCGCAATGGTCTCAGGAATATACAAAGCAGGGCTGCAAAATGGAATGGCGTTGTAAAGATTAATTCTGCTATTGGCAAAGGAACCATCATCACTGTCTTTTTTTCCTGTAAAAAAATAAATCACTCAAAAAGGGGATAGATGCCCCGTTTATTTATCAGTTAAATTCGCATTGTGCCGGTACGCATTATTATATTCGAAGACAATGACCGCCTGCGTGAATCGCTGGTGTATCTCCTTAAAAGTAATCCGGTTATGAGCTTGCCGGTGAATATAATAATTGCAGGGATGCAGCTTCAATTGTGCGTGTATATAACCCTGATGTTGTATTGATGGATATAGATATGCCGGAAAGTAATGGTATAGAAGGCGTAAAACAGATCAAAGAAGCAAAGCCGCAAACTGCAGTTATTATGTACACTGTATTTGAAGATGATGAAAAACTTTTCGCGTGTCTTTGTGCAGGTGCCAATGGTTACCTGTTAAAAAAAACACCTCCGGCAAGGTTGTTCGATGCAATAGAAGAAGTCGTGGAGGGAGGTGCGCCTATGAGCTCCAGTATAGCAAGAAAAGTGCTCGATTCATTCAATCAAAAAAAGCAAACGCAACAATATGATCTTTCACCAAGAGAGATTGATGTATTGCACTTGCTTGTAAAAGGCCATAGTACAAAAATTATTGCTGAAAAATTATTCGTTTCTTTTGAAACAGTGCGTACCCATCTTAAAAACATCTACAATAAACTTCATGTTAATTGCGGTAAAGAAGCTATCGCCAAAGTGCTAAAGGAACGTATTCTTTAGCCTGTGTACCCGGTTGTGCCGCTTACTTCATCTGCGTTGCGTTCGCACACCTCAGCTCATATTAATTTGATCTTATAGTGTTGTTTAATTAAGCTTCTGTCCATGCATAAATAAAGTTATGCAGATGATCGTTGTGCCGCTGCTGAAAGCTATGGCCTACAAGAGTGCGACGCAACAACCGATGCCATGAAATGCCGCAGCTTGTAACATAAAAATTAGCGGCATTGAGGATTGGTCTTTTATTTTTAAAAGCATCCCCGAATTTCATTTCACTAACGCCAAAATAAAATAACAGACATGTTATTAAAAACATCTGCCTGTATCAAAAGAATCTTCAATAATTATACATGCAATTTCACTCATAAGTGGGATTGAATGGCATGAATTAAACCTCAACATTTGCCTCTGGGACAGGATGTTAGCACTTTTAAAAAACTACTGCCTGACAAAATCAGATAGGGATTAAAAGAATTCGCAGGAGAAAAAAGCAATCTTTCTGGTATGTAATTACAACACCTTTCAGAAATATACATCGTGCAGGTTAAACATCATTTTGGTTGCAGTACAGTATTAAATAACTGCCTGATATTACGATACAGAAATGCCAATTTATTTATGAGCCAGACTGCAGTATCACTATTAAACATTGTTGCGTCGCACTCTTGTACTGTAAAACCATTACAGAGCAATGTCGTCTTTTTCTCTATAACTTCTCCTTCGTGGTTTTATACAGCCAGAAACGTTGCAGTTTGTCCGTTATGCTCAGTGCCATTCAACTGAAAACATAATTTTAAAATTTATGCTATCAAATCAATTAACCGAAACAATAAATATATACTAATATGAAAGCGGTATTTACTTTTTTGACAACATTTATCATTTTCAGCTATACGTCTGTTCTTGCTCAAAGAAAATTTCATATAGATGATTTGCATAAACTTTGTACACTTACAGACCCGCAAATATCTCCTGACGGTAAATCTGTTCTGATAGTAGTATCAAAGCCTGATACCACAATTAACAAAAACAAGACATCTGTTTACAGGTAGATGTTTCAACCGGTACAAGCCAGCAACTCACTTTTGACCGTTCTTCAGCAGGGCATCCACGATGGTCTCCCTCGGGCAATAGTATTGCTTTTATTGGGGATGATGTAACGGGGAAAAAGCAAATATTTATTTTGTCCATAAGTGGTGGTGAAGCAAGGAAGCTAACCAATTCTCCAACGGGAGTACAGCAATTTTCCTGGAAGCCTGATGGAACAGCCATTGCTTTTGTACAGGAAGATGAGCTTGTCGGCAAAAAGGAATTGGAAAAAGGTTATGATGCTTTTGAAGTGAAACGCCACAATATGTTTTCAAAGGGAAATCCTGTTTCCTCACATATCTGGCTTATTTTATCTGATGGCGGAGAAGCTAAACGCCTCACATCGGGTAGCTGGAGTGTTTCCGTAGAAGGTAGCCCGCTGTCATGGTCGCCTGATGGAAAACAACTGGCTTTTCAGGCGAATGAATCTCCCCATTTCGGTGAACTCGTTTTTACAGTAAAAATTTTGGATATAACTGATGGAAATTTGAAAAGGATTACTGCGGCACAAATAAAAAACGGAATAATGCACAGGGAAAGAAAGCCTGCTTTTTCGCCCGATGGAAAACAAATTGCTTACTTGTTTCACCAGGAGAATGTTGCGTATGGATCTGACGTTTATATTGCCTCAGCAAGCGGGGGTACAGGAGATAATTTAACCGGTAAGCTTGACAGAATGTTTTTTAGATATGAGTGGAGCCCCGATAGTAAAGCTGTGCTCATTGCTGCAGATGACTATAATAAGGTATCATTGTGGTTGCAACCTTTACAGGGCGCTGTCAAAAAAATAAAACTCAATAATTTATGTATCAGCGGGCGCTACTGGTATCATTTCAACATTGGCAGAAATAATTCAATAGCTTTTGTAGCCAGCTCTCCTCAAACTCCTGAGGAGCTTTATTATCTTTCCGGTGCTGACGCAACACCGGTCCAATTAACAAAGTTTAATGAACATACAAACGAAATCAGGTTCGGCAAACAGGAAACTTTTAATTGGAAATCGGATGGCTTTAACCCTAATGGTATTCTCACTTATCCACCGGATTTTGATCCGGCAAAAAAATATCCTTTGGTATTGGAGATACATGGAGGACCCAGGTCTGCATCTAATGAATGGTTCCTGGCTTCCGTTCAGTTAAAAGCAGCTAGTGGTTATATTGTTTTTCAGCCTAATTTCAGGGGAAGTGATAATATGGGGTTTAAATTTTCTGAAGCAATCAATGGAGATATGTGTGTGGGGCCGGGAAATGATATAATGAGGGGAATAGCCGAATTAAAAAAGCGATCCTATATTGACACTGCAAAAATTGCTGTTACAGGATGGTCTTATGGGGGTGTAATGACAACATGGCTTACAGGAAATTATCAAGGCTGGAAATGCGCCGTGGCCGGAGCAGCTACTGTTAATTTCCTGGACGAATATGCACAGTCAGAAATAGGTAGTACAGATAAGTTTGAATTAGGTGGTGGTAAATCTCCTTATTCAGTCACTGATAAGTCAACGAAACAAAACTGGCTAAAACAATCTCCTGTCACCTACGCCGAAAATGTAAGAACACCCACCTTACTGCTTTCTAATGCAGGCGATGTAATAGTTCCTGTATCACAGCCTTATAACTATTTCAGAATACTGCAGGATATTGGAACAGAATCAAAATTTATCGTTTTTCCAATTGGGGGACATATACCGACAGATCCAATTAGAAATAAAGAAATGCACAGGTTTATATTGGAATGGCTTGATAAGTATTTAAGATGAATAAATTTCATCTCTGCGCTGCAGAGTTTTTTGATTGTGCAGGACTATAAAATAAATTAATATGCAGGTTAAGGCTGAACGAAAAAGGTATTCTTATTTCATCTTCAACTGCGCATAATTAGGATGTTCAGGGTTTACAATCAACTCCTGCCTTTGTGGATGAATAAGTATATCCATCTCTTCCATTGGAATAGCACCCAGTAGAGGTTTACCATCGCCTGGCAATACAAAAGCATTACAGATAGCGGTTCTGTTGGCAAAATGAACTCTTATAGGCCCTGCCACATCATATTCCACTACATGACCACCTGCCATTTGTGCTTTTCTTTTTTCTATAAAGGGTAAGTCAAGTTGTTCCTGTATCGTTTCATTGATGGCCATCATATATGCACCACTATCTGCAAGCATATTTAAACGCATACGCTTTACTTCTTCTTCTCCTATTACATGCCGCTTTGCTAATTCCAAATCAACTGCATTTATCAATTCTATCTCTGCATATACAAGACCCATAGTAAATTCATTTTTTCAAAATTATTGTTTTTACCAGGTATGGTGATCACTTGTTGCATGTAAATATGTTTTTTGTAATTGTTATCCTCCTGTCCGCCCCTGTCACACTACCGCACACAAATTGTATCAAAACCGTACACCTGCTGTTTGACAGAAAATGTAACTGCCTGTTTTTCAATAGCTAATTTTCTGGCACTACTCTTTATTTAACTATAGCGGTTCGCCAAAAAAATGTGTTAACTAAAACCACGAACAGAGGCTGATTTGAAAGAGGAACCTTGCAGTGAGTGACACAACAGGCGATGACCAAAGTTCTTTAGCTGGCATCCGCCAAAAGCAGGACAGGTTTAAAAAAAGATATTAAAGATAGTTTAGTTTCTCATGTGCAATTACGAACCTGTGTTTCTACACCGGGTTTCTTTTAAAATTTAAAAAAGTAAAAAAATATATAATCGTGGACAGAGTAATTGAAAAAAAGTACTGGAATAAAAAAAGAATACTGGCGATTGTGGGTATTACAGCACTGGCAGGGTTAATCGTTGCAAGCTATTATTTTACATCGGGTGGCAGTAAACTGAATGTGGATACAGAACGCATTACGGTTAGTGAAGTAAAGAAAGGTGTGTTCCAGGAAACGATACCGGTAAATGGTGTGGTGTTGCCGGAAACTTCTATCTATCTTGATGCTGTGGAAGGTGGCCGTGTGGAAGAAAAATATGTGGAAGATGGTACGGTGATGAAAAAGGGCCAGCCCATTCTTCGGCTGAGCAATACAGATCTTGAATTAAGTTTGGTGAACCAGGAAACATCTGTTTACAATTTGCTTACACAAATGCAGATATCAAGAAATGCCGCACAGCAAAATACCATCAGCAATCTTAATCAAATGACCGATGTGGATAACGATTTGAAAGAAGCAAAACGCCTGTATGATCTTAATAAACATTTGTACGAGCAAAAAGCAATTGGCTCGCAGGAATTTAAACAGTCTGAAATAAAATACAATTACCAGTTGGAAAAAGCAAAGCTTACAACGCAAATATTAAAGCAGGATTCTGTTTCTAACAAACAGCAACTGGCACAGGCGCAGCAATCTTATCAGGGTTCTCAAAATGCACTGGGTGTAATGCGTAAGAAAGTAGGCGATTTGATTGTTCGTGCACCGGTTGATGGTCAGCTTACTTCTCTTGATGCTGAAGTTGGTCAAAACAAAAATAAAGGCGAACGTCTCGGTCAGCTTGATGTAATGGGTAGTTACAAAGTAAGGGTAGATGTGGATGAGCATTATATCTCACGTATCTATGCCGGTTTAAAAGGCAATTTTGATTTTGCCGGAAAAAACTATGAACTGGAAATAAAGAAAGTATATACGCAGGTAGTGAACGGCCGTTTCCAGGTAGATATGGTGTTTACCGGTAAAATCCCTGAAGGTATACGCCGCGGACAAACATTACAAATATTGCTTGCATTAAGCGACGAAAGGCAATCTCTCTTATTGGCTAAAGGTGGTTTCTACCAGCAAACAGGCGGTAACTGGGTTTTTAAAGTAACCCAGGATGGAAGCAAAGCATATAAGGCAGATATTCAGCTTGGTAACCAAAACCCTGACTACTACGAAGTGCTCAGTGGTCTTGAACCCGGCGATAAAGTAGTAACCAGCAGCTACGAAAATTATGGCAATATGCAGGAATTAGTTTTGAAAAAGAAGTAACAAAATCATCATCATAAACGTAACACAATACTTAAAATAAAAATCATCCGGTCATGATTAAAATAACTGAACTCGAAAAAGTATACCGCACAGAGGAAGTAGAAACAGTAGCATTGAATAAACTGACTGTTGAAGTAAAAGAAGGAGAATTTGTAGCAGTAATGGGCCCTTCAGGCTGCGGCAAATCTACGCTGCTGAATATTCTTGGTCTGCTGGATGATCCCGATGCAGGCAGCTTTGTATTCAATGGTATTGAAGTGGCTAAGTTTAATGAACGCAAACGTGCCGATCTGCGCAAGCACAATATCGGTTTTGTGTTCCAGAGTTTCAATCTTATAGATGAGCTTACCGTTTTTGAAAATGTAGAACTGCCATTGATCTATACCGGCATCAAAGCCGCCGAAAGAAAAAAACGTGTGGAAGAAGTGCTGGATAAAGTGCAGATCATGCACCGCCGCAACCATTACCCGCAGCAGCTTTCAGGTGGTCAGCAGCTGCGTGTGGCAGTAGCTAGGGCCGTTGTTAACAAACCTAAATTGATTCTTGCAGATGAACCTACCGGTAACCTCGACAGTCATAATGGTAACGAGGTAATGGAATTATTAACCGAAATGAATGAGCAGGGCACCACTATTATAATGGTTACACACAGTGAGCATGATGCACGCTACAGCCACCGTATTGTACGCATGCTCGATGGCCAAACCGTTACAGAAAATATTTTGATCTAAACATATTTAAACACCATTTAAATCACACTGTTTATGAAAACGCTCACCATCCATATCGTAAGGGTAATGATGCTGCTTATACTGTATGTTTGCTGCAGCAGTGTGGTTTGCTGCGAAGCAGGCAATGCAGCAGTACCCGTTTCAGAAAAAGAAAATAATAGTACAGGCAGCAGCAATCAGTCTTTTGATGAAGAGCTTACGCCATTGCGTTTAATATCAGTACACCTGATGGATATGTTATAAGATATATTTTTTTGGGCCGGGCTGCGGGACTTCTGCTCATCATCGTTGCGTCGCACACTTGTACTGAAGAATATTCGTCGACAGTTGACGGTCGACTGTCGACAGTTTTTCCGAACGCACAAGTGTGCGACGCAACCGGGTATAAGTTGAAATACTGCAGCCGGGTGCATAAAAAAATAAAAAAATCAAGCTTAATTTATTTTATCTGCTAAAACTTTCTCTGCCAACCGGTGGACGAATTAGAAGGGGGCCTTTATGTTCAAAAATTTTTTCAAAATAGCTTACCGCAATCTCTTACGCAACAAGGGGTTTTCTGCAATTAATATTATTGGTCTTGCTATTGGCATGGCAAGCGCTATGCTTATTTTGTTGTGGATAAGGAATGAAGTTAGTTACGACCAGTTTCATGAAAAGAAAGACCGTATTTATGAAGCCTGGAACCGTGCTGAATTTAGTGGCGAACTGCAATGCTGGAACACTACGCCAAAAGTATTGGCAAGAACACTGGAGCGTGATCTTCCCGAGGTGGAACAGGCTGCAAGGGTTGACTGGAAAAATGGACGTCTTTTCAGCGTTGGTGATAAAAGATTAACCGTTGATGGCAACATTGTTGATTCTAATTTTCTGCAGATATTCAGTTTTCCTTTATTGAAAGGTAATGTAGCAACGGCTTTAAAGGATATGCACTCTGTTGTGCTTACAGAAAAATTAGCGAAAAAGATATATGGCAATGAAGACCCGATGGGTAAAGTTATCAGGATAGATAACAGGGAAAACTTTACTGTAACTGGTATTCTGAAAGACCTGCCCATTAATTCAAGATTCGATTTTGAATACCTTTTACCATGGTCTTACAAACGTTTCCAGGGAGATGATGATGAGAACTGGGGCAATAACAGTACACATACTTATGTACTGCTCAAACCCAATGCATCCGAAGTTACTGCCAATGCAAAGTTGAAAGTGCTTAAACCAAAGTATGATAAAGATGAAACCAAATGGGAGATGTTTATTTACCCAATAAGCAAGTGGCGTTTGTATTCAAGTTTTACCAATGGAAAAGAAGATGGTGGTGGTCAAATCGAAGTAGTAAGGTTGTTTGGAATTATTGCTGCATTTATTTTATTGATCGCCTGTATCAACTTTATGAATCTTAGCACTGCCCGCAGTGAGAAACGTGCAAAAGAAGTGGGCATAAGAAAAGTGGTAGGCGCCAATAAAGGCGGTTTGATCAGTCAGTTCATAGGAGAATCAATTTTGCTTTCTTTTATCGCGGCTATATTGGCGGTAATAATGGTGCAAATTTCCTTACCAGCTTTCAATGCATTTACTGATAATAGGTTAACTGTCGAATATAGCAGTATTTATTTCTGGTTATTTGCCCTGGTATTCATAATATTCACAGGTTTTCTTGCCGGAAGTTATCCCGCATTTTTCTTATCATCTTTCCAGCCGGTAAAAGTATTGAAAGGCACATTCAAAAAAGCAAATGCGTTGGTTACTCCACGTAAAGTATTGGTAGTACTGCAGTTTACGTTTGCCATTATTTTGATCATTTGCACGATCATTGTGAAGCAGCAGATAGACTATGCACAAAACAGGGAAACGGGTTACAATAAGAACAATCTTGTTTATCATCTCTTTACCGGCGATGTTGAAAAGAATTACCAGCTTATAAAAAATGAACTGCTTGCTTCAGGTGCGGCTGCAGCCGTAACAAAAACAAGCGCACCTATTACACAAAGCTGGAGTGATGGCTGGGGACAGGAATGGGAAGGAAAAGACCCCAATGACAAAACAGATTTTTTCCGTTATAATGAAGATGAGGGTTTGGGAATTACAGCAGGTCTAACTTTTGTAAAAGGCCGCGATTTTGATCTGCAACAATTCCCCACAGATTCAACAGGCATGATCATCAATGAATCTGCATTGAAGGTAATGAAGTTCAAAGAACCTCTTGGTAAGATTGTAAAGGATAACGGGCAGGAATGGCATATCGTTGGTGTAATAAAAGATTTCATTCTCACCAATCCTTATGAACCCACAAGACCCATGCTGATAGCGGGCGCCAAGGCATGGTTTCAAACAGTATTGATCAAGCTCAACAGCAACGGTTCAACTGCAGCTAATCTTAAAAAGGCAGAAGCCATTTTCAAAAAGTACAACCCCGAGTACCCCTTTGAATATAAATTTGTTGATGAAGAATACGCACAAAAATTCAACAATGAAACACGCCAGGGTACAATGGCAGCAATATTTGCCGGACTAACCATTTTTATTTCCTGTCTTGGTTTGTTTGGTCTTGCTACTTATATGGCTGAAAACCGCATTAAAGAAATCGGTGTACGCAAAGTGCTCGGTGCTTCTGTTGCAGGCATTGCCACATTGCTTTCCAAAGATTTTCTGAAACTTGTTATCATATCTTTTGTTATTGCTGCACCCATTGCATGGTGGGCCATGGACGCATGGCTAAGGGATTATAATTATCGTGTAAGCATTGAGTGGTGGGTGTTTGCAATGGCCGCAATAGTATCAGTTGTTATCGCAATCATTACAGTAAGTTACCAGGCCATAAGAGCGGCTGTTGCTAACCCGGTGAAAAGTTTGAGAACGGAATGACACCTCAACCCCGGCCCTTCTCCATAAGCGGGGAAGGGAATAGTAAAAGAAAAATTATTTTGAACCAAACTAAAGAATAAGAATGAAGCTTTTCTTGCGTCGTCACTGACCCCGGGTTAGGTTTTGTGCGCTGCATCGGGGCACTCCTGTGCTTTCTGTTGAATATTCGACAAATAAAAGGTACTATAAATTTTCATTATTGTCCGGTAAAAATGTCATTGCCTGGGCTAAAGCCCAATACTGGCGCAGGTTTTATTAACCCCAGCCTTAAGGCTGGGGTTATAAAGCTAAAACCTTTATCCATTGGGCTTTAGCC